>Ga0209124_10000324_pt1 | contig 29471 bp, 10 predicted proteins | sample BarGraIncu01122A_FD_184502 | JGI IMG/M metagenome (GOLD analysis project Ga0209124, IMG submission 184502) | Arctic peat soil microbial communities from Barrow, Alaska - Barrow Graham LP Incubations 011-22A (SPAdes) (version 2) | ecosystem: Environmental > Terrestrial > Soil > Wetlands > Peat...
ACAAGTATAATTTTCTTCAGCGATATTATTTGGATTTAGACGGCTAACTTTGATGGTAAGTATTTTGCTATTTACAGACATAAAAATATTTTCTGGATTTACTCCAGCGATGATTGTATTAACAAAAATACAATTATTTTTTTGATATAAATCTACTTTTAATTCTCCTTCATCAAAATAGACTGTGGATATCTTTTTTTCTTCATTTTCTTCCTCGTTATTTTTATCAGAATTTTCTACGTTGTTTTGTTCGATTTTATTGAAAAATTCTTCAAATTCAGACACTTTTTCTGGAGAAATTAATTGAATGATTTGAAGCATATTGCTGGCATTAGTGGCGTCAGTAAGATAGTATTTACCGTCATTAGCCTTCATTTTCAGTTGGTTACATTCTGTAACCAACTGATTGTGAGTATTTTTTAAACGACTTTTTAAAACCTTCCAATAGTTACGAGAATCCCTACTTAATCCTAGGTTTTCAATAGTATCCACGATTGAGTAGTAAAATTCTCCAGATTCTTCATCAAAATGATTTCTGATTTGATTTTCTTTTATTATAATATTTTCTCTATTATTCATATATTTTTTTCTTTAATTATTATATATTATTTTTAATTTTCTTCATAAGATTTTCTGTTTACTCTATATTTTTACTACGGTATAATATATACATCAAACGAAATGTTTTTAAAAAAATTAATGAAAAATAAAAACTTAGAAATAAATAATGTTGAAGTTGTAAATATTGATAATATTAAAACAACCAAAAATTTTAAGAAAGTTTTTATAAGCTTCGTAATTTTATTCTCTCTATTTTCTTTTTTCTATAGTGCAAAATTCGCATCAGCTTGGACGATTACTCCATCATGTGGGACGGGTTGTTCTTGGGCCCCGACATCATTTACTGCTACTGTCACAACAACAGTTACAAATAATTTTACGATGTCAATAACTAGTGGTTACGGAAGTGCATCAAAGGGAGGAACTTGTCCTGGAACTTTCACTAGTCCTACTTTTGTAATGTCATCAGGCGTAAATTCTACATGTACCATAACTGGTGCTGTTACTGCAAATGCTTGTACTAGTCCTTCCGCAGCAAGTGGAACAAATGCTACTTACTATACATCACAATTACCAGCTGGTGCTTGTAGTGGTCAATCCCAAACTTGTACTACAGGCACATGGGCACCAGCAGCAGGTTCGTATCAATACAGTACTTGTACTGCTGGATGTACTGGAACTCCTTGGGGAAATGTTTCAAGTGGATACAGTCAGTCAGGATATGCATCTACTAATCCAGCAGGACCATGTACATCAGAAGTTAGAACATGTACAGCAGGTACAATGAGTGGAAGTTATACTGCTACATCTTGTACTGCAGGATGTCCTGCATCAACTCCATGTTCAGCTGGAGTTAATGGTGCAACATGTACAGCATGGTTGGCTGCTAATGCAGATACATGTTCATCAACAACAAGAACTTGTACAGGAGGTGCATATAATAATACTTCATACACAAATGCAAGTTGTACTACAAATAGTTACACATATAATTTTTCAGGAAACGGAGCAACGACAAATGCATCTCCTGCTTCTGTATATCAAACTTATGGAAGTTCAATTTCTACTCCGACCTCTCCATCAAGAACAGGATATACATTTACAGGTTGGTCTCCAGCAATACCAGCGACTATGCCATCTGGTGGTGGAACATCAACTGCACAGTGGAGTTCATCAGCCTCCGCTCCTTCCATTTCAACTCCGGCAGTTCAATCAATTTCTGTTACTACAGTACAAATAGGAGCTACCGTCACATCTCTTGGATATCCTAATACAATAACTCGCGGTACTTGCTATGGAACATCAGCAGCACCAACAACAAACTGTTTAGCAGAAGGTGGAACAACAACTGGGTCATTTTTAGCGGGAAGAACAAATTTAGTTCCAAGCACTTATTATTACTATAGAGGTTATGCCACAAATACTACTGGCACCTCATATACAGTTGATGGAACATTTACAACAGGTGCTGCGGTTGTTACAGTGACACCTTCTCCTACAACATATTATTCACCTCCAGGTCAGCCATTTACTATTTCATTTAGTACAACCATCAATACGGACCCAGTTAATCCACTAAACTATTTTTGTGATTTGTTGGATAGTTCTTCAACTCTTTTATACAGCAGTCCCACTTGGGGTGCCACATCAATAGCATGGACATCACCTGCTTGGACTCAAACAGGTGAGATTAATGGTTTTGGTTACTATGTTAGATGTAAAGAGGCAAAATATAATACGACGTCTGGAACTTCTTCATTAATCAAATTATATTTTTGGCAAAACTCTACTCCTCCGACCATAACAAGCCCTACTTCTTCTATTCTTGCACCAACAGCTGTAAGGCTTGGAGCTAGTATCACATTAGGATATCCAGCCCGGATTTATGCTCGTGGTTTTTGTATTAGTACAGCAGCAAATCCATATGGTAGTACATTTTATTCTAATCCTAATTGTACAGGACAACCTTGTGATTTTGCTTGTACCCAAGGAAATAATTATAATACACCTGCAGGGACATATAACATGGACTTTGGGTCTTTATCTCCATCAACCACATATCATTATCAAGCTTTTGCTACTGATAATTTCAATGGCAATGTTGTTACTTCAGATACAACATTTACGACTCCTGTTCTTCCAACTGGAAATATTTGGGCCTCAAATTGTACAGTTGCACTAGGAGCTAGTAGTTGTACAACAACTCTAACTTGGAATACAACAAATCCTTTTGTAACTTCCGCAGTTACAACTGACCCTAGTATTACTGTTGCAACTGGTAACACAGATACAACAATAGTTACAGGAGTAAAAACATATACAATGCCTTGGAATAGTAGTAGAACATTTTATTTGTATAATAGTGGCTTACTTTCTCAAGCAACAGCAACAGCTTGGGTTGCTTGTGCATCTGGTGGTACATGGAACGGATCAATTTGTGCAATAGTACCAACCGTTAATACCCCTACCGCTTCTCCTGTTGCACAAACAACAGCAACTACTAGAGCTAATGTTGTATCTTTAGGTTATCCCGCAACTCTTACTTCTCGTGGTACATGTATTGGAACATCAGCATCTCCAACTGCATGTACAGATGACGGAGGAAGAACGACTGGTCCAATATCAATAAATAATACAGGATTAAATGTAAATACGACATATTATTATCGTGGTTATGCAACAAATACTTACGGTACAGGTTATTCTTCTGATGGAACATTTTCTACAACTGTTGGTGATTCTTCTCCAACTCTTTCATCCCCAACTGCTGTAAACATCGGTTCAATAAGTGCTCGTATGGGAGCAACTCTTACAGGGTTAGGAATTTCTGGAGGTGTTTCGCCTGCAAGTGTTACTCGTGGTTATTGTGTAAGTTCATCTCAAACTAGTCCATCATTAGTAAATGGAGCTACTTGTAATGGTGATTCAACAACATGGGGAACAACACTAAATGCTTATTATTTTGATTATGCTTCACTTTCTCCTAGCACTACATATTATTATTGTGGTTATGCTACTGGTGCGGGAACAGGATATTCATCTTGTGGTAATTTTAGAACAAAATCTTCACTTACAATTAATAAAACAGACCCATCAGCAAGTGCAACAATAACTTCTATTCCAGCAGGTATTAGTTGTGGAGCAACTTGTACTTATTATTTTCCTGATTCAACGTCTGTTACAGTAAACGCACCAGCTGTTACTGGTTACACAGTTGCAATATCAGGAGCTGGATGTACTGGTTCTGGTGGAGATGGAATTGCAGCATCTTGTACTTCTTCAGCAATAACTTCTGCTCAAACTATTACAGTAGTATATACAGTAACTACAAGAGCCCTAACTGTAAGTCAAGCAGGCAATGGATCTTGTACATTGGGAGGTGGAGGATCATACAATTACGGTACTGTTGCTAGCCCTACTGCATCAGCAAGTACTGGTTCAACATTTACAGGATGGAGTGGAAGTTGTAGTGGGTCAGCTAGTCCGACTTCTGTAACAATGAATGCCGCTAAAACATGTACAGCTACATGTACTTTAAACACATCTAGTATAACAATTTCTTCACCAGGTGCAGTTTCAGGAACTTACAATACTGCGGCAACACCTTATAATGCTGTTGGAACATACGCTGTTAATTATGGTCAAACAATATCTGTAAATTGTGGAGCATGGGCAGGTTACACACTTGCAGTATCAGGTGCTGGATGTACTGGGTCTGGTGGAGATAGTTTACCAGCATCATGTACTTCTTCCGCTATAACTTCAGGACCACAGACTATCACTTGCGCATATACAATACAGCCAAGAACTCTAACTGTTACAAATAATAAAGCTCCTGGAGTAGTAGTAACATCTTCTCCTGCAGGTTCTCCTTCTGCTATTAGTTGTGGATCAACTTGTACTTCTACTTATAATTATTCAACATCTGTTACAGTCACCGCTCCTGCAGTTACAGGATATACAGTTGCACTCTCAAATGGATGTACTGCATCAGGTGCGGCTGGAGTTGGAGCATCTTGTACGTTTGCAATGGATGCAGCTCATACTGTAGCAGTTGTATATACCATCGCACCATTTTCACTTTCTATTTCTAATAATCTTTCTCCTTCAGTAAATGTTACTTCTAATCCAGCTGGTATTAATTGTGGAACAACTGTATGTTATTACCCTTTCAATTATTTAACATCAGTTACTGTTACAGCTCCAGCAGTAGCAGGTTACTCGGTTACAATGTCAGGAGGATGTTCAGCTGGACCAAGTGCAGCTGGAGTTGGAGCATCATGTGGTGTTACTATGTCGACTGCACAAAGTGTAACAGTTATGTATTCGCCACAACTAACCATAGTTTCACCAGGCGGAATATCAGGAACATATCCTAGTGGAGCATTTACTGCTGCTGGAGCGTATATAGTTAATTATAGTGCACCTGTCACTGTCAACGCTGCCGCTTGGGCCGGTTACTCTGTTGCAATATCTGGAGCAGGATGTACTGGGTCAGGAGGAGAAGGGATTGGAGCTTCGTGTACTTCTTCGTCTATAACTTCTGCTCAAACTATTACCGTAACATATACAGTAACAACAAGAACTCTAACCGTAAATAAAGCAGGTACTGGAACAGGTACAATAGGAGGTGCAGGAACATATAATTATGGTGATGTTGCTCACCCTACTGCAGTAGCAGATGGAACTTCAATCTTTTCAGGATGGAGTGGAAGTTGTAGTGGGTCAGCTAGTCCGACTTCTGTAACAATGGATGCCGCTAAAACATGTACAGCAACATTTACATTAAATACATTTCTTCTAACTGTTACAAATAATAAAGCTCCTGGAGTAGTAGTAACATCTTCTCCTGCAGGTTCTCCTTCTGCAATCTCTTGTGGATCAACCTGTACTTCTACTTATAATTCTCCAACATCAGTTACTGTCACCGCTCCTGCAGTTACAGAATATTCAGTTGTACTTTCAAATGGATGTACTGTATCAGGTGCGGCTGGAGTTGGAACATCTTGTACGTTTGCAATGGATGCAGCTCATACTGTAGCAGTAGTATATAGTGACACAATTCCACCATCTCAACCAGGAATAATGACAACTTCATGGACAGGAGATCACTATGTAAATACGAGCTTTACCGCAGCAACAACTGGCTCAACTGATTATGGAAGTGGAATCTCATATTATAATTTATGCAGAAGTGCGGATAATTCTAGTGGTTGTGACACTTGGGTTGCAACAGGAATCGGAGCAAGTACAACGGTTAGTGGAACCAATCTTCCTTCAACTGGTGCATTTAGATATTATTATTGGTATGCATATGATGTTGCTGGAAATCAAAGTGCTGCATCAACTGGACAATATGTTAGATACGATACAAATGTACCAACTATTACCGATATTTGGGCAACAAATGCTGTAAAAGGTTCAACAGTTAGATTTTATGTTAGTGGCAATGAGCCTGCTATCGGTACTCAGATTGGACTAAATACATCTAATGCTCAATTTTATCTTGGCACCATGCCATATTCTTCTTGGAATCGAGTTAGTGGTGGAACTATGAGTTGGGATGGAACAAATTATTACTACGATGTAACAATAAATGATGTATATAACACGACTTATCGTGCATATGCATATGTATATGACTTACTTGGAAATCAAGGTGCACGCGATGAAAATCCAACAGAGTTTACAATTGCAAATACTCCTTGTCCAATTTCTACTCCAACCTATCCTGGAAACGGAGCCGCTATAAACAATGGTGGAAATATTGGTTTTACAACAAATGCAGTTACTGATGTTGATGGTGCAGCATGTCAATATTATTTCCGAGTAGCAACAGGAAGTGATGCAGAAACAGGAGCAGTTTGTAATTCAGGTTGGCAGACAAGTACAAGCTACACATGTAATCCTGGAGTGGGAAATTATTATTGGCACGTATATACATACGATGGAGTTACTCAAACTAATCCAAATTATGTATGGTCATTTAATAACAATGCTCAGCCAAGCGGTGTAAGTGTGAGTCCTTCCTCAGGCTCATTTACTACAGGTGCACGAACATTTACTTCTGTATATACAGACCCAAATGGAGCTACTGATATAAACTATGTTCATCTTTTGATTAACACAGGAGTAGATGGAAACAATATGGCATTTTATGGTTATTATGTTCGTTCAAGTAATAGTTGTTACCTTTATGGAAGTGATGGAAATGCGTCTTGGAATGCAGCACCTTATACTTTACCAACCGGGAACATAACACTCAATTCGTGTAGTTCTGTTGCGGCAGGTAACACTCTAACTGTTACATGGAATACAACCATTAATACATGGAATGAATGTATGAGTGAGTATTTATATGTTGTTGATAATAATGGCTGGGCTTGGGGATGGAGTGGTTCAAATGGAAATATTTGTGTTTATTCAACAAATAACCTAACTATCGTTTCTCCAGGTGTTATAAAGCTACCAGACTATAGTGCTCCAGGAACTTACTCAGTTATTTATGGAGCTAGTCCTAATATTACAGCTCAAGGTTGGGCAGGATATACACTGGCACTTTCAGGAGGATGTTCTGCTTCATCCGCAGTTGGACTTGATGCAACCTGTACCATTTCAAATATGACTACACCTCAAACAGTAACCGCTACTTATACAGTAGTTCCTTATCCTTTGACTGTTGCTAAAGCAGGAGCTGGTGCGGGTACAATTACTTCTTCTCCAGGAACAATTAATTGTGGAGCAACTTGTGGTCCTCAAAATTTTAATTACGGAACCGCAGTTACTCTTACTGCTACACCATCAACTGGTTCCACATTTGCAGGTTGGTCAGGTGGAGGTTGTTCAGGAACAGGAACTTGTGTCACTACAATTACTGGAGCTGTAACTGTGACAGCAACATTTACTTTAAATACATATGGTGTAACAATTTCTTCCCCAGGTGCAGTTTCGGGAACTTATAACACCGCGGCAACACCTTATAGTGTAACTGGTACATACAATGTTAATTACAATCAAACAATATCAGTTACTGCAGGTGCGTGGGCAGGGTACACAGTTGCGATAAGAGGAGCTGGGTGTACTGGGGATGGTGGAGATAGTTTAACTGCTTCATGCACTTCTTCTGCTATAACTTCAGCTCAAACAATTACGGTAACATATACAATACAACCGAGAACTCTAACTGTAAACACATCTGGTAATGGAACAGGTACAGTCGGGGGTGCAGGAGCATATAATTATCTTACTGTTGCTGGACCTACTGCATCAGCAGGTACAGGTTCAACATTTACTGGTTGGAGTGGAAGTTGTAGTGGTTCTGCTAGTCCTACTTCTGTAACTATGGATGCCAATAAAACATGTACAGCAACATTTACATTAAATACTTTTGTACTTACTATTCCAGCATTTGGAGGAACAGGCTCTGGAACTTACGGAGGTACAACAGCAGGAACATATAATTATGGTACAGCAGTATCTATGACCGCTACTCCAAGTGCTGGTTCTACATTTACAAAATGGGTAGCATCAGGTTCAGCAGCCGCATGTAATAATCAGACAACATCTCCATGTGCATTTACAATGACTGGTGCTGCAAGTGTTCAAGCTATCTATGCAATGAATGTTCCTCCAGCTCCAACAGGTCTATGGGGAGGGCCAGCTGTTTGTAATAATTCAGATATTTATTTGTCATGGAATTCAGCTGCTACCGCTACAACCTATCAGTTATATAGAGGTGCAACATTAATATATAATGGTCCATTACTTCTTGCGACAGATACTGGTCTTTCTCTTGCAACATTATATTCATATAAAATTTATGCAACTAATGCAGGAGGGCAATCGCCAGCTTCTGGTACTATTAACGTAACAACTGCAAATTATTGTACTCCAACTTCTGTTTTTACTGGAACTTCTTGGGCAACTTGGGCAGGAAATGGACGAGATACTTTATGGGGTAATGACCATGCGAGTGGTTCAATGGCTGTTTACCCTGGAGATACTTTTGCACTATCTTGGACTTCAACAGATTCTACTTCATGTACGATTGACGGAGCAGCAGTTAGTCCTGCTTCAGGTGGAACAAATAACATCTATAGTGCTGGTGGAGGTGCGTGGAGTCATACATACACATTAATTTGTTCTGGTGGTGGTGGTTCAGTCAATAAAACTATTAATGTATATATACCACCAACTCCAACAAACTTTGGTTATGTTTGTAGCGGAGATGCAATGACAGCAACAGTAAGTTGGACAGCTCCATCAGGATATACTCTTTTCTATCTAGGGCCTACAAATATTATTACTAATGTTGGTTATCCAATGACGGGAACATCTTATAGTCTTTCTGTTTCTCCTAATACTGATTATCCATTATATATTGATACATCAGCAAGTAATGGGGCTTGGAGTTCAGAAACGGATATGAATGTTAGATGTAACAGAACACAGGTCTTAACTGTTACGAAAGCAGGTAATGGAACAGGTACAGTTACAGGTGCGGGTACATACAATTATAATATCGTTGTTAATCCTACTGCAGTAGCTGATGCGGGTTCAACATTTACAGGATGGAGTGGAAGTTGTAGCGGGTCAGCTAGTCCAACTTCTGTAACTATGGATGTAGATAAAACATGTACCGCTACATTTACAGATAATCCACCAACACAAAATCTTACTTTCAGTTCTGCTTCAGTTAATCCAGATAATACAAGTCAATATACGATTAGTTTATCTGGTACTGATACAGGTGGTGCTTCAAGAGTTTATAATATATACGCACTTATAAACTATCAAGGTGCAAATGGTGGCAATTATCGTGGTTATTTAACTTGGTATCCTGCAGATGCTTGGCCAGGTTATCAAGATAATACTTTATGTAGTGGCGTTGGAAGTCATGCTGTCGTTCAACCAGGATATGGTAATACATATGTTCATCTTAAGTCTTGTAATGTTACTGATGCGGGTAATACACGCACTGTAAATTTTGTTGTTGCTTTTGATTCTTCATTTTATACTCCAACTACACAGAATGATATTTCTGGATATGTATGTGACAATATAGGCCAATGTAATGGTTGGAATAACTACGATTTGAATTTCAGTTTGATTCCAATGACCCCTGGTTCTTTTTACTCAACTCCTGCTTCGTGTAATAATATACCTACCAATAGTGATGTTTGTTCTACAAATATAACTTGGTCTACGGTAAATCCACAAGGAACTTCTGCTGTTACAAGTGACACGGGTCTTCCAAACCCTGGAAATAGCTTAAATGCTGGTACTCAATCTTTTGCCTCTCATTATCCAAGTTCAACATATTATCTTTATAATAATTCTGTTCTTTTATCTACTATTTCAGTTGGAGCCACTTGTACTCCAAATGTAAATGTATGGAATCCTACAGATGGAAAATGTGAAGCTTTAGGTGTCACAGTGGTTGCTACTCCTGCTTTACCAGAATACAACAGAGCTTCAAGTATTAGTTGGACTTCAACAAACGCAACAGCATGTACGCTTTCTGGTGGTGGAATATCTGGTTCAGGTACTTCCAATGCTGGCGTTTCAACAGGGGTATTAATAGCTGCTCAAACTTATACAGTAAGTTGTACAGGAAATAATGGTGTTAGTGGAATTTCTAGTGTTGCAGTAGGCACACTTTATGGCCCCCCTAACGGTACTCTTAATGGTTCTGATTGTCAGATTGCTCTAAATGCAAGTACCTGTAACACGTCTTTGACTTTAAATGTTTATAATCCAATTTCTGATGCTTTAACAAATGTTACTAAACCAACAGCTGTTGAAGTTATATCAAATGCAACTATAAATAAAGTATTTCCTAAAACAGTTGGAAGTATAGTAGTTGGTTATCCAAGCACAACATTTTATCTAAATCATGATGGTGTCGCTCTTGCAACAAAGTTAATAAATGCAACTTGTCTTGATGGCACATGGGATGGAACAATATGTAGAAAGTATGGACTAACTGTAACCAACAACTTAGCTCCTACTGTAGTCGTTACTTCTAACCCCGCAGGTATTAGTTGTGGAGCAACATGTACTGCTAATTATAATTACAATACTTCAGTTACTGTTACTGCTCCGGCTATTGCTGGATACTCAGTTGCAATATCAAACGGATGTACAGCAACCGGTGGTGTTGGAATTGGTGCAACTTGTCCTGCTTTCAATATGACTTCAAACAAAACTGTTGCCGTTGTTTATTCTGACGGAACTCCACCAACTACTCCAGGAATTATAACAACTTCATGGATAGGTGATCATTGGGTAAATACAAACTTTGTTGTTTCAACAACTGGTTCAACTGATTCTGGTTCTGGAATTCGTGGTTACAGATTATGTCGCAGTAATGACAATGGAATTGGATGTCAGGTTTGGACCGCAAATGGTGAACATGCAGGCTTAACTGAAGTAGTTAGTGGAACAGATCTTCCTGGTAGTGGGGCATATAGGTATTATTATTGGTATGCATACGATAACTCAAACAACCAAAGTACAAATTCTCCTGATGAATATGTCCGTATGGATGGAACAAATCCAATTTATAATTCAACATCATTTACTGGTTGTAATTATGAAAATGGAAATAATTGTTATGTAAAAAATGGAACAACATTTTATGTAAATATAAGTCATACAGATAATGAATCTGGAACAAATAATCAATATTTTGAACTTTCAAAAAATGGAGCAAACAGAGGAACATGGGATGGAGCAACAGGAAATATTAAATCGGTTGCAGTTCCTTTTGGAGTAAGTAACGGTGGTTATTATACTGGTTATGGTGAAGGAGGTGGAATGGAAGGCACAGGCTATATGGATATTCAAAATGCTCAGTGTATTCAAACTGATCATTGTAATGTTACAGCACTTGGTAAATGGCAAGTGGTTGCTGGTAGTGGGGCAAGTACTATGTATGGAGTGACAGTATATATGTATGACCAGTTCTATAACGGAGTAGGATATACTGCCACTTCTAAATATGTTTATTTAGACAATACTGCTCCAACAGTACCCACACCAACCGATGCTGGTGCATACTCTGCGGGTACTTCATTAACATTTACAGGCACAGCTAGCGATGCTTATTCTGGAATTGCTTCATGTTCTGCTCAAATTGATGTCAACAATACAGATGGTCTTGGATTGGCTATGGGCTCAACATTAGTTAGTGCTAATGGTTCTTATACATGGACGGGTGCAGTAGCAGGTAATACTTATTATTATAGATATGTTTGTGATGACAATGTTGGAAATAATTCAGGTTGGAGTCCTTGGTCAGATGGAATTTCAATCAATACAATTCCAACAGTTACATCTCCAACTGTTTCCGCAATAACACCAACAACTGCAACTCTCGGTGCAAATGTAACATCTTTAGGTATTCCATCTGCAATTTCTGCTCGCGGAACTTGTTGGGGAACAACTGCATCACCAACAACAAATTGTTCAGCTGAAGGTTCAACTACATCTGGAATATTTACACAAGCTCGAACAGGATTTACTGCGGGTACTACATATTACTATCGTGGTTATGCAACTAATACATCTGGTACTGCATATTCAGCAGATGCAACATTTACAACATCTCCAGCACCTGTAACAGGTCTTTGGTGTGGTGCTTCCGCTGTGGGCAATTCTAATATTAATTTATCATGGAATGCTGCACCAACTGCTACAAGTTATCAGTTATATAGAAGTGCAACAAAAATTTATGATGGAGCACTCCTTCTTGCTACAGATATTGGACTTTCACTTGCAACACAATATTCATATACAATTTACGCATCAAATGCGAGTGGACAATCCTCAGTTTCTAATACTGTTAGTTGTACGACAGCGAATGCGATTACTCCTGTGCCATCTCTTACTGCAACTACTGATTATATTACAAATACACACGGTCCAACAGAAACTTACACAGGAGGACCAGTTACCTTATCATGGGGAACTGTTGCAAGTGCTGCAAGTTGTACATTGAGTGGTGGTACTTTGGGTACTATAGCAGCTGCTACAACGGGAGGGTCACAAGCAACAACTGCACCGTCTCTCACTCAGACATTTACACTAAGTTGTACAAATTCAACTGGTCAAATTGGAACTGACACAGTTACTGTCACATCTCCACCAATACCAACAAATGTTGCATTTGCGTGTAGTACCGATAAATTAACTGCAAATGTAAGTTGGACTGCTCCATCTGGATATACAGCTTTTTATCTTAGAACATCATTTTATGATGTTGGAGTAAATAATTATTTGCCACCAGGATGGAATGATAATTTTATCGGAACAGCAGTTTCAATTCCTATTTATCCTAATACGGATAATACATATTGGATGCATACTAGAAATCCTAATGGAGCATCAAGTAATCCAGTTAGTCTTAATTTAAGATGTAATAGAACACAGGTCTTAACTGTTACGAAAGCAGGTAATGGAACAGGAACAGTAACAGGTGCGGGTACATACAATTACAACACTGTTGTTAGTCCTACAGCAGTAGCTGATGCAGGTTCAACATTTACAGGATGGAGTGGAAGTTGTAGTGGGTCAGCTAGTCCAACTTCTGTAACTATGGATGTAGACAAAACATGTATTGCTACATTTACACTAAATCCTGAGATTCTAACTTTAAATAAAGCAGGCACTGGAACAGGTACAGTAGGAGGTGCAGGAACATATAATTATGGTACTGTTGTTGGACCTACTGCAGTAGCAGATGGAACTTCAGTCTTTACAGGTTGGAGTGGAAGTTGTAGTGGAACAGCTAGTCCAACTTCTGTAACAATGGATGCCGCTAAAACATGTACAGCAACATTTACTTTAATGACTGGTACTCTTACTCCAACAACTGGAACTTGTTCCATTGCTGCAAATCAAAGTAGTTGTAATCCAACTCTAAATTGGGGAACAACAAACCCTGTTGCTACATCCGCAGTAACAGCTACTGCAATAACAACACCTGCTTATGCTGTAACTCCTCTAGTTAATGTATCTGGAAATAGTGGAAACCAATCATCACTCTTTGTAGTTCCTTATGGTACAAGAACATTTTATCTTTACAATAATTCAGTACAACTTGCTACTTCAACAATCACAGCAAGTTGTGCTGCAGGTGTATGGAATGGAACAGTTTGTGGATCGTATACAGTTGACATAAATAATCCAGCCAACGGTACAGTTACAGCTCCACTTTCAAGAACTGTAAATTATAATGACACTACGACATTTACAATCACTCCAAATGCCGGTTATACAGCATCAGCATCAGGTTGCGGAGGTACACTTAATGGTAATACATTTACTACAATAGCAATATCATCATCATGTTCTATAAATGTTAGCTATTCAATAAAGACATATTCATTAAATTATTCAGCGGGGGCAAATGGTTCAATCAGTGGTACTTCTTCTCAAAATGTTAATTATGGAGCAAATGGAACTGCTGTTACAGCAACACCAGCAATTGGATATCACTTCACAGGATGGAGTGATGATTGTACTACCTCATCAACAGGAGGATTAATAACAACTGCAGCTAATGGTGACCGTATACATACTTTCACTAGTTCTGGTACATTTACTCCAGCGGTTAATTGTACTCCCGAAGTATTGGTAGTTGCTGGAGGAGGAGGAGGAGGAACATATGCGGCAGGCGCTGGAGGTGGTGCCGGAGGTTTAATTTATAATCCATCTTATTCAATTACTGTAGGATCTTATACTGTTACTATTGGAGGAGGTGGTACTGGAGGAGATTGGGGTGGTGTTTCGTTGGCGTCTAATGGTAATAATAGTGTTTTTGGTGCTTTAACTGCTATTGGTGGAGGTGCAGGTGGAATAGGATGGGGAGACAATATTGGAAATAATGGAGGATCAGGAGGAGGAGGTTCAGGACACGATGGTACTGGAGGTCTTTACACTACAGCCGGTGGTACTAAAACTGTATCTCAAGGAAACAATGGAGGACTTGGAAGAGGAATCAGTGGTAACAGAGGTGCTGGAGGAGGTGGTGGAGGTGCAGGTGGTTTTGGAGGTGATTCGTCTACAAATTCAGGAGGAAATGGTGGAGATGGATTACCATATTCAATTTCTGGTGCAGCAACTTATTATGCTGGAGGTGCTGGAGGTGGTGATTATGGGTCATCAAATGGTGGTATTGGAGGTTTTGGTGGTGGCGGAAATGTTAGTGGAGGTAATAGTAGTAGTATACCCGGTGGAAATGGTATTTCAAATACTGGTGGTGGCGGAGGTGGAAGTAGATCTGCAACAGTAGATAGTTGGAAAGGTGGTAATGGTGGCTCAGGAATTGTGATTGTTCGTTATCCTGTAGAACCAGCCATAAGACAAGATACGTCTGTAACTTCAGTTAAAACAGCAGTCGCATCTTTCGCGATAACTACTTACACAGTCACAGCAAGTGCAGGAGCAAATGGAAATATTACAGCTCCGTTGGTTAAAGTAATTAACTATGGTTTAAATACAACCTATACTGTAAATGCAAACGCGGGATATATACCAACTATGTCAGGAACTTGTGGAGGTGTACTTTCAGGAAGTTATCCAACATATACTTACACAACTTCAGCTATCACTGCTGACTGTACAGTTATTGCAACATTTAATTTAATGACCGGTTCAATCACTCCATCCGCACCAACATGTTTAATCTCTGCCGATGCAAATAATTGTGATGTAAACCTATCTTGGGCAACAACAAATCCAATAACAGCAAATGGAACTCAAATCACTACTGCATATCCTGCTGCTAATACTCTAATTGGAACAGCTGCAAATGCAGGTGGACCTGTTGTTACTTATGTGCCATATAATTCTAGAACATTTACTTTATATAATACGAACATATTACTTGATACAGAAGTTGCAACTTCATTATGTACAGGTGGAACAACTTGGGTAGCTTCCGCAACTGCAACCGTAAAGGTAGTTGCAGCAATAGGAACAGCAGGTGCATGTAAGAGTAATGCAACTCTTACTGTTACAAATAATTTAGCCCCTGGATTTGTAGTAACTTCTTCTCCTGTTGGAATAAGTTGTGGATCAACTTGTACAGCTGTTTATAATTACGGAAATGTAGTTACTATCACCGCTCCCGCTGTAGCAGGATACTCAGTAACAATATCAAACGGATGTGCTGCAGGACCAAGTGCAGTGGGAGTTGGAACAGCATGTGCTGTTACTATGAATGCTGCCGCTACTGTAGCTGTGGTTTATTCTCCATACTTAACTGTCAATAAAGTTGACCCATCAGGTAGTGGAGTGGTTACAGCTAGCTCATTGGTTACTTACAACAGTAGTCCTGTTGTTAGTGCTTCCGCTGTGGCTAATTATACAATTGCAATAACTGGAGCATGTACAGGGTCAAGTACAGTTGGACTTGCAGCATCATGTACAGTTACAAGCATGACTACTCCTCAGACTGTTACAGTAACTTATACCAGACCTACAAATAATTTAACTATAGTTTCCCCAGGTGTAATTTCTGGAACATACTCTGCTACTGGAACATATGCAGTTTTGCAAGGTGCAGATGTTACAATCAATGCCGCTGGTTGGGCAGGTTATTACGTTTCAATGTCTGGAGGATGTATTGTAGCAGAAGGTGCTATTGATGCTGGAGTTTCGTGTACGATTACAAATATGACTGCAGCTAAGACAGTGACAGTTACATACAGAGATTCTATGCCAACTCTCACTGTTACAAATAACCAAGCTCCCGGAGTAGTAGTAACTAGTGTCTCTTCTCCTGCACAAACAAATATTTCTTGTGGATCAACTTGTGGACCACTTTCATATAATTACAATACTCAAATAACAAATATAACTGCTCCCGCAAAGACTGGTTACACTGTTGCAATAACAGGAGCATGTACTGCTAATGGTTTGGTTGGAGCTAGCGCAACTTGTTCTTCTTTCAATATGACTTCAAACAAATCTGTGGCAGTGGTTTATACGATTTCTCAATTTTTATTAACTGTTACAAATAACCAAGCTCCTGGAACAGTAGTAACTTCTTCTGCTGGTGGTTCTCCCTCATCTATTAGTTGTGGAGCAACATGTACATCAAGTTACAATTACAATACAGCAGTTACTGTTACAGCTCCTGCTGTAACAAACTACACAGCAACAATTTCTGGAGGATGTTCCGCTGGTCCAAGTGCTGTTAATACTGGAACATCTTGTGTTGTTACAGTGGCAACTGCAAATACTGTAAATGTAACTTATACCAGACCTACAAATAATTTAACTATAGTTTCCCCAGGTGTAATTTCTGGAACATACTCTGCTACTGGAACATATGCAGTTTTGCAAGGTGCAGATGTTACAATCAATGCCGCTGGTTGGGCAGGTTATTACGTTTCAATGTCTGGAGGATGTATTGTAGCAGAAGGTGCTATTGATGCTGGAGTTTCGTGTACGATTACAAATATGACTGCAGCTAAGACAGTGACAGTTACATACAGAGATTCTATGCCAACTCTCACTGTTACAAATAACCAAGCTCCCGGAGTAGTAGTAACTAGTGTCTCTTCTCCTGCACAAACAAATATTTCTTGTGGATCAACTTGTGGACCACTTTCATATAATTACAATACTCAAATAACAAATATAACTGCTCCCGCAAAGACTGGTTACACTGTTGCAATAACAGGAGCATGTACTGCTAATGGTTTGGTTGGAGCTAGCGCAACTTGTTCTTCTTTCAATATGACTTCAAACAAATCTGTGGCAGTGGTTTATACGATTGGGTCATATACAGTTACTCCAAGTATTACAGTTGGTGATACAACGTTTGGAACAATAACTCCAAATACTGCACAAGCTGTTAACTACAATACAAATACATCATTTACTGTTGTTCCAAATTCTGGATATCTACGTACTATGTCAGGAACTTGTCCAGCTGTTTCATTGGTTGGAAATGTCTACACTGTTGGACCTATCACTGCTAATTGTACAGTTATAGCAACATTTGATATTATGTCCGCCACTCTTACTTCTGATGTTGGTTCTTGTACAATTCCTCTAAATGCAAATACTTGTGGTACAAACCCAATTCTAACTTGGGGAATAACAAATCCTATTGGAACACCAACTGCGATTACTGCTTCTGGTATGACAGATATAAATGTCACCAATACATTAGCAACTCCACAAAATGGAACTCATAATACATTAGATTATGTTCCATATCCTTCAAGAATATTTTATCTTTATAATAATTCTATTAGTTTAGTTCCAGCCGGAGTTACTGTAACTTCATCTTGTGTAGCAGGAACAGCGTGGAGTTCAACAGCAACTGCAACTGTTGGAACAGTCATTGGAACAGGTGCATGTACAAGTAATTTATTAACTGTTACCAACAACCAAGCTCCTGGAGTAGTAGTAACATCTTCTCCTGCTGGTTCTCCATCCGCAATCTCTTGTGGAGCTACTTGTACTTCTACTTATGCTTTCAATACTGCAGTTACTGTTACAGCTCCTGCAAAAACTGGTTACACAGTTCAAATATCAAATGGATGTACTGCTGGACCAAGTGCAGTTTCAGTTGGAACATCTTGTGTTGTCACAATGAGTGCTTCTAGAACTGTAGCAGTAGTCTATACAATATGGCCATTTACAGTAACTGCAACTAATGCAGCTGGAGGAACAATCACCGCTCCACTTGTAAGAGCAGTTAACTACAATACTCAAACAGTTTATGTTATTACTCCAACTGCAGGATATTTACCTTCTGTTTCAGGAACTTGCGGAGGAACACTCGTAGCAGTAGGTATTCCAATAACTAGTTATAACTATACAACTTCAGCCATCACCGCCGATTGTACGGTAACTCCAACATATACTTTTATGGCAGCCACACTTTCTGCTGCTCCTACTTCTTGTACCATTCCTCTAAATGCAAATGTTTGTAGTTCTAATCCTACTTTAACTTGGTCAATAACAAACCCTGTTGGTAACACAACTGCAATTACAGCTATTGGAATGACTGATATAAATGTTATGACTGCTTTAACTGATCCTAAGTCAGGAACTAGTAGCACTTTAGATTATGTTTCGTATCCTTCAAGATTATTCCATCTTTACAATAATTCAATTGATCTTGTTACTGCCAACGTAACCTCAACTTGTGCAGCAGGAACTACATGGGAAGCAGGAGCAACTCCAACAGTAGGAGCAGTGATAGCAGCAGGAATTGGTGCATGTACATCATACAATTTAACTGTTACCAACAACCAAGCTCCAGGAGTAGTAGTGACAGGAGTTTCTGCTCCAGTACAAACAAATATTTCTTGTGGAGCAACCTGTGGACCTCTCTCATATTCTTCTGGAACAGTAGTTGCAATCACAGCTCCTCTTAAAACAGGATACACAGTTGCAATATCAAATGGATGTACTGCATCGGGTGCAGTTGGACTCGGAGCAACATGTAATGTCACTATGAGTGCTGCTAGAACTGTAGCAGTAGTCTATACAATTTGGCCATTTACAGTTACTCCAAGTATTCAAGTTGGAGACACAACTTTTGGAACAATATCTCCAGCCGTAGCACAGTCAGTAAATTACAATACTACAAAAGCGTTTACCATTACTCCAAACTCTGGATACTTAAAATCAGTTGCAGGAACTTGTCCCGCAGGTTCATGGGTTGGAAATGTTTACACAACTGGAGCTATAGTTGCTGACTGTACTGTCATTGCGGTGTTTGATTTGATGAATGGTACACTTACGTCAGATGTTAGTTCTTGTACCATTGGCTTCAATGCAAGTAACTGTACAGTAAATCCAAATCTAACTTGGTCAATAACAAATCCTATTGGAACACCAACATCCATCACAGCTACTTCAATGGCAAATATAGATGTAAGTGTTAGTTTAACTCCTCTTACTCAAAATGGAACTCACAATACTTCAGATACGGTTCCGTGGGGTGGTAGAACATTCTTTTTGTATAATAATGGAATTTCATTGGCTCAGACAACAGTAACTTCAAGTTGTGCTACTAATAGTTCATGGAATGGTTCAATTTGTGTAAAACCAACTGGTTTAATTACTGCATCTGATTGTACAATTACAACAGATAATACACCAGGTCCATGTACTTCAAATTTAGGATGGAGTACAACTAATCCAATTGTTACTTCAGTTGTTACAACACCAACAAATATTACTGTCGCAACAGCAAATACAGGTTCAACAACTTATCCGGTTTATTTTGGTACTAGAACTTTCTATCTTTATAATATTGATGGTGTAACTCCAATTGGAACTGCAACGGCAACAGCAACATGTTATGTAGGTCATAATGTTTGGAATGGTACAAATTGTGTACCACCAACAGGAACAATTACTGCTGCTGGATGTACAATTCCACTCAATGGTACAGGCTGTGGTTCTTCTATAATATGGACAACAACGAATCCGTTAACTGGATTTTATTCTGCAGTAAATAATGTTACTAATAGTACAACAGTTGTGGCATCAAGTTCAACTACTCCAGCACCAAATTCAAACTCTGGTTCAGTAGCAATTACTCTTACTCCTATAAATAAAACATTTGCCCTTGTTCATAATGGAGTTACTCTCGCATCTATTTCTCCAGTTGCAGTTTGTGCGAATACTACTCATTGGAATGGAACAACTTGTGTAATAGATGCTCCAAGTTCTGGAAATACAATATTCCTAGTAAACTCACAACCAAACTCGGCTACAATATATAAAGGAAGGTCAGCAACTCTAACTTGGGATTCTCCACTTTCTACTTCTTGTTCAGGAACTTGGTCTTCAGCTGCTCCAGTGGCTAGTGGAACTTGGTTGTCATCTGGCGGAGCAGTTACTAATCTTACTGGAGTTGTAATATCACCAATTGTTACGACAAACTACACACTAAGATGTACAAATGCATCTGGAACAAATGACATTTTGGCAATAACAAAAGTTATAACTCTAAATATAAAAGAAAATTAAAAAATTAAATTAAAATAAAAAATCCGAGGTTGGACTGACGTTGTATACCTGCCGTAGCAGTTGTCCAACGTCGAATGAGTCCAACCTCGGACTTTTTATTTATTATATCTCTTTTTAAGAGGTACAACATCCGAAGCCAGCTAGATGTTGGACCTCTTAAATTTAGACTCATTCTTTCTATTTTTTTTAATCCTTACTATCTGCTACTTTCTACTAATTCCTCCTTGCTACTTACTACCTGCTACTTACTACTTTATTCAATTTGACTTTATTTTTATATTTGATAGTATGGAGGTCAATCGCAATTCGTATTATATTACCTTTTTGGTAAGCGAATTCAATTAATTATTAATAATTTATGTTGGTAGTTTGAATAAAGCAAGGTTTCTCGTATGCTTTATTTTTATTATCAACCAATAAAAATATATGGCAGTAGAGGAATTTAAAAGAGACAAGCCACATGTGAATGTAGGTACTATTGGTCACGTTGATCACGGCAAAACTACACTAACTGCGGCTATTTTACAAGTTTTGGCACGTCAAGGAGGTGAATACGGTGCTAAAATAAAAGGAGTAGACCAAATCGACTCAGCCCCAGAAGAAAAGGCACGCGGTATTACCATTGCTCTTTCTCACAATGAATATTGGACACCAACACGTCACTATGCTCACATTGATGCACCAGGACATGCTGACTACATCAAAAACATGATTACAGGTGCCGCTCAAATGGACGGAGCTATAATCGTTGTTGCTGCTACAGACGGAGTTATGCCACAAACACGTGAGCATATTCTTCTTGCAAAGCAAGTTAACGTTCCAAAAATCATCGTATTCTTAAACAAATGCGATATGGTTGATGATCCTGATATGCTTGAATTAGTTGAAGAAGAAGTTCGTGAACTTCTTACAAAACAAGGTTACGATGGTGTAAATGCTCCAGTAATCCGTGGTTCAGCTTTGAAAGCTCTTGAATCAGCAGACAATACAAATGAATGGGCTGTTAAGATAATGGACCTAGTAAATGCTCTAGATACATATATCCCAGTTCCTGAACGTGATATTACAAAGCCATTCCTAATGCCTATTGAAGATATTTTCTCAATTGAAGGACGTGGAACAGTTGTTACTGGTAAAATCGAACGTGGAGTTATCAATGTTGGTGAAGATGTTGAAATTGTTGGTATTAAAGATACAGCAAAGACAACAGTTACTGGTATTGAAATGTTCAACAAAAATTTGAAACAAGGTATGGCAGGAGATAACGCTGGTATTCTTATTCGTGGAATAAAGAAAGAAGATGTTACTCGTGGTCAGGTTCTTGTTAAGCCAGGTACAGTTACTCCTCACTCCGAATTCGAATGTGAAGTTTACATTTTGAAAAAGGAAGAAGGTGGACGTCACACTCCATTCTTTACTGGATACAAACCTCAATTTTACATCCGTACAACAGACGTTACAGGTGAAGCAACTCTACCAGAAGGTGTAGAAATGGTTATGCCAGGAGACACAGTTAAACTTATTGTTAAACTTGTAACTCCAGTAGCTCTTGAAGATACTATGCACTTTGCTATCCGTGAAGGAGGTAAGACTGTCGGTGCAGGAGTCGTAACAAAGATCATTAAATAAGTTTATTTATTCCGTTCTTTTAATTACAAACGTATGACAACAAAGAAAGTTCCAACAATAAAAAAAGGAAGAGAGGATGTAGTTGTCCAACTACGCATAAGGGTGAGAGCCTACGAGAATAAAATTCTTGACACTTCAGTCAAGCAAATTATTGATACCGCTCTACGTTATGATGCAAAAATTGTCGGACCTATTCCTCTACCAACAGAAATCAAAAAGTATACTGTAAACCGAGCATCGTTTGTATTTAAAAATGCTCGAGAGCAGTTTGAAATAAGAATCCATAAGCGTGTCATAGATATTTTGAATCCAAATCCAAAAACTATCGAGGCACTCACAAATTTATCGCTACCATCAGGTGTTGATATTGATGTGAAAATGATGTAACTATATGAAATTTATACTCGGAAAAAAACAGCATATGATGCAGTGCTTTCTAGAAGATGGCACCGCAGTACCCGCAACAGTGATATCCGCTGGCCCACTTATCGTGACTCAAGTAAAAAGTCCAGATGTAGATGGCTATACAGCAGTACAAGTTGCATTTGAAGAACAAAAAACAAGCCGTGCTACAAAGGCTCATCTTGGACATATTCTAGCATCACAAACAGAAAAAGAAGGAGGTGCTTTTAAACACCTACGAGAATTTCGTGATATAGAAGATATAAAAGAAGGAGACAAAATTACAGTTGATGCATTTAAAAAAGGTGATATTGTTATAGTTTCTGGACTTTCAAAGAGTAAAGGATTCCAAGGTGTTGTTAAACGCCATGGTTTTCATGGAGGACCAAGAAGTCATGGACAAAAACACTCTGAACGTGAACCAGGTTCTATCGGAGGTGGTCTTCGTAACAAAGTTCCAAAAGGAATGCGCATGGGAGGTCGTATGGGAGGAGATCGTATTACAATAAAGAATCTTGAAATTATTGGAGTAGATCATGAAAACAATCAATTACTCATTAAGGGTGCGATTCCTGGACGCCGTGGAACGCTCGTAGAAATTATTGGATAATTTTATGACAAAAGAAAAAATACAAAAAAATAATAAAACTACAGCGGTTAAAGAAAAGAAAGTAAAAGCTGTTACTAATTTAGAAACAGAAGTTTACAATCAAAAAGGAAAGTCTGTTGGAAAACTCGTATTACCTGAAACAATTTTCGGATTGTCTTGGAATGCTGACTTAGTTCACCAAGTAGTAACTGCCATGCAAGCAAATGCTCGTACACCAGTTGCCCATACAAAAGACAGATCAGATGTTCGCGGTGGAGGTAGAAAGCCTTGGAAACAAAAGGGTACAGGACGTGCTCGTCACGGCTCAACTCGTTCTCCAATCTGGAAAGGTGGAGGAGTAACTCATGGACCTCGTAATGAAAAAAGTTACGAACAAAAAATAAACAAGAAAATGAGAATCAAAGCTCTCTTTACAGTACTTTCTGAAAAATTCCGAAAAGGTCAAATCCTTTTTGTGGAAGAGTTATCTCTAAAAAATGTCAAAACAAAAGACGCTGTAGCAGTCATCAAAGACCTAAGTACAGTTTCTGGTTTTGAAAAAATAACAGGTAACAAGAAAATAAACCTATACATAACTACTCCAGCAAAGACTGACACACTAAAGAAGAGTTTTGCAAATATTAAAACAGTAGAGATTGATGAAGTAAGAAACATGAATCCTGTTGATCTACTTACTTATAGATATATTATCATTTCACAACCTACAGAAAGTATAGCTTTTCTAGGTGGTAAAATAGAAAAAAAATAATATGGCAACAACAAAAATAAAAAAGAATATAAGTAAGAAGATTGACGCAATTGAAAAAGTGGAAAAGAAAGGAAAGACACATCCACTTATAAAAGGACCTCGTATTACTGAAAAATCTGCTATTGATGCTGAGCGTGGGGTATATACTTTCAATGTTGCTAGAATCGCAAACAAAAATGAACTTAAAAAAGCAATCAATTTTGTTTACGGAGTAACACCAGAAAGAATTTCTATAACTCAGATTGCAGAAAAGAATGTAACACGTCGTGGAATCACAAGTACAAAACAAGGTGGAAAGAAAGCGGTCGTACACTTGAAGAAAGGAGATAAAATAACTTTTGCATAATTATGAAAACATATAGACCAACAACTCCATCTAAACGTCATCAGACTACTGTATCTTATCGTAATGTGCTAACTACAAGTACTCCAGAAAAATCTTTAACAAAAGGTTTCAAGCGCTCTGTCGGTAGAAACAATCAAGGACGTATTACTACTCGCCATAAAGGGGGTGGTCACAAGCGTCTCTACCGAGATATCGACTTCATGTACAACAAGCATGATATTCCTGCAAAGATAACATCAATAGAATATGATCCAAATCGTAATGCATTCATAAGTTTGGTTTGCTACGCTGATGGAGAAAAGAGATATGTCATTGTTCCTAAGTCAATGAAAGTTGGAGATTCATTTATTGTTTCTTTAACTGCACCACTTTCTGTTGGAAACAGACTACCTCTTAAAATTATTCCAATTGGTACATTTGTGTACAACATAGAAATTAAGGCTGGTAACGGAGCAAAGCTTGCTCGTTCCGCAGGGGTGTTTGGACAAGTAGTTGCTAATGACTTGGGATATACAAATATCAAAATGCCATCAAGTGAAATTAGAAAGATTTCTGAAAATGCTTGGGCTTGTATTGGTGAAGTTTCAAACTCAGAATACAAACTTCAAAACTTTGGTAAAGCAGGACGTTCTCGTTGGAAAGGTATTCGCCCAACAGTTCGTGGTACAGCCATGAACCCAGTTGACCACCCACACGGTGGAGGTGAAGGACGCCAAGGACGAGGTTTGCGTAGAGCTAAAAGTATGTGGGGTAAGCCAACAGGAAAAGGCCAAAAGACACGTACACCAAAGAAGTACTCAAACATGTGGATTGTCTCAAGACGAAAAGTTGGAAAGGCAAAGTAAAATTAAAATCAAAATCCACCAAATTTTTATTAAAAAATTCAGGCGGACAAGCTTCTATCAACAAAAAATACCCGAAAGGGTATTTTTTGTTGATGTTTTATTTTTAGATATGAAATGTTACAATTTAAATAAATACAATTTAAATTTTAACGCCATGATTTATCAGACTGAATTATGTATATTAGCTGACGAAAATGGACAGCTAACTCAAGATGGAAAATTTTTAATTGAAATGGTCTTCAGGTGTTTAAATGTTATAAATGGAGTATCTGAATGGGACAGGATGATGGAAAATCCTGACCAAAAGAAAGAATTGGAAGAAGCATTTGAAAGAGAATTAAACTAAAATTCTAATTTAAGAATTAGTAAATGCCCCGATTTAGGCCGGGGTATTTTTTTATTTTTGTTGACAAAATCTTACAAAAAAGTAATGTTAAGATAAATTTAAAATATAAAACCAAATAAACCCTAATAGATGAATGATTATATAGAAGGAAACAAAAAACTCAAGGAGTTTTTTGTTAAAAATCTCGGAGTTACACCTGAAGAATTTGTTGAGAAAAGTGAACCTTATTTATTAAAGCAAGCTTTAATTGCTGAAATGCGTGTTACCCCAATTCATCATTATACAGTAAGTAAAGCTGTTGTTTTAAAGAAAGGCGTAATTATTAAATTGGCTGAAAAAAGCAAGGATTATAAATTTTATCCATTTGGATATTCAAACTATTTTTTTATTGAAATAGTAGATTCTCAAATTATTAATTTTGGTGATCTCTCTGTAAAAATGGAATCTTTTGTCGAAGCGGTTAAATAACACGATCTTCTTTATTCAATAGCCAAAACCATATCGATTTTATTGATATGGTTTTTTTATTACTTATTTTTTAGCCCATACTCAAATTCTGCAATAGCATAATTTGAGTATGAGATTATTAAAATAAAAATACATTTCAATCAAAATATTTATAGGGTATAATAGAAATGTAGATCCCGTTAGAGATGTGCTCGTTGTATTTTACGGGAGAGTTAAAAGTATTTATAAAGTTTATATTATTAAATTATAATTAATATGATAGCCCCCATCTAATTAGGGGCTATCGCGAACATGGATGGAAAAAATACCTGAGAAAAAAAGATTTTCAATTATTGCTAGACTTAAAAGCACAAATCATGGCCTCCGTGGACTTGGTGTGTTTTTTAAAACAACTCACAACCTTTGGCTACATTTGTTCTTTGCAGCTATGGCCATATATTTAGGATTTCTTTTTTGCCTATCTTCTGTTGAGTGGGCAATAATCGTTTTTGCTATTGGATTGGTTATAGTAGCAGAAGCATTTAATACTGCCATCGAAATAGACATAGATTTAACTTCTCCAAATTATCATCCATATGCTCGTGATACCAAAGATGTGGCTGCCGCTGCAGTTTCTATCGCAACTATCATTGCTGGAATTATGGGGTTAATAATTTTTTTACCAAAATTAATTAATTTGTTGAAATAATCATAATTTTGATTATATATTATGGTATAATGTAAGTATCATTTAGTGGTACTTAAGTATTTTATTATTAATTTTTATTTATATGAATATAAAAAAGAAAAAAGAAGATAAAGGAGGTATTAATAGGCAAAATTCAGATAAAATATCCCTATTATATCTATTCCTATTTATAGCTCTATTTTCTATATTTGGTTTTACTTCAGTTAAAGTAGCAAGTGCAAAAACTGTTGGTGTATTTGGTGGTGGTACTGTTACATATACTTTATACACTATGCCTGGTGTAGGTATAAGTGGTACAGAATCAAATAATTATAAGGCTGGTGAAAAATTTCAAGTTGTAACCGAAACCGATAGTAGTTTTAACAAAAATTCAAGGACTATAGTTTCAATAAATGATCCCAACGCAACTCCAAAGTGTTCTACATATCAAGCTGGTACCAATAATTGTCTGGCATATTTTGATAATAGTTGGGTTATCACAGCTCCTTCTACTTCTGGTGATTATAATGTTAATTTAACTTTTAAAACAAGTTGTCAATCAGGATATAGATTTAATTACTCTAACAAGTGTACAGACCCAAGTGACTCCATAACAACTTGGACTCCAGCATACAATCAGACAATATTTGCAATCGATTCAGATGGACCAGTTGTAGGAAGTAAGGTGGTATATAAAGGTTACAATAGTGAATTAGGTGTCAACACAAAAGGTGATTTATTTACTCTATCAATGCGTGGAATAACCAATGGTATTCAAGCAGGTTCTACTACTACTCCAGCTGCGTCTGGTAATCAGATAATCTCAACTTATGAAAATAGATTGAAATCTGATGCTATTGTTAATCCTTGGAAAGATAGTCTTTCTTATTTTACAACCACTGGGACTGATTATTATGGTAGCTTGTATAAACTATTTATTAATATTAAGGACACCAGTAAAATTCCAAATCATCCTACTCTAACTGTAGTTAGTCAGGATAGTGGTTTAATAGCAACCGAAACATCATCAGCTTCTTATACTGTTGCAGCTCCAAATATTTTACCTACTGTCACTATAATATCACCAGCAACATCTATAACTTCAACTTCTGCAACTATTGGAGCAACTGTTACATCAATGGGCGTTCCCGCAGCTACAGCAAGTAGTATGTGTTATAGCACATCTGCTGATGTAACTAATAACAGTACAAATAATTGTGCAACTATTGGAATATCTACAAATCTTACTAGAAATATAACTGGATTAATTCCAGGCACTACATATTATTATGCTGGCTATGCATGGAATACACTTGGCTATGGATGGTCCACAGTTTCATCATTTAAAACAACAGGAACTGCCGATCTCGTTGCTTCCGATGTTTCTCAAACTTCAGCTGTAGTTGGTACACCTATTAGTTTCACTTCAACTATTTCTAATACTGGTACTGCATCCACTGGAGCTTCTTTCTACAATATGTTTCAAGTAGCAGGAGGAATCTCTGGTGCAGGAACAATAACTACTATTGCATCAACTCCATCTCCAATGCCAGCCCTTGGTGTTAATGGAACAGCAACCGCAACATCTGCAACGTACACATTTGCTGGTGGAGCTGGTCCACGTTCTGTTCGAGCTTGTGCGGACAACAATACTTCAATGGCAGGAACTATTACTGAATCAAATGAAAATAATAATTGCAGTGGTTGGGTTAATGTTGGGGTTACGGTAACTCCAGGTACTTGTTTTGATGGAATCCAAAATCAAACAGAACTTGGATTTAATGCGGAATCAGGAATAGACACAGGGGGTATTTGTGCAAGTGGAACTCTAACAGTATCACCCGCATCTTGTACTATTGATTTAAATAAAAATAATTGTTCTATTACCGGTGTTGCTTGGACGACAACAAAAGCTACAAACCCAGCTTTAATAGAAAACAAATATGGACCTGGACCTGCTGACCTTTCAAGCTCGACATTTTCAACTTTGGCTAATCAAACCACTCCTCTTAAATTTTGGGTGACACATCCTGCTACTACGTTTACTTTGACAGATGATGTACTTTATTCGCCAGGGCAACATACAAAGTTATTAGCTTCTAAAACTGTAAATGCAAGTTGTATTGATGGAACTGTTTGGAATGGATCTATCTGTTTTGCATCACCATCAAATACTCTTACCGGAGCTTTCATTTCTGGTTCAACTGATTTCACAATAAATAAAATATTAACACCATCAGTAACTCCAGCTGGAGCTACTGTTAAATATCAATGGTCTCGTTCTTCTTCTTCAACAGGAACATTCACAAACTTTTCAGTACCAGCAAGTTCATCTAGTTCATACGGATTAGTAGGAACTGATATTGGTAAATATATTAGAGTAACAGCGACTGGAACTGGAACTTATATAGGTTCAGCTTTCGATACTGTAGGTCCAATAACTATTTCTTACCCTCTTAATGTTGTTGTTGATACTGCAGGAACAGGAACAGGAAGAATAACTTCTAATCCTGTCGGTATTGATTGCGGAACTGATTGTTCAAACTTGTACACTGATGGTACAGTAGTAACTCTAACAGCAACACCAAATGCCGGTTCAGTATTATCAACTTGGACTGGAAGTGCGGACTGTTCAGATGGAGTAGTTACCATGAGCACAGGTGTTACTTGTAAAGCAACGTTTACTTCAAGTCCTGTAGTTACCGGAGCTTCCATTTCTGGTTCAACTGATTTCACAATAAATAAAATATTAACACCATCAGTAACTCCAGCTGGAGCTACTGTTAAATATCAATGGTCTCGTTCTTCTTCTTCAACAGGAACATTCACAAACTTTTCA
>Ga0209124_10000325_pt1 | contig 29419 bp, 57 predicted proteins | sample BarGraIncu01122A_FD_184502 | JGI IMG/M metagenome (GOLD analysis project Ga0209124, IMG submission 184502) | Arctic peat soil microbial communities from Barrow, Alaska - Barrow Graham LP Incubations 011-22A (SPAdes) (version 2) | ecosystem: Environmental > Terrestrial > Soil > Wetlands > Peat...
ACAACGTGGAACCCGCCGTAGTTCGTCGAGATAGTCGCGTCGGTGAGCGCGTTCTGCTCGGCCGGAGCGGCGACGGGACGGCTGGCGAGGTCTTCGAGGATGATCTGCTCAATCTGCGAGCCGACCACGAGGGCGCGGCCCGAAGACGGAACGTAGCAATCGTTGAGCTGCCTGCGCGCATCGAGCACGCTGTGGAGCGGCGCCGCCTCGCTGAAAGCCCCGGTGAGCGCGTAGGTCGCCTCGGAGATCGAGCCGGCGAGTTCGTCCTCGACGCCCACGACGATGGAGCGCAGGATCGGGCTGAGGACCTGAGCGCTGAAGTCGACGATGTCGAGCGTCAGATTCTCGTCCGTGACGTTGATGCCCTTGTAGACATCGGTGTCGAGTTTCACGTCGACCGAGGTCTCGGACAGATCGTCCATCACGAGCGGGCCTGAACTACGCAGCGCGCGAGTGCGCGCCACGATGTAGGCCGGAACGCGGATCGTGACGGTGTCGCCGTAGACGCCAGCAAAGTCGCCGGCCGCGTCACGCCACACGAGTTGCGGCAGGACGGTCTCGCGCATGAGCACGCCGAGCGCGGTGTTCACAACTTTTGTTGCTTTGATGAAGGTATTGGACATGGTCTCCTACTTTTAGAGTCGCGGCACGGATGCCGCAAGTTTGCGCGGGTCGGTCTCGTCGGGCTCCTCATCTGGGGCCGCGCCCGAGCGTAGCCGCTCTCTCGGCCTTGTCGGCTTCTGCTTGTCGGCGTCCGTGCCGGACTGCCCGTAGGTCTCCGGGAAGTCGTCGAGGATGCCCTTGCCGGACTCCTCAATCTCGTCCTTGGTCGACCCAGTGAGGTACTTCAGGTGCTTGTTTTGGATGCCAAGCTCCGCGGCGACCTCATACCGCGTAGACTTGGCCTCGGCGTCAGTGGCGCGTTTCTCCGCGACCGTCGCCTTGTCGGCGAGCTTCTGACTCTCAGTCTTGTTCGATTCCTCGATCTCATCGAGCTTCTTGGCGGCGGCGGCGTTGGTCTTGGCCTGTGCCTCGTGACGCCGGGACATCGCTTTCCACTTCGCCTCGCCGGCCTTGTAGTCGTGCTCCCCGTCCGTGTCGGTCGGCTCGCTGTCGTCATCCGCATTGGCCTTCTCCGCTGCCTTGGCGGCGTCGGCGGCTGCCTGCTTCTCTTCGTCGGTCATGGTCGCTCCCGTGTCGGGTAAGGGCGTAAAAAAGGCCACCATGGCGGCGGCCCACGCAAAAGGCCGCTCCGAAGAACGGCCTTTATACGGTCGAGCTGTTGTTAGAGAAGTGTCTTACAAAAGTCTGCCGGCGAAGTCCATCGGGTGCTTCGCGTTCTTCGTCATATTGCACGTCGGGCAGGCGATGACGAGGTTTTCGGGACCGTTGGAGCCGCCGAGAATGACCGGCGTGACGTGATCGACGTGGTACTTGTCGAGTTTCTTCTCACACCAGAAGCACTTTCCGCGCTGGCGCTCGTACTGAGCCGTCACGTCGGCGGCGGTGTGAGTACCGCCGTTGCCCTTCTGGCGGGCTCTGCGGTTGCGGGTATAGGCTGCGCGGCTCTCTGTGTGTTCGGCTCGGTAGGCCGCCATCTCTTCGCGGTGTTCGGCGTACCAGGCCACATGGCGGGCCGCTATTTCATCGCGGTGTTCGACGCGGTAGGCAACCATCTCTTCGCGGTGCTCGGCGTTGTAGGCGGCCTGGTAGGCGAGAACCTCGTCGCGGTGTTCGGCGCGCCATGCCGCTCGCTCCTCGCGGTGAGTGGCGCGGTAGGCGGCGTCGTTGGCCGCCTTCTCTGCGCGGTGAGTGACGTGGTAGTCTGCCCAGTAGGCGGCCTCGCAGGGCTTGCACTGATACCGGAGGCCAGACTTGCTACGCTTGCTAGCGTGAAAGTACCCCCGGGTGGCGGGGTACTCGTGGCCACACTTGGTGCAGGTCTTGAGCGGGGGTGTGGTACAATCGGGTTGCATCGGACTCCATTTCCGCTGCCACGCCCCCGGAGCCGCAAGCTCGCGGGGGCACTCTGTAGGGTGAACCGCCCTATACCCTACACCTTATCGGGGGGCCGTGTCAAATCGCGCCTAAACCCGTTCAGCGTGTGATCGCTGGCGTCCCAAAGCCGCTTTTGCTCAACCGACCGAGTATTCATCTGGTAGCCTTCGTATGCGACCTCGATGCTGCAATCGCAGTGCTCATGCCAGGACATCTCCTGACCCTCAATCGAGCCCGCCGATTCCGCGCTGAGGTAAATGGGGCCACGTGAAGCTAACATGGCACAAAACCCGCACGGGGAAGCGCCCGTGATCCTCGCCACCCCCATCGCCCTCGGGTCGCGTACCTGCTCGGCGAATATCGTGTCGCGCCCGCCGGCCAGTACATCTCGCGAGACGGTGCCCGACACCTCGACTAGGCTGTTACGCATAACCGTCTCGAATGGCTTCCCGGCCGCCAGCGACCTGTACACCGCGCCCCTTGTGGTGGCCCCAATCGCCGCGCGAATCGCGGCCTCGGATTTCGGAGCCGCAAGCGGGACTGTTCTGAGTGCTGCCGACGCGGGAGCCTCAACCGCCCGATACATCTCGTAGTAGCGAGCCGCAAGCGCCGCCGACTGGGCGGAGCGCGACTGCACGAGTAGTACCATCGCGCGCTCGAATGCTTGGTACGATTCCGGCTGACTCGGCTGCCACGCCGGCCAGAGCTTCATCACGTCGCGCACGACGGATGCACGCAGCGCGCCTTGCTGTCTGCGGTGCAGGTCGGTGAGGATGCGGCCCTCTGCGGTGCGCGCCATTAGGCTCCTAGGTAAACGTTGTCGTGTGTGCTATACTGACTAGACCGTAAAGCGGGGAGGGGGCTGTTTTGCCGAATACCAAATGTAGGGATCGTCTTCCATGGAGTGAGGCTGAGGTGGCACAAGCGCGATATGAGCAGGCCGAGGCCGAACTGGCAGCCGTTGGCAGCGACCTGCAAGACCAAGTGGAATACACCATCACGCTGCGTGAGCGTGCCGAGCAGGCCGAGGCGGAGAACGAGCGGCACAAGTGGATGCTCGACCGTCTCAGCCACCAGCACTGGCCATACAACGAGGATGGGAATGAGGCGCGCCGCGTAGCCCATCTCATGGCCCTACGTAGCGAATACAACGCCCGGTGTGAGTCCGCCTCAGACACAGGAGGCGAAGGGTGAGCGACTTCGGATGCAGCCTTGAGCAGTACGGGCCGCGACACGAGATGTCTGGCCGCGCCAGCAAGGCGGACCTGAGACGGCGCATCGCCGAACTGGAGAGGCACGAGGAAACGTGGCAGGAAGTCCACCAGCAGGACTGCGCCGCCAACCAGAGGCTAGCCGAATCGCGCGACGAAGCACGCGACGAGGCGAAGCGGCTACGGACAGTCCTTCTGCAGATGGCCAACGCAGAGGGCGAGTAATCTAGCGGTCATGCGGTGACCGCCGGTGCAGCAGCCGCCACCGGTGCCACCCCGCCCGCCTGCCTATCGAGCATCGCGCTCAGCTGCGCGAACGAGTCGCCCTGCGCGGCGGCGGACTTCCACCGCTCCACGTCGGCCTGCGTCACGCCAGGCACGCGCTCCCAGAGCTCCTGCACAGGAATGCTCAACATGGTGGCCATTTTGCCGAGAGCGTCGACGGTGGCGGCAAAGGCGCGCGCCTCGGTATCCTTCCAGCGGACCTGGGCGGCGGGGTCGGTCTCGAGGCCGGCAACGTCGGCGGCCAGCGCCAGAGTCTGTTCCCATGCCTCGCCGAACATCGTCTCGCGCTCGGTGACCTTGCGCTGCTCAGCCTGCTCGGCCGCGGCCAATGCCTCAGCCGAGAGGTTGACCAACTCTCCGCGCAGGGCGTGGGCCGGCGTCTGCGAGATTGCGGCGAGGTTGCGCAGGCTGTCACGGCGCGACTCGATGTAGCCGGACAGGTCTGCGGCGGCGAACTCGCCGAGCTTCGTGTCGGCATCCTCGAACGTCAGTACCTTGTTGGCGGCGACCTGGACCTTCTCGTCGGTCGTGGCGGCCATCCAGCCGGCGATCCACTTCTGCGGGAATGCGCCGTAGTGCTGGACGACGAGCAAGCCGAATGTGGTCAGGTTGATCTGGTCCTGAATGGTGATGAGGTCGTCGACCTCGGATGTGATCTCTTCGTCGAGGTCGGACTTGGACAGGAAGCGGATGACGGGGACGTGGCCGACGCCGTGGATCTCTGAGGAGACGAACTCGACTGAGGCGCCGTCGTCGGCGCTCATGTAATACACGGCTTCGTCATCGAAGAGGCGATACAGGTGCTTGCCCTTGGTCGCCGAATGCCGCTTCTCGAGCGCCCACATCGGCCAGTCGTCGTCCTCGCCGTAAACGGCCGTCATGTGGCGCGGCGAGATGCCACGGACCACGGCTACCGGGTCTCCGGGCAGGACCGTGGCGTAGGCGACCCCGTAGCTCAGGGCGGCGCGGTGGACGCCGAGTTGGCGCGCGTCGAGCTGATTTCGCTGCCAGATATCCCAAGCCGGGGCCTCGTCGGTCGTCTTCGGGGCTCTGTAGCCGTCGACGTACATGGATTGGGCCATGGAGTCGACGACGAGGCCGAGCACGTTGACGCGGGACATTTCGGCGATGCGCCGAACCTCTAGCGGGGCGGCGGCGGGCAACCACAGAAACGCCTGACGATTCCTGATATAGCGGTAGAGGCGATCAAGTCGGCCCGCGTCGGCGCTGCGCCATCCGAGCATTAGCTTCGTTTGCTCGATGGCTGCTGATGGTGAAAGCGGCATGGATCTCCTTGGAAAGCACAATTTGCCCCACGAAAAAGGACCATCTCGGGGAGACGGTCCTAGTGGAGCCTTCGCTATGTGAACGCGGCTAACAGAGCCTGCCGCAGAACTCCATCGGGTGCTTCGCGCCCTTACTGAGATTACAGGCCGGGCATGCTATGACGATGTTCTCTTTGCCGTTGCTACCCTTCCCCACAAGCGGCGTCACGTGGTCGACGTGGTACTTCTTTCCGGTCTTCACGTCGCAGTAGAAGCAGCGGCCCTTCTGGCGCTCGTACTGCGCCCGAACGTCGGCGGCGGTGTGCACGCCGGGCGCATTGCGTTTGCGGGCGCGGCGATTCCGCCAGTGCGTTCTCGATTCCTCGGGGTGCGCGGCGGCCCATGCAAGTTGGTAGGCGGCGCGGTCTTCCACATGCGCAGCCCTGTAGACGGCCTGGTATGCGGCTCTTTCTTCGCGATGGTCCGCGTCGTAAGCAGCGTTGTAGGCGACTCTCTCCTCACGATGCGAAGCGTAGTATGCGGCCATATAGGAGGATTTCTCTTCGCGGTGGGCGGCGGCATAGGCAAGCTTTTCTTCACGATGAGCAACATAGAACGCGGCCTGGCGGGCGCTAATTTCTTCGCGGTGAGTGGCGTGGTAGGCTGCCTTATAGACTGCCGCATTCTCGCGGTGCGCGGCATAGTAGGCATGAGCGTACTCGCGCTTACATTCCTTGCACCATGACTGGAGACCACCCGCATACCGCTCGTCGGCGCGGAAGAACTCCAAGGTAGCCGGGTGCTCCCGGCCGCACTTAGTGCAGGTCTTCAGCGGTGGTGTGGTACAATCAGATTGCATCGGACTCCATTTCCGTTGCCACGCCCCCGGAGGTGACACTCGCGGGGGCAATTTCAACCTCCAGTATACCACACGGCGCGGACGGAATCAAAAGAACGCCGCCCGCTGCTTCTTCCTCCGCTGCTTCTTATCGGGAAGAGCCAGGTACGCGCGCCGGGCCATTCTGGAAAGCATCAAGGCGATGAGGGCGTCTATCTTCCGCTTCGACTCCCTACTCTCTTTCGCCACGCCCACGCCCCAAGCGTTGGGGCGGCGACGAGCATTGTGGGCATGTTGCCGCAAGCGTGCGTCGCCGTCGTGACGGAAGACCTTCTCCGTGATCTCGTTGTGCGTGAATTCTGAGCCCTCGATGGTGAACAGCTTTTTTGTCGCTCTCATATCGAACGCGATGCGGTGTTTCATGGTCGCCGCGGCGCAAAGGTCGCGCCCCAAGTCTCTCTCCCATGCGTCGACGTAGCTCTCGAACGGGTGCAGGTCCGAGAAGAATGCCACCACGTCATAATGCTCGAATGCCTGCCGTACCGCGCCGTCTATGGCCTCGCGTGGAGCCTCGCCGCCCGTCTTAGCGGGGTCCCAAACTCCGAGCGTGAATACATACCCATCGGATATGCGGCAGCCGATGAGCGCCGAGTGGTCGTCGGTCAGGCTGCCGTCGAAGCCGAGGCTGATGAGGTCGCCCTCGTCGACCCTCAATGTCTTGTCTGCCAGGACGTCGAAGTCCTGCGGGCTCACGAATGCGTCTTCGGTGGCCACGATCTGATTCAGCCAAAAGCGGCGCGACCGTGAGGGCGGGTTCCGCTTGTCCATGATGGCCTGAATGATGCGCGGGATGTCGAGCCACGTCGCATCGCCGCGAATCGCGTCTATCGTCGCCGGCAGTGTCTCCGGGTCAAGCGTCGCATCCGGCGGGGCCTCAATCGAGTCGTAGAGGAAACCGACGTCGACGGACTTGCCGAGCACGATGTTCTCGTAAGCCTCGCGCGCAACCTGAGCCACCGACTCCTCGCCGGGTTCGTAAGCGTTCGTGATGCTAAGGGCGCGTGCCGCCCCGTCCGGTGACTTGGAGAGGTTGCGGTCAATGACCGCGTCCATCTCGTGACCCTCGTTGCTGGACAACCAGTGATGAGTTTCGTTGCGAAGTACAAAAGTGGAGCGCGCGCCTTCCATCGTCCGCGGCGAACTCGTGACGGCTTCGATGCGCTGGGCGCCGTGGTGGGCATAGATGATTTCCTTGCCCAGGTCGATCTCGTACTCTTTCAGCGCCGCCTTCGTGAAGTAGGCGGGAAACAGGGTCATCGTGTTCTTCGTCTGCGTGATGCTGACGGCGGCGGTCTGTACCCATGCCTGCGGATGCGACACGCCGGCCGGGTGCTCGTTACCCCACGGGTCTTTGACAGTCCGGCCGCTCGGGTCTATGCGGCAGGGGCCGACGAACTCGAAGGCGCAGAGCGTGGCACCGAGAGGGTCCTTGCCCCAACCCTTCAGCCGTTGCAGTACCCCATCTCGGTACAGAAACCGGCCCGCGTCATCGACTGCGTACCAATGCAGAAGGAATCGCGCTTGCTCGGGCGTGTACCGCCACGGCTTCCCGGTTTCGTGCTGCAGCCATTCGCCAGCCCACTGGATGGCCTGCCAGCCAAGCGAACGGCTGGGGAATATCCACTTGCCGTCTTCGCCGCGCTGCCAGGTGGGGCCGATGCAAACGGGTTCAACCGCCGAGGGCGTCGCGGTACTCATCCATCACGGTGACTGCAGCTAGTGCCGGCTTCTGCGGCTTGCGGTCGATCTCGATGTGGACCCGACGCCGCGCGCCCTCGGTTGTGCCGAGTTCGGATGCGGCCGAGCACCAGGCGGCGAAGAGTTGGGCCGACACGCGCGGGGCCTCGAGCATGTTGTCGAGGATGATTGCCAGCACCCTCGCCTGCCGCCAGTCGGATGGCTCATAGAACTGACTCTGACCGGAATCGGCGAGCGACTGATACCAGCCGCGGGCCTCGGCGTGGAGGCTGGCGGGGCATGTAGCCGGCTTCACGTTGCCGGTGGCGGGCACGGTCTCGACCGGGTTCTCCTTGTTGCGCCGCCTGCGCTCTTCGCTTCTCTTTGGGATGGGTCCTGGGGAGCCCATGTCGGCCTCCTAACTGAAAAGGCGCCCCTTGTCGGTGCGCCTTGGTTGTTGGCTTGATAACCCGTACACGTTTGGAGGTGCTATGCTCCCCGGAGGAGCAGACGCGCGCTTTGGGGTCCACCCCCACCCCTGTCGCTGCGCCGGAGCCACACACAGACGCTTGCGTTGCTCAAGAGTGGCGGGACACCACTGCGTGTCCCTAGCCGTTACATCGCGTGCGCAGTCTATCACGGCGGCAGGACGACAGAGAGAAGCCCGCTCATCTTCCCTGCTATTGCGCTTGCATCCGTTACGGCAGTGTGATACGATCTGGTCATGGATTCCCCGCGCACATGCCAGCATTGCAACGCGCATCTGTCGCCCTTCGTTCGATCCGATGCGCGCTACTGCTCTACTCGCTGCCGTGTGGCTGCCCATCGCGTGCACCATGCCGGCGCGAGTCCACTGCCCGCCGCCTTGCGTGACTGTGCCCGTTGGGTACGCCATGATGCAGCCAAGCGTCCGCTCACTGTCCATGGTCATGGCGCTAGCAGTACCAACGCACGTACATGGGCGACCTACGCTGCTGCACATGCCAGCACTGTGGGCAATGGCATAGGCTTCGTGCTCAGTGCCCTCGATGACATCATCTGCTTGGACATAGACGGGTGCCTTGTCGACGATGGTCTCGCACCTTGGGCGGCGATCATCCTTGACGCGTTGCCACGCAGGACGTACGTCGAGGTGAGTCCATCCGGCTCGGGCTTGCACGTCTGGGGACTGGGCAGGTTGGATAGAGGGCGCGTCGTCAGTGTCGACGGAGGCAAGGTCGAGATTTACTCGACGGGTCGCTACATCACCGTGACAGAGCGTCCGTATGCCAACGCGCCGTCTCATCTCGCGGATATATCTGGCGTCATCGCTCAGGTGATAGGTACCTAAGTGCGGCCGCGATGCGAACGGGGTCGTCGCGGAGGTAGCCGATGCCCACGTTGCATCCATGGCACAGAATCCCGCGAACAGCGCCAGTCTCGTGGTCGTGGTCTGTGTGCCAGCCCTGTTTGCTACCGGGGTCATCCGTCCCGCAGCACTTGCATCGTTCGCCCTGCGACAAAAAGCGCGCATCCCACTCTTCGGGAGTCGTGTTGTACCTGACCAGCATCTGCCGTGCCCTGCCACTCGCCGCGTGCCTATCCTTGTTCGCTTCGTACCATCGTTTGCTGGTCGCCGCTTTCCTCTCGCGGTTCGATCCGTACCAGCGCTGGCCACTCTCTGCGTCTCTCTCGCGATTCCCCTCTAGCCATTTCTTGTGAGTCGCGGCCGCTCTCTCGCGGTTCGCTTCGTACCATCGCTTGCCACTCGCCGCGATCTTCTCTGAGTTTGCCTCGCGATAGAGGCGCTCGTACTCACGTCGCTTCTCGGGGTGATCCGCGGAGTGCTTGCGCTGGTACTCGGCCCTCTCCGCACGGCACACCACACACCGACAGCTACCATGGAGGTACAGGTACCCAGTCGGCGTTCCGTGGGCATGTAGCAGGTTGACGCGAACACTCGGGCGTCTCGGGAGTGTGGTACAATCTTCCATGCGACTACCTCTTATCAGGCGGTTGCCACGGCCCCGGGCGTTTGCGCGTCGCGGGGTCACTCTGTGCTTTGCCTGCACAGTATATCACAACGGTCGGACGTATTGCGCGCCGTCACGTCAAGTCTCCGGGGTGCCGCTCCTCTGCCCTTTTCCTCGGCCTAGCCATGGGGTTCGCTGCGTTCGCCTCGGCTGCTGTCTTGCGTGCGTGACAGGGATTGCAGATGGCAGCGAGGTTCGTGTCTTCTTCGCCGCCCTGCTGCGACACGGGCACGATGTGGTCAACTTCCCTGGCGCATGCAACTGCACCATGACAGACGTAGCACACGCCACGATCCCTGCGTAAGATGCGGCGCCTTGTCCTGCCCCAGTTCGGCGGCAGCGGCTTGGTGCGCCTACTTGGCAAAGGGCACGGACGCGCGAATACGGTCGCGCTCACATTGCGTGAGTGGCGGCGAGCGCCAGCCATCAGCGTTGCCGGGGTACCACTGAATGCCGAGGTGCTTGGTCGACAGCGTGTAGACGTGCGGGGTGTTGCGGAGCTTGCTCATGCTTCTCGACTCCTGTCGCTATGCCGCGCCACATCGGCGGCGATCTTGGCAAGGGTCGGGCAGCTCATGCAGTCATTGGTCGAGCTACGCGCTGCGGCTATGCCCATCCCGCTCGTACACGACATGCACGTTTCGATGTGCTCGCGGCGGGCGCGGTATCCTGCGGCTAGCGACAACAGCCGCTCCCATCGCGCTTCGTTCTTTACGACAGCACGGTGCCACGCCAACTCTCTCGGCAGCGAGCGGATATGACGCTTCCGTTTCCGCTTCTTGACGCTCAGGGCCGTGAATCTTCGCTGTAGTCGTCCTCTACCACGTCGCCGTCGCCGTCGTCATGGTCGGGTTCGCCATACTCTGGCCAAGCGTCGAGGATGTTCCCGAAGCGTGTCTCGTGGCCTCCCCATGCCTTCTCGTCTCCATCGGCGTGGGCAAGGTCGCGCTCTTGCTGTCGGAGCCAGAACCACTCTGGGTCACGCCACAGGCGCTTGCTTTCGCATGGTCGGCATCGGCGGCTCAGGTACTTGGCGCTGCGACCATAGCCGGGGTCGAAGTACTCGGATGTGGCGGGCAGCGTGTCTTTGCAGTCAGGGCACTTCCGCGTCTCGGCTGTCTCTGTGCGGGTCGCCCACGTTGTCCCGCTGTCGTGGCTAACTAGCAGCATCCGTGATCCCCCTTGCCCTTCCATATAAGAGTTGGGGGTTGCGTCTACTCTTCAACGGGTCACGTTGACTTTTAGCCTGCTCAGGGCTCTTTGTGCGTGCGTTCTTACCGACGACTCTGCGGAACCGACTGCCTCCGCGATATCGACATACGTCCAGTCGCAGTAGTAGTGCAGCACGACGACAAGGCGCTGTCGTGGGGTCAACACGGAAAGGTCTATGCCGGTGTGGTCAGCCACCCTTGACCCGCTCCCACCACGCTGGCGCCAGCTCGCGCAACCGGTCGCGCGCCGTCTCCGTATCCTGGCAGTAGGCCATGGACGCGCCATTGCGGGCGTCGAGGATGTCGTGACACTGCGCGCAGAGAGGCACCCATTCCGTGCGCTCCCACCCGGCCCCAGCGCCGCCCATTCCGCGATGTCTCGGATAGTGAGCCGGGACGCATCCAGGGTGTTCGCATAGCAGGCAGTCGCTCGCGGCAACTAGCAGCGTCGCCGCACGGTGCGCGGGGTCCACCTTGCGCCGCTTCGTCTTGCCCGGCTTGGGGATCGGCGTGCAGGTGCCGGTCACTTCTGCCGCGCCAGGTCGAGAAGCCGGTCGCGCCAGTTGACGAACTTGGGGTTGTATCCACCCGGGCCGCTGTAAAGGTCGTCGTTCTCATTGGCTTCGTTGAGGACCCGCAGCACGAATCGAGCCTCGCACTCGTAGTAGTCGTCCTCCACTTCGTCGTGGGAGTGGCTGCACTCGATTAGCGCATCTACCAGCATCTCCTCTGTCAGCGGCCCGTACGTGAGCTTGGCGCAGTTGGGGCAGGTGAGCTGCGTGATGACCGTCCCCAGGTCGCACTCGGCGGCGTCGAATGTCGGGCGATGCAGGTCTGTGGGATGGTAGATGAGCAGATCCCGCCCGCACTCCTCACACGTGAACGCGACCCGCATCACCCCACCGCCCGGATGGCCTGATTCAGCGTCCGCGTGTCGATACTCGTCCTAAACGGGTCCTTCAGGTTCGCCAGCTCGAGCTTGGCCGACATCGAGCGGATGTTCTGACGGTGGGCGCGACTTCTCCGCTGTAGCCGGTCCACCTCGGTTGTCAGCGCGTCGATATAGGCCATGGACTCGGCCTTGGACATCTTGCCGACTTCCGATTTGGTGACGATGTTCACGTGCCCCTCCTGTGATGATTGCCGTGCAACCATCCTAGGGCGCGAGAGTGGGGACGGAGGACGCTACGGGACGTGAAAAGGCCCGCACGGTGGCGGGCCTTGGGTCGCGCTGTATGTGGGGGCGACCTAGTCTGACACTCGGTCTGGTGGCACAACGTCGTTGATGAGGCCGAGGCTAGGTGGGTTGTCTTGACGCCGCTCCCAGGCATCATCTCCGAAGTCCGGGCCGCGAGCGGGCACCATCTCGGCGCGAGCGCGGAGGTCAGCGAGCCACTTCCGATAGATGCCCCCACCGTCGTAGGTGTCGCCTATCAGCGGGTAGGCGTCCTCGAACGCCAGTCGCAGTTCCGCCTTCATCTCGGCGATGCGGGCGTAAAGTTCATCTTCCTTCTGGCACACTTCGCAATCTTCGCTATGCCATTCTCCATGTGGGCAGCTCACTTCGTGCTCCTCTGATTGATTGGCATGTGGCGTGCTACAGAATCGCGGCGATGATGTCCCGGACGCGGTCCATCGTCTGCGGGTCGACATGCGAATACGTCGACTGCAGTACGCGGGATGAACTCTGGCCGAGGATGCGGGACAGCTCCTCGTCCGGTATCAGCCCCCGCAGCCGCGTCGCATACGAGTGTCGGCAAACGTAGGGCGTCAGTCCCGCGAACTCGCTGCCCGCAATCAGCCGGCGCCATGCCAGCCGGAACGCCTGCACCGTCCATGGCCCGCCGGGGTTCTTGCGCGGGTCCAGCGACGGGAACACGTAGCCGACCTCCGACCATCTGCCGATCCGCAGCTTGTACTCGGACTGCCGGGCCTTGTGCGCCCTCAGCATCGCGAGCAGGTTCGGCGGCAGGGGCACGTCCCGCTGGCCGCGCCTCGTCTTGGTCGTCTTCCGCCGCGGTTCCCGGCCCCGCGCCGCCTCGAGGTTGTGGTAGACGTGAGCGATGCCCTTTTTCGCGTCGATATCCTGCCACAGCAGCGCCATGGCCTCGCCGGGACGGACACCGGTCCCCAACATGAACATGGTCGCGTCGTGGACCTGTTGACGACGTTCGGGTGACATATGGTGCATAGATGGTTCATAGCTGGTCAATAGGCGACATAGCAGCGCATGGGCCTCGTCGGCGCTCAGTGCCCGCACCTCCTTGGTGTCGATCTGCGGCTTGTCCCGCTTCTTCAGCGGCGCACAAGGGTTCCCCGAGATTAGGCCGTCGACAAAGGCTTGGTCGAGGATCGTGGCGAGCAGATTGGCGACCTTACGGGCGGTGGTGCCGGATAGGCCCGCATCCGCGAGGTCGCCGTGGAATGTACGCACGACCATCGGCGTGATGGCGACGAGCTTGTAACCGCCGAGCCGCGGCGTGATGTGCGTATCCAGCAGGTAGGCGTTGGATTCATGGGTCGCCGGCGAGCCGCGCCGCAGCGATTCGGCGTACCAGTGGTCGGTGTACGGCTCGAGCTGTCCGGCTTTCCCGGATAACTGCCCCCTGTCGCGCTTGGTGAGCAGTGTCCGCTCCAGCCGCTTGGCGTCGGCCGCGGTGCCGTGGACGGTCCTCGAGATAGACGGGCGCTTGCCGTCTGGGCGCGTGTTGGCGCGCAGGCGGACGCGGTAGAGATTGGGGGCCAGGCGGTGGACGCTCACTACTTGCAGAACTCGCAGTCGCAGCCGGGGATGTGGCGCCACTCATCGTCGTTGGGGGAATCATCCATAGCCTCGTAGTTGTATGCCTCCCAATTCCACACGATAAAGCCGACCCCGGAGACGAAGAGACACCAGCCACGCATCATGTCGATGTCGTGCCACGCGAACCGCCCCGCCTCTCGCACCTGGTCGAGCGTCAGGTCACGCATGGTCAGTATAGGCCCGCACGTAGCCGCGCCAGTCGAACAGCCCCGGGCCTCCCACCGGCGGTCAAGGTCGGCAAGCTCCCGCCTTACCCACTGCTGGCGCCTCTGGTCATCGTCCTCCCCATCGTCGTCGATAGTGGTCCTGAGCTGCCACTTGTACTTCGCGACCTCGGCCTCTGCCTCCCGCTTCCGAATGATGGCGAGATGAGTTTCCTGCCGGGCCTCAATTGTCTTCTCGACTTGCGCCTTGTTCGCCGCCTCCAGTTCGTCAATAGCCGCATCAACGAGGTCGAATCCAACGGACTCGCGGTAGTGCTTGCTGCACCACTTCCGATACTCCTCCAGCGCGCTCATCATTCCGTCCACCGAATCGTCACCTCGTAGCATCGGCGGCCCGTATCGACCGCATGCTCGCGGCCCGGCTGCATGACCGCTCCATCCGGTATCTCCACCGGCCCCCACCGGCCATCCGATGCGACCATTTCGATGTCGCGCCTGTCGCCCCACTCCACGTGGGCACGGCCAGCATTGAATGCCGCTAGCGCCTTCCCCACGACCTGCTTCTCGGCTGCGTCCTGCTTGCTCATCGTCCCTGCACCGCCAGCGTGAAGTCATCGGCGTGCTCGAACGGATGCACGAAGATGTCCACACTTATGGGGAATGCCCCTGTGTCGATGTACTCGATCTGGATGGTCTCCGTCTTCCCGGCCCCGAGGATCGCGATGTCCACCTTCGACTTGAACTCGCGCCACGTCATCAGTTCACCCCGAATCCGCAGCCGCAGTTGGGGCAATAGTCGACGTACTCGGGACTGTTCTCGCCGGTCACATCAACGGTGTGAGGTTTGCAGTAGACACCCGGCTCGGGGTGACCGGGCCGGTCACTATGGTGGTCACTCCTGCCGCAAGCGATGTCTGTAGCCGGACTCTCACAGCCCTCGTACTCGCACAGCATCCCCTCCGTCAGCCTCCTGCGTGGGTACTCGTCATCAAAGCTCATCATGCCTCCATTCTAGCACAGTGTGTCACTTTGTGTGTCACGCCATTTTGCACGCCAAGGTGCCGAGTTGGGAAATGTGCTGATTTGCAGGGATTTTGGTGGTGGGCGACGTTGGAATTGAACCAACGACCTCCTGCTTGTCGAGCAGGCGTAAATGGTGCTCCCAGGTACGCTGAGCGTTTTGCCACGCACGAGATTTTGAGACTGGCGGATCGGCTAGGCTCGGTTAAGTGTGTCACAAAGTGTGTCACGGCTTCGAGAAGTTGCCCGCCGATGAACTCTGTGTAGGCGGGCGGGATGGCCTGCCCGGCCTCTATCAACGTCATCCAAGGCCACACGACGGGGAGCACGTGTTTCCGCCAGGCTGCCTCCCACGAACCGCGGCCGTACGGATAAATGCCCGGACCATGGCCCACCGCCCTGCCCCATCGCGACTGGCGACAAAGACTCGGCACAAGACCGATGCCCGGATGAATCTCGAAAAGCCGGTGCCTCACAATGGGCAAGCCGAAGGTCGCGCCGCACAGGAGTGTCGCCGTGGGCATGGGTGCGGTAGGTATGTTTTCGATGACATACGGCAGGCCAGCATCCACAAGCCTCGCTCGTGTCGGAGTCAGCAAGTCGGGCCACTTTTCGCCAAGAGTCCGGTTACAGCCGGCCGCCGCAAACCGCTGACACGGCGGGCTGGCATGTATCGCATCGAACCCGTCCAGAGGCCACGTCATCGCGTCGCCCTGGTGGAACTCGAATGGGTAGTGTGGCTGAGGATTGATGTCCACACCGACCACATCGAAACCGGCACGGTAGTATCCTACGGCAGCGCCACCGGCACCGCAGAAGAGGTCGAGCAACCGGGGCCTCGCGCCCGCCACCTCACCCATTCAGCGCCTCGGCAATCTCCCGCGCCGCTTCACCCGAGCGAATCATCGCGCCGGTGTACCTGAGCACGGTGTAGCCGAGTAGGGATGCCCAGTTGTACTTGACGCAGTCCTCAGCGAACCCTGCGCCGCGGACATGGCGACCACCCGAGAATGAACCGCCCTCACACTCGATGATTAGCATGTGCGCCGGGTAGCAGAAGTCGCACGCCCACTGACGCGCTGGGGCCGCGAACTTGAACTCCCGCTGCGGCACAGGCAGGCCAAGTTTACGGAGGTCCGCTAATAGGCGATCCTCCAGGGCCGTCCGCTTCGCCTTCGCGATCAGCCGGGTGGCCTGGGCGGGGGTGACGGCGGTCACGGCGCCACCTTCTTACCGGCTCGCCTACGCAGGTCCTCAAGCCATCCCTCGTAGTCGCCATCAGACACCACGTCGGGAAAGTCGTCGTCTATGTCCTCCCACGCCACTCGGAGCATGGCATCCAGTTTGGCGATGCGGGCGTCCTTGTCGACTTCCTCTTGGCTGTAGCAGCCCGGAACAATCCTGTTGCCGTCACTCATCTCCACTCCCTTCCTCGGCGCGGGCTTCAGCTACGAACTCAGCCCAGCACTTGGGGCAGAGGTCGCAGTCGTCGTCGGTGCGGTGCCAGCCCTCGGCGTCTACGGATTCGACGGTCTTCTCGCAACCTTCGCAGCGAATGAGGTCGCAGTGCTGCACCCGCAGCCGCTCGTTCTCGGCCTCAGCACGCTCGGCACGCCGCTTGAGTACCGGCAACGCGAACTCACCGAAGTCTTCGTACAGGTCGTGGTACTCCTCTAGTGCTGCGTCTGACATAGCGAGGTCCGCCTCCAGTGCGGCGATGCGGGCAAGCAATGTCTGGTAATCAGGTCCGCCACAGTCTGTGCATGGTCCGCTCACGTCGCCCCCCTCTCAGCCCGGAGTTGTTCGTTCATGTCCTTGTACCTCCATGCCTCATCGCTCCAGTGCTGCTCGCGCTCGCGTTTCATGTCAAGCAGCGAATTGACTGTCGCCAGCTCCGCCTCCATCTCGGCGATGCGGGCATTGGCAAGTTTGCAGCCCGGTTTGTACTCAGGGTGGTAGTTGGTCACGATTCCTCCGATATCAATTGCCCGCACGTCGGGCAGCACTTCGGTTCCGGTTCCGGCATGTCGAGCCAGCGGGTCGGCAGGCCGAACGTCCGCCTCTCTCCCGGTCGCCGCATTATGGTGTGACGGGGATTGATGCCCGGGCCGACGTACTCAAGAGTGTCGCCGACACGGACGGACCATGCGCCAGTTGCGTTGTCGTTGACGGTCGCGGTGGTCACCACGGTTCCCTCAGCCGCGGGTACCTGGGGAATACCCAGCGACGATCCGACCGGCGGCTCTGGTAGTGCAGGCGCGGGATGCCGGGCCACAGGAATAGCATCCAGAAGCGGCCGCCGATGTCGAACACGATGTGTCCGCCGTAGCGGTGCAGGTCCATGCGGAGGCTCATGGGGTCACCGCCGGCCAGTCCTTCGTCGAGTTGACGCACATTCCGACACCGCCGTCTTCCATGGGGCAGTTGTCTTCTGCGGCACGCGGGCACTCGGCGCAGGCATGTTTATAGCCAGGGGAGCAGTTAGTCGTCTGGCCGCCGCAGGGCGCGAGGTCGGCCAGTTCACAGCCGCACCACTCGCTGCAGAGTCCACCGTATCCATCCGCGGCGAGCTTCTCTCCGAGATAGGTGAGCAGGTCTTTCATGCGGGTACCTCTCTGTAGTCGCACATTGGGCATTTCGCTCGTTGCCGGTCGTCATACGTCAGGTCCGCCTCGCACTTCGGGCACGTGGGCCGCTTGACTAATGCCGGCCCCTTCCCGTTGCCGCCGCCGTATCCGGGTGGCTTGCCGTCCTTCCAGTCCTCCCACGCCCGTTTGGGGCCGATGAACGTGGCGGGGTGGGAGACATACTGAAGGTCGGTTCCGGGTTCGTTCGCGTAAGCAGCAAGGTGGACGACGGCGAGAATGGCGGCGGCGCGATCCTGGACGCCGAGGCGCTTCCACCTCTTCTTCGTCTCAGCTTTTCCGACCTTGCGGGGATAGGGGTTCCAGAAGTCAGAGAAACCGTCATCGGCGGGAGCCGGTGACGATATGTTCTTAGAAGGTGAAGGAGAAGGAGAAAGAGAAGCGCCTCGCGCGCGAGGGGCGCTTAACGCCACTTTTGGCGCTTTTTTATTATTGTCGCCATTTTTGGCGAAAAGCGCCGAATGGTCAGCACGCTTCACGGCGGGGATGTATGCCTGGTAGCGATAGAAGGTCGAGGTATCGAAGTAGATGACTCCCTCGTCCGGCTTCCACGCGACCAACCCAAGGGAGTCCATGTGCCGCAGCGCCGCCTCAACATCGGCCTCCGTCTTGTCGCGGCGGGCCGGAGCGACCATGTATAGCAACTCGTCCGGTTGAGCCGTGATTGTCGCGGAATCCTCGGCGTGCGGGATCATCCACGTGTAGAGCAGGGCCGCGAAGTCGCCAGCCTCAAGTGCCAGTTGATTGATTGTGCTGTCTATGGAAATGGCGGTGGAGATGTAGCGGCGGCGACTCACTCTCCCGCCCTCAACGCCAGCAACTCACCGAGACTATGCACGACAGGGATGCCGAGCCTCTCCGCTTCCACGATCTCCGCCGCGACGCCGCTAGAGACGCTCCCGTTACGGTGCAGGGTGGCGACGACGAAGACGGCGGCGGGTTTGCCGGCCAGCAGCCGCAGGAGGTCCATGCTCCGCCGCTTGAAGACTTCGTCGGTGAGTGGGATCGGACTGGCGAGTCCTTCGAGCATGTCACCCGCCGCATTTATCGGGCACATGCCCAGGTCCATGAACTGGCGCGAGACGGCGCTCATGCGGGCGCAGTTGGCCAGGTACTCGCCGGGATAGCCGGACATGGGCGCGGCGATGTATACGTAGTAAGCCTCGTCCTTCACGGCGCGGTCCTTTCGGCCTTCTGTCTGCGTCCCGGCCATGCCAGAAGGGAGCGGAGAGCCCTGATTGTCGCGTCTTTCTCCCCCAACTCCCCGTGATACCACTTCACCTTAGCTACTACGCTGTCCACGGCCTCATCGGCTTGCCGCGACTCTTCCGCGAGGTCGGCCTCCAGCTCGGCGATGCGCTTGCCGTCTTCGATGATTCGCTTGTTCAGACTGACGATTAGTTCCGGCATTGTCATTTCGCTCACAGCAACTCCCCGTCTACCGCTCGCCCGATGTCGCACAGCGCCCGCTCGAGGCGGCGCAGCCGTGTGACGATCTCCTCGCATTGGTTGTGGAATGGACAGTCAACTCTCAGCTCCTGACTACTGTCGGGGGGGTTAGTGGCTACAGGCGGAAGGATGACGTCGCTGAGCCTGACGTAGTGCTCGCAGGCGCGTACGTCTTGACCAACCTTCTCGCAGTATTGGTCGTAGCAGGTTGTGCAGGTCTGGGTCATGTGATCTCCTCAATGAATCGGCCGGGCGCGAGATGTGACGTCAAAACATCACCCCCGCCCAGTCCATGGGGTCCTTGGCGGCCTTGCTGCCGTTGCACTTGGGACAGGAAAGCACGATGTTCTCGGGGCCGTTTGACGACGTGCGGTCGCCGGCCAGCGGTATCACGTGGTCGACGTGGTGGCCGCCCTTGAGACTCACTGCGCAGGCGGGATTCACCTGGCGCCAGAAGCACTTGCCGTGCTGGCGCTCGTACTGAGCCTTGACGTCGGCCGCGGTGTGGGTGCCGGTGGCGTTGCGCTTGCGGGCTTTTGCGGCGCGGTTCCGCGCGGTCTTCTCCTCAGCGTGCTCCGCGTGATACTCGTGGTTGTACGCGGCAGTCTCTTCGCGGTGCGCTTGGTAGTACAGGCGGTCATACTCGGCACGTTCTTCGGCGTGCGCCGCGCGGTACTTGCGCTTGTGCTCGGCAATCTCTTCGCGGTGCTCCGCGTTGTACTTGCGCTTGCGCTCGGCACTCTCTTCGCGGTGCGAAGCGTGGTACTTGCGGCTGTGCTCGGCACTGGCGGCGCGACACGCCACGCAGCGACAGCCGTGGTTCGGGTACAGGTATCCGCTCGGCGAGCCGTGCGCCCGCAGTAGGTTGATTCTTCGCATACGTCCAGCATGGGCGGCCAGATTGGGGACGGAGGAGCTCATACCGCCATTTCCTGCTGACCGAACTCCCCGAGTATCTCAAGGCAACCCGCGTGTACCCGCCGCTCCCAGCAGGCTGAGCAACACCCGCTACCGTTGATGATGTGGTCGCGGGCTAAGTACGTGATGCAGCCCGGCGTTCCGCAGCGGCGCGGCGGCAGGGTCACCCACACGGGGCCGCTATCCGGGCTGTAGGTCATCACGTAGAGAGCGCCATCGTGGCTGCCCATGATGTAGGCGTTGATGTTGACGATCCTGAATCTCTGGCGGCGCAACGCGGCGATGGCTTTCTGCACCTTCTTGCGGGTGTTCGGTCCCCACTCCATGCCGGCCATCTCGGCCAGCGCGAATGTGGTGCAGGGACGGACCGCGAGTGCGGAAACGATGGTGGCGCGGAGGGTGGCGGATGCGCTCACGAGTTCCCCCTGTATTCAGCACGGGTCATCCCGTACTTCCCGATGTAGTAGCGGTCCAGCTTCGCCCTGTTCTGCCGGTTGCGCCGCCCATTGTCGCGCTCGTGCTGCGATCTCCTAATGTCCGAGACGCAAGCGCGGCAGGGATTCCGTAGCGGCACCCAGTGAACGTCGCCAACCGGCTTCGTCTGCCCGCACCGCAAGCAGCGTCGAACTTTGGCCGCATCTCTCGCGGCCTTGTCCGTCGCCCGCTTCTGCTTCTGTTCGCAGCCTAGGCAGGTCGTCGAGTGCCCGCGCGTCAGCCGCCGGAACGCCTTCTCGGCGTCCAGCCGGCCGCACGTGTCGCAGACCTTGAACCGCCTCCCGAGGTAGACCATGAAGTCCGGCGCCGGCTGATGCAGGTCGCACGTCTCGCCTCCGTTGTACCGGCTCAGGATCGTCTTGCATCCGTCGTGGCAGCAGCGGCGGCCGGCGGCGTACTGCCTCGGCCACTGCGCCTGACACTGCATGTGGGCGAGGTCGATGTCGGGGAGTTGATTGTCGGGATGGCCGGTCATCCTTCAATCAGCTCCCGCACGCTTTTAGTCGACACTAGGAACCCAGGCACGTCCGGGACCCGCCGCAGCTTCCCGGCCTTGACGAGCCTCCTAACCGTGCCAACTCCGCGGTAACCAAGCTCAACCGCGGCTCGCTCGATGGGTATGGCCCCCGGCAGCAAGGCCCAGTGGTCGATCTGGACGATGACGTTAGGACCGCCGGGGGCCGCGCCTGATACGGCGTCGCGGAGGAGGGCGTGGGCGGTCACGCCTCTGGCCCCATATCGAATCCGAAGCCCTCATCGGGGTCGGTACCGCCCTCACTCGTGGCGACGCCGTCCTGTGCGGATGGGGCAGCCGTGGGGGTATCTTCGGTATCGTCGCCGACTTCGCCGGTGACGGGGTCGACGTTGGCGGGCGGCTTGGTGGTTGCGGCGGGCGGGTCGATGAAGAGGATGCGGTAGCCGCTGTTTGACTTGCCGCTCTCGTCGGTGACGGGGTGCAGGGTGACCTTGTGGCCGATTGCGGTGCCGCTCTTCTTTCCGAAGTTGGCCCTGAGGAAGCGGGCGTTGGTTTTGTTCAGGACGTACTCGCGCTTGGTGCTCGCGAACGACACGACGTAGGCATCGCTCGGACGACTGCCAGGAATGCGCAGTTGCTCTTTGTAAACGTCTGTGATCGTCAGGGTGACGTCGCGCAGGTGGCCGGCTTCGTCCCGGAGATCGTCGGCGTGCAGCCAACGCTCCGGGAAGGCATCGTCCCAACTGAAATCGCGCTTGGTGCTCTCGGTCATTCGGACCCTCCGAAGGAAAGGATTGATTCGACGTCGTTCTCATCCATGCCAGGCGTCCACGGCGGCAAGTCGAGGTCTTCCTCGTCCTCATACAGGAACGGCCAGTGGTCGTTTGCCTCGCACTCGGCGATCTGTTCGAGAAGGCGGTGGAAGAGGTCGGACCCGGCCCAGACTTCGGCCGGCGATACCTTGAGGACGGCTACCTCGAACGCGCCCTGCGCCTCGGCGACGATGAGTTTGGATTCGACGTCGATTCCGAGCGCGGCCTTGATGCCGTCGCGGTACATGCCCCGCTGCCCGTGGTAGAGGAGGTCGGCGCCGGCGTTGCGGAACTTGCGGAGGTTGCCGAGCTTCACTCCCGTGGTCTTGAGGTCGGCCTCGACCGGGTGACCGCTCGTGCGGATGCGGTCGACGCGGGATTTGCACTGCCGCCCCGTCGCCTCGTCGGTCCATGTGATGACGTGTTCGGTGTAGCCCTTGCCGCCGAGCAACTTCTTCGCCTTGGGGTGGGAGTGGACGGCGTCGCGGACCTTGAGGGCGCGCTTGTAGTCGACCTCGCGCACGGGCTGCTTACCCTTGTTCTGAGCGAGGAAGTCTGCCCACTTGTTTCCGGCGCGGCTGCCCATGTCGGCCATCCACACGGCGTATTCCAGCAGTAGGGAATCGGGCTCGAAGACGGCACTGTGAACGAGGCTGCCGAAGTCCATCGCGTCCGTCGAGTCTCGGGGACCGTCCATGTGGTCGCGGTAGGAGCGGGGGCCGTCGAACATCGTCTTGACGTTGCTCCAGCGGTCGCCGGGGAGGGCGTCGTATTCGGCGTAGGTGCTCATGCCTCCACCGCCGCCTTCCGCGCCGCCTGCCGAGCCTCGTAGGCGTCGTCAATCAGCTTCCCGGCGACGTCCTTGCTGCAGCAGTAGGCATCCGAAAACATCTCGACTGCGATGTCGAATTGATCCTCAAGCTGGTCGCGGTAGCCGCACAGCAGCCGGATCTGCATCTCACGCTTGGCCAGTGCCCGCTCGTGGTTCTTCTCGATATCGCTCAGTTGCCGGCGGATTGCGTCGAAGCGGGTCATCAGAATCCCACCCAGCGGCGGTCGGCTTCCGAGTCGCACTCTTCGCACACGAGCACGTCGTACCCGGTGCCCCACGGGTGGGCGTTCGTGATCTCGACAGCCCACGCGAGCCCACCGCCGCACTTCGCGCACTTGCGGCAGTGACGGACGCGAGGCAGGCCGCATAGGCGTGCGGCTTCCTCCATAGTCAAAGTCACGAGTCCCCCTCCGGCTCGCACGTCTCGATGATCTCGCCGCCCTGGTGTTTCGGGTGGCGGACCCATGCCAGTGCGCTGCGCTTTGCCATGACGAGGTAATTGCGGTGCAGACGACAGACGCAGTAGGGCTCGCTCCCGTCGTTTGCCTCACGCTGGGCGCGGGCGACGTTCTTGGCGAGGTCGCGGAACGGCTTGCTGCTCATGGCCTCCTCCCGTGGATGCAGCCGAAGTCGGCCTCGGTGAGCAGGCCGCCGGGCGCGCGGAACGATCCGGACACGCGGCAGGAGCCGAGCTTGGCGCTGTCCGGCTCGCCGCCCCAGTGCCGGCAGTCCGCACAGAGGCATGGCGGGGGGGCGGAAGATGCTTGCCAACTCGCGAGGGCGGCGGCGTAGCGGCGGCCGTTCTCGCGGCGCTTGATGATGGCGTCGGTCATCGGACGCCTCGCACGACCACGAGCCCGACCAGAACGAGGCCGCCAAGGATGACGACGGCCGTGGGCACGTGGACGGCGATGTAGCCGACCAGGTACGCGGCGGCCACCACGAAGGCGATCAGGAAGAGGTCGAAGGCGAGGGCGAAACGGAGTCCGCGGAAGAAGTTCGAGCTGACGCGGGTGTTGCGCTCCGGCTGAGTACGGGTATAGTACGCGTGTGTCTGGTGGTTCTCGGACGTTCTGCTGGGCTCTTCTACCGGGGTCGTCCCTGCGCTAACGGGGGCGGCCCCAACTTTCGTGGGGGGCATGACTTCCTCCAAGTCATAGACGGGAGAGCGGATGGTGTTTCAGATGCGTTTCCCCTTCCGTAGCGTCCTCACGGTTTCAACGCTTCCTATCAAATACCCTGCCGGCAGCGATTGCAAGGGCTTTAGCGGTTTGAGACGGAACAACGTTGGGAACTTAATAAACGAGGGAGGTGAACTGTGATGAAGACAGGAGATGCGCGCAACCGGCTCGAGGCCGAGCACGGCATCGTCGTGACGACGCAGACTGTGACCGGATGGGTAAGGGCGGATAGTTCCCTTGGCCGCAAGATCGTGGGCCGCTGGTATGTGAACTGGGATGCGCTGCTGGCATTCGTGGGCGAGCAGGCGAAAGACGACATGACGAACGAGGGGGAGAAATGACGCAGACCTGCGACAGTTGCCAGACAGAACTCAACGACGAGGTGAAGTTCTGCCCAGAGTGCGGGCAGGGCGTGGGGCAGGAGGTCGAGGCGCCGGTCGAGTGGCCGCCGCGCATGCCCGAACGGCCCCGGCCGCGGATATTCGGGGCGGTGCTCGGGGCGCTCATAGTGTGGTCGATCCTTGTCGGCGTCCTCGCGATATTCGTCTTCGCGCTCGCGAGTGCCACGCCGTGACGAAAAAAGGCCCGCGCCTGCCGGAGGAAGACAGGACGCGGGCGTGGCCGGGGAGTTGGCCGGGTTACCGGGAGATAGAATCTAAGGGTTCGGTCTTTGCGCTAACTCCTTCTATCAGGTTGGTCGTCGCGACGGTCGGGCCGCTCTTGGCGATTGCTGAGTGGAATGAAATTCCAGTCAGGACGCCGACGACTAGGGTGACGATCTGTACGTACACCGAGTCGACGGACACTACGCCGGCTGATGCCAGCACGCCGATGATGCCGAGGATGATGGTGCCAAGTACCGATTTCTTACCGTCCATGAACGCGATGATTGCCTGCATGCTACCTCCCTTCGTGTTAGTGATAACTCCTGTTTGTATAAGCAGCGGGTTCCCTCCGGCGTCCTTCGGCTCAGCCGAGACACCGCAGCCAGCTTCCCGCGCACCGCCTAGCCCCATGTGTCAATTAAGTAGCTGGCCCAAGTGATCTGCTAAGCGCCCACATCTCGATAAGTCGTGTCTAACTAGAACGCTGCCCTCAGTTAGCAACAAGTGTGGACACTTTTGTCCGTGGTCACTCAGCGGGTCCCGAACTTTTCAGACTAGACGCGACTTTCGCCGGAAACGTAAGTTCGTGGCCGAACCTGTCCACCAGGTCATAGAACTCGCCGTCGGACCATTCCTCGGACCGGTCCTTGCGTAGCTCTGGTGAATCCTTCCGGAACACCTCGTCTCCGTGTTCGTCCGCGCCGATCCCGAGTACACGGATGAGCGTCATCCCGCGCAACTCATCGTCGCTGACCACGTCCGGGCGCGGAGAGTGCAGGTCTTCGATGTGCCGGGCCAGCCACAGCGCCTGCACATGGACCGGGACGCTGAAGCCCTCATCCACGTACTCAATGTCCGTCACGGTCCCGCACTCGGAGCAGGATTCAGCAACAGTTACTAACGGTTCGCCATCGTGACGGTTACCGTCCTTGTCGGGCTTCCAGCGCAGTTCCTTCTCGCCGAAGAAGTCGCCCGGCATCACGGTTTCGCCCGTGTCGGGGTCGAGGTAGCAGGTGCCGATGCGATGTGACGGTGCTGCGTTGATAACGGAATCCGTTACTTTCGCAGTCTCATCGCACACCGTGGCGTCATCTTTCCTGTCGCAGGAAATATCGGGGCTGCTGGAAACATCGCACCCCGGCGCGGCGCGGCACTCGTCGCACTGGTCTGCGCCGAGGGTACCACTCGCGGTAGTGCTAACTGCGCGCTCCGGTACGCCCACCCGGCTGGCCATATACGCCCACGCAGACTCGGGAGTGCTGTCGTCCGGTCCGTCGCTGGGGTACCGCTCGCTCGGCCGGCAGCCCTGATAGGTTGGGTCTGGGCTGTCGTTGTGTTCGCTTGGGGGGGCAGGACCAGGCAGGATACGTTGGTCAGTTGACAGCGCGTCCGATGTCACGGGCACAGAGCACTCGCTGAGCCAACGATGCCAAGCGGGCGGGGTCGACGTGGTCATGTCGTCTCCCTCAAGACAGCCGCGTGTTCGGTGACGAACTGGAAGAAGCTCCCGGGGTAGCCGCTCTGAGCGTGCCGACCCATCCAAAAACCATCTATGTGGTGAGCCGTCTCCATCACACGACAGTGCGAACACACCGCCGGGAACAGGCAGGGACGGTCACTCTTGGATTTGCGCCAAGGACGCTCGACAGCCCATGAGTCGTAGCCGCAGTGCGGGCATGGGAGGCAGGGGTGCCCGGTCTGCGTCTCGGCTTCGACGCGGTCCTGGTAGGTCACTCCGACATCCCTGCGATTCCGACCGTGAGCGCCCCCCGTGTGGAACGTGACCACTTGCCGCAGTCCTTACAGACGAACCGCTGGAACCGGGACTGCGACGTGTACGCGAACCCGCGCAGCTTGAGCCGACCCCCACCACATGCCGGGCACGTTTCGCCGTCTCCGGAGTGGGCCGCGTGGCTGGGAATGTTGGGAATCCACGGCAGCAGCTTCCAGTACAACATTTCGGTCAGGGCCACGTCGTTGACGTTGTACTGGCGCATCAGCCGCCACGCGCCCTTCTCATTCGCCATGCAGCCAATCCACAGGTCGAACCCCTCGTGCTTGAGCTTGCTGCCGATGCCCAACTTGTCGCTGACGTACGCCAGCTTGTTCGAGGGGAAGCGGAACCGCCGCTTGACCGCCTGGAGGAGGTCTATCTGCTTGTACGGGGACGGCGGGTCCATGCCCGCCTCAAGGAACTCGCGGTTGATGTGGGGGATGTCGAAGCGGCGTCCGTTGAAGTGGATGACGGCGTCGGCCTCGTCCACCAGTTTCCACAGGTCGCGCAGCATCTTCTCTTTGCCGTCGTGGAATGTGGAGCGGAAATGGATCTTGGTGTGGTCAGTCCACTTGGCCGACCAGCAGATCATCTCCGTCGAGGCCGCGATCTGGTTGAGGCCCACGTTCTGATCCCACAGGCCCCAGACGTAGGCTAGATTGGGCCTCGTCTCGATGTCGATTGTGAGCAGTCTCATCCGGGCCTCCGCCCTAGCTCACAGGATTCGCGAATGATGTTCAGCCTCAACTAGCGCCCCCCGTATCGTTTCCTAGCGTGCTCATAGGGATAGTGTGACGCACCAGTGTGGGGACGGAGGAGGCTAGCGCGAACGCGGCCGCTACAGGAGTTGCAGCGGCCGCAGTTGTGTGATATTCGCGCGCGCGTCTGTTCGCGTTGGGCGGTCAGCCCGTGATCTTGTCGAAGTGGTAGAACTTGCCGGGAAGCTCCACCAGGCCGGCGTGAAACAGCCTATGGCAGGTAGCGCAGAGAACGACGCACTTCTCAAGTTCCGCCATCACCCTCGGCCATGGGTAGTTCTGCCAGTGGTACATCGCTATTTCTTTGGTGGCCGTATCGCGATGGTGGAAGTCGAGAGCTTCGTAGTGCTCGTCGTAGCCACAGACGGCACAGCCGCGAGCCAACTTGTAGTCGCGGAGAACATCCGCCTTCTCGTGCCGACGAGCAGTGTTGTATGCCCGTTGGCGGTCTTGCGCCCCGGGCTTCTGACGCCGCGCTTTGGCGACCTCCGGGTGGTCCCGGTTCCACCGCGCTGCACGATCCTTTTTCGGCTCCGGGTTGGCCCGATACCGAGCGCGGTCCTCTTTGCGAGAGCAGTCAAGACACCGCGCCTCAAGTCCACACTTGACCTGCTTGCGCAGCCCGAAGAACTCGCTGGTCGCTGGCTTGACCTCGCCACACTTGGAGCACGTCTTCAAGCCGGTCATCACGATCCCGTAATCTTCGCAAATCCAAAGAATCGGCCTGGACAGGCTGTCGAGTTCCCGCTCATGTTCTTGTGCTGCCAGTCGGGCCGCCCGTACTTCTTGTGCACGTAGCGGTGGACTGCCTGCGCGGCCTTGAGCTGCGCGGTCGGCATGTCGTCGTGGGCCTCGTAGTTCCCTTCGAGGCAGACGCCGATGCAGTCGTTGTGGCCGAGGCAGTGAGCGCCCATGGTGTTCTCGGGGCGGCCCTCGTAGACCTTGCCGTCGCGGCGGATGTAGAAGTGATACGCGATGCCACGGTCACCGATATTGAGATGAACCTGGTTGATCTCCTCGGGGCTGCCGAATCCGGCGGCGTGATGCCAGACGATGCCCGGAGGACTGCCCCGCCGCGCGACCGGCGCACCGTTCCACTTGTAGTTCGGGTGGAGAATCTTGAGCGCCGGCACGAGGTCTGGGAACAGGTAGGCGACGAGCTGGTCTGTCTTGCGCGCCGACTGCGTGATCTTCTTGCCGTGCTTGTGCAGGTCACCCGAGACACGCCAGGCGAGGCGTGCCTTGCCGAGCCCCCACATGGGGTTCGTGGTGCTGGGGTTGCCGGAGTCGAGCTTGTGTTCCTTGGCGTACTTCATCATTTTCTGCGTAACGGCGATGTTCGACGGCATAAGTGGCCTCCTACTTCCTCTTGACCAGGAAGCGATTGAGTAGCTGGTAGAGGTAGACAGTGTGCGCGAGGATGAGCGCGTAGAACGGCAGGATGGCGCCATAGTCGAGGATGCAGGGCGCGTACGGCTGGACTACGCGGTAAACCGTGAGGTAAGCCATGGCCAGCGCCATGAGAAGGAACGCGGGGGAACGCACGACCCGGTAGAGCTTCACTTGAAACCAGCATGACACGATGGCGATAGCGATGATGATGATGTTCAGGGTCAGTGGTTCCACTTAGATTCCTCCATTTATGAATGGCTTTCGCGCAAGAGTGCTGAGCTGCACCTCGACCCTGCTTAGGAGCATCGCCCCAATCAGTCGTAGGCCCACGTCGTTGCCGGCGTCCGCCTCGTCCAGCATCTGCTCCAGCTCACCGCGCAACTCGCGCAGGTCCGACTCGGGGATGCTCCCCTTCGGTGCGGCGAGCCACTCGTCCATGAGCTGGTCTCTGCGTTTATGTATAGGGCTATGGATGATGCCTCCTAGGTGTGGCGCCAACACTTTCCAGAACACGTCGTCGGCGGCGTTCAGCTTCGCCAAATCAATCTGCATTTGCGGCAGGCAATCGTAGGCATGGGCGCGGCCGATGCACGTTGACTTGATGGCCGCGAGTTCTGCCGTGATCTTGACCACGAAGCCGAAGTAGGTGAAGACCACACCCAGGACGGCCACGAGGATGGAAACAAAAGGGAGATAGGTCATCCTCTCCCGCCCCCTATGCCTTGTCCGGCGTCAGCCGCTCTACGAATGCGCGCCGGTTCTCGCCGATGCCGATGGTCGCAACGCCCCGGTCTGCGTCCATGCTGAATCCGGTTATCATGAGCGGCCCGGTGTCGAGGTTGCTGTCTTCGATGTAGTCGCCGCCGCGGATGTACGCGGTGGGCTTCGTCCCTTCCGCGCGCAGCGGCACCGTCGCCGGAGCGATGGAACCCCCGCCCTGGTAGGCGTTGGCTGAAAGCCAGGCGAGAATCTGATCGCCGAGGTCGCCCGCCTGCGCCGTGGTCAACGACAGGTCGGCCCACTCGTTCCACACGTCGAGCACCGGCGAGGCGTCTGACCACTCGGGCGTCGAGTAGGAGCCGCCCGTCAGGTAGCGCACGACGACGATGCCGCTGCCGCCCGCGCCCGAGACTTTGCCGCTTGCATCAGCCGCGTTCCGGCCGCCGCCGCCGCCACCGCCGGTGTTCGCCGTGCCGCTACCAGCGGGCGTATCGGTGCCCTTCGAACCTGCTCCAGAGCATCCGGCACTCCCCATCCCGGCCGTAGTGTCAGCCGAACCACCGCCACCAGCGCCGTAGACGACGTTGGTGCCCCTCTTAACGATGTCGCTGGTGTAGGGGTTCCCGCCGGTGCCGCCAGTAGCACCTGAGCCGCTCTGGCCACCGCCGTTAACGCCGCCGCCCGCGCCGACGCCGCCGCCGCCGCCCGCGCCGCCTGCGGAGCCAACGCCGCCGTTCCCTCCTTGCGAGCCGATGCCTCCGGTGCCTGCCGTGTAACCGCCCGCGCCGCCGCCGCAGCCGCCGTTGCGGCCATTGGCGG
>Ga0209124_10000328_pt1 | contig 29131 bp, 20 predicted proteins | sample BarGraIncu01122A_FD_184502 | JGI IMG/M metagenome (GOLD analysis project Ga0209124, IMG submission 184502) | Arctic peat soil microbial communities from Barrow, Alaska - Barrow Graham LP Incubations 011-22A (SPAdes) (version 2) | ecosystem: Environmental > Terrestrial > Soil > Wetlands > Peat...
GCCGAATAAGCCATACAACGCGATAAAAACAAAATATATAACACTGAAATTGGTTTGAGATACTCCCATCATATCAATATTTATGTTTGTCGATATAGACTGAAAAGTGATATAAACAACAACTAAAGCAATAATAGATTCAATAAACTTCCATGCTGCAATAATTCCAATAATTTTAATGGAAACTTCGTAAATGTCTTTCTTTTTCATGATAATTTCAATTTAAGTGTTTTGTATAATAGAATTGTATTTGTTTATTTTTAAATGCTTACCGCCGAACATCGCTCGGTGATCACGTTCAACTAAGGTAGATAATTGCTATTTTCCAATCATAGTGATTAATATTACTCCGTTTCCTCCTCGCGAACCCAGTTTGGCATAGCGTCCCGCTATGTCATAGTTAGAACTTGTCCGTTTGCTGACGGAAGGAAAGCTCCTGCTTTCCTTATTATTTATGCAAGGCAGAGCCTTGCTTTTAGCTCTGACGAAGTCTGGAGACTTCGCCAAACTTTATACCGCCAACCTACGGTCAACGGGGCGTGTGTTAGGGGCTGATTTTAGTTGTAAATTATAAAAGTTTCATTGTTTTTTGTTTCAGTTATTTCTAAGTCAGATTCTTTTTTTAAAACCTTTTTCAACTCGTCAAAGCTTACAAAAGCACTATTGGTTGGATTAACTATTTGTAATTCCCAATCGTAGACTTCACTCGACGAAGTTTGTAAATAAAACAATCGAGGGAAATAAGCAGCTTCAAGATAATCCACTAAATCTTGTAACGTGTAATTGTCAAATCTCAATGTTGAGTCGTTCACCAGATATTTTTTTTGCCTAACACCAGTTTCAACGTATGTATTCTTATTTTTCAGCAGTTTTGTATTCTTTAGTTGAAAATTATAAACAGTTGTATTTTCAACTACTGTTCTCTTGCTGATTCCATAAGTTGCCATAATCTGGTTATGGGCAATTATTTTTAATGAGTCAAAAGGTGTGTAACGACTGAATAATTTAACTTCAACCATTTTTTTTGGTATGTGCTGCCTCCGTATTCTATTGGCTAACTTTACTCTTGAAAGATATGGCAGAACTTTACTTAAAGAGTCTCTAATAAGGAAAGTATAGCCACTTTGACTGATGAATTCCTTTAATCCAGAATTTTCGCTTATTTCAATTGAAGAAACTTTTTCGATACTGTCTTCTGATATTTTTATTTTGCTTTCAGTGGTTGGTTTATAAGCATTGTAATTCATTAAAACAGAATCAAGATACTCATCTGAAATTTCAGATGAAAAACCAGATGTAACAATTGTATTTTGAGGAGAAATTAAATAGTATTGAGGTACTGATCTTATTTCGAACTTCGAATACAAATCTTTCTGAATATCCAAACCGAAAATAAGTTTGTTGAAGATATTCTTTTGAAGAAATTGTCGAACTTCCGTTTCTTTTTCATCACTAATCGCAAAAAAGACAACTTTGTCTTTGTATTTTTCAGCTAATTTGTCGACATGAGGCAATGACTTGCGGCATGGAGAACACCAAGTTGCCCAAAAATCAATGAAAATAAACTTATTTTCAAGATTTGGTAATTTTTTGTCAATTAATTTCAGTCCCGAAAAAGATGGAGCTTTTTGTCCAACAGTCGGTTGAGATAACAATTTACTGTTGAAAGAATAAGAGATTAGAATCAATAATAGAATCGTGAATTTTCTCATGTTTTTTTGTTTTTTAAATTTGCCCCTAACACCCTATATACTTAGTCCACTCACTTTATTCCTTTATTTATCCGGATATGCCCAGTTTACTGGACATATATCGCATTCATCAGCAGGGACATTCGCCAAACAATGCTCGCCAACCTACGTTCAACGGGGGGGTGGAATTAGCGATAGCATTTTTACTTATCCATTAATAATCTATCCAGCATATTTTCTTGATCTTTAATCAAGTCGTAAGGGCCTGGCGCATTATAATCAGCAAATCTCCCATATTTATCAATAAGCATATAATGAGGAACCCCAATAATATTATAATCTTTAGAAACTTGACTGTTCGGGTAACCTGCTAATAAATTCACTCCATCAAGTTTGATTTCATAAAGAGTTTTCTTCCATCCTTTTTCGTTTACATCTACACAGATATTTATAAAAACGATATTTTTATCATGGTATTTAGCATGAAGTGTAGGAACATAATTTTTAATATCATAGCGGCAAGGAACACACCCAACTCCCCAAAAGTCCAAATAAATGACTTTACCCTTAAAATCACTTAATGAAACAGACTTACCATTCTCGTCTTTAAGCGTAAAATCCGGAGCAGGTGATTTTGCTCTAAATTTCTTAATCATCGAATAATAAGAAACCAAGGTATCTTTATATACGGTTGTTTTACACTTCGGTAAAAAATCCAATGTTATACTTTCAGCTTCTTCAAATGAATAGTGTTCAAATGCACTAAATATTGCATTTGTAATAAACCAATCACGAATTGATGTCACATTAATCTGCGATAATCCTAGGTAATAATCATTATTGGCTGGTGTGAAGGTTGTAACTTCATATATCTCATTATAGAACTTAGTCTGTTTGTACGGAGAAGTATCTTGTATCGTATCGCCATTGGGCGACACATTAATACGGCTTTGTGCAATCATTGAAGCAGAAAATGGCTTATTTGCAAACCTTATATAATCAAACAAGAAATTGCGATATACCGGACAACGGTAAAACATACCATTATACAATATTTTATAAAGATTCGGTTTGGGAATAAACCGTTTTATTTCTGGCAGATTGTTTGGATTTAAAAGTACAGTGTCAGGAATTAAACAATATTTGTCAATGAGTTTATTATTTACTAACAATTTTGAATAATAGAAATATATCTGATTAGTAAACTTAACTGTTGTTGCTGTAAAGTTTTTGCTATCGTCAAGAACAACCTTTAAATTTTGATTATATAAATCGTTAATCCATTTAAATTTGCTGCTGCTTTCGGCATTCCTTTCTTCCCATAGTTTTTCTGAAATGGCTTTTTCTGCTTGCCAGAATTTATTATGTAACTTCAGGTTAAGTTGCAAATCGATATTTCTATCACGGTTGGGACTTTTTATTTCAAATGTTTTTTCAAAGTTTTTTGCATCCCAATTTAATTCAATTGTATCATTAGGCTGAACATAAATTGTAATGGGTTGGTCGAGATACAAATACACATCCTGCATACCTTCTACAGCAACAAGTTGATTAAATGAACCATCTTTCCGAATATTGATACCGATTGTTTTATTGTCAAAGAAAGTGGTTTTACATAAATTCCACACCGATTCATTCGCATTCTTGACTTTACCTTTAATCAAAAAATGTGGAGTTGTTTTCTCATTTTGGGCTATCAATAACTGAAAACAAAAGAAATAAACAAAGAGAAGCAGAATTTTAATTTTCATGTTTTTATTATTTAATTGTTGCAACGATTTCATAACATTACCCTGTTTGGCATAGCGTCCCGCTATGCCAAAGTTAGAAGGAAAGCTCCTGCTTTCCTTATTATTTATGCAAGGCAGAGCCTTGCTTTTAGCTCTGACGAAGTCTGGAGACTTCGCCAAACAATGCTCGCCAACCTACGTTCAACGGGGTTTTACTATATTACTTGTTTAGCAGTTCAACAATTTTCGGTTTTGCTACTAAAGGTCTTAAATGGCTTCCTGATTCTGTTATTACAGCATTTTTATCAATTAAAATATAGAAAGGAATCCCGTGTATTTGAAATAGTTTTCGTATTTCGTCACTCTGTTTTTTTGACAAAAAGTAATGCTGACCGCCCAATTGAAGTTTAGATAAGGTTGCCATATATTTATCCTTTTCTGAGTCAACACATATATAGACAAAAGCAACATTTCTATTAGCCAGCTCCTTTTCAATTTGTTTCGAATTAGGCATTTCGCCTAAACAAGGGGAACACCAAGTTGCCCAAAAATCCAAGTATATTACCTTACCCTTATTTGATTGTATAATTTCGTCGAAAATTTCTTTTGCTGTTGAAGAGGAAACCTCCTTTAATAGCGTGCGCGTATATAATTCAGGATTCTTAATTCTCTTTTTTGTTTCAATGTATTTATTGTGAAGAGGAATAGATAGAAAAGGTTGTTTTATATGGTTAGCCACAACAGTTTTGTACTTCTCGTAGGCAGCAATATTTTGCCTCTCGAACTGCCGATTAAAATGGCCGGTCAGCATTATTTCTTTTATAAGAGGATCAGGCACATATTTCAAAATACTATTGATCATCAAAGAATCATAGACTTCCTGTGGTGCAAATAACTTTCTATCGAAAGTTACCCCCCAATTCTCTTGATGAGATGTTTTTAGTTTATCAATCACATAATTGGGAAATACGTTAGCATAAAGATTAAGTGAGTAGGTATTCATTAAATTGGACGAATGAATCGGTAATCTCTCCGTAAATTTTGAAAAATAATCTTGCGGAACATCCCATGTATCTGGCAAACTCTTTGTATTAGCAGTTACGTGATTAGTTGGGTATAATGCAATATTACTGTAATAATCATCTTCGACAAAAAATGAAGCCCATTGCCTGCTTATTTCATTTGGTGAACATTCTTTCACAAACCTGTTGTAAATACTTTTTTCTTTTTGCCGGATGGTGTCATTGTATTTTGAATATTGCTCGGGCTCAAGTTCTTTTACTGTTTTATCCTTTTTATTCCAATCGGTGTATATTTCATTCGAATAATACATCTCTTGAAATTTTGCTATAAGTTGATTGGTTTTAGCGTTATCGCCACCAAATTTAATCGTTGATAGTAATGCAGGCCTATCGGAAGTGTTTCCATCGAAATAAATGGACATACTATCTTTAGGATTGAGTAAAACTAGAAAATTGGTCTTATACGTTACCCAAACATCGGAAGAAATATAACTATCAAATGAAGCATGAAAATTTCCTTCGTTATCGATAATTACATTAGCCGATTCATTTCCCATTCCCAATCTGTTTACAAGCAGGGTAAACGGAATGGTTGGATCATAATGAGAAATTTTTCCTCTTACGGTAACCTTTTGTGGCGTTGTGTTTGCCATTGCATCACCCATGCAAAAAATCATTGCAGTCAATAATGCAAATAGTGCGAGTGTGTTGCTCTTCATTTATTATTTTTTTTAAACCTGTTATAAACTGATTTATTCTCAGCACAAGTTACGCTTCACGAAACTTGCGCTAGCTAGAGTTTAGGAATAGATTCCTATTAGTTCGTCAACGCGTGCTATCCTGCGCTACAACTGAGCTACGGTATTATCTGCTAAAATTATTTAATATGCTCATTTATTGTATTAAACAACATGTCCCAATCAAAACTCGAACCGGCATAAATAATTTTTTTGTCTTTTCCTATTAAGAAGATTGTTGGAGCACTGGTCACTCCATATACAGTTGAAACTTCTTTACCGTTATATAAAGTAGGATATTTTATGTTGTGTTTTTCGACGTAGCTAGTCAGCACTTTATATCCCGTTCGCTGAAATTCAATCCCAAAAACTTTAAGACCTTTGCTTCCATATTTTTGTTGAATATCGTTGATATGAGGTATTGCTAGTAAACATCCGCCACACCCAGGAAACCAAAATTCAAGCAATACCAAATTCCCTTTTAAATCGGAAAGCTTTACTGAATCTCCTTTTAATACCGGTAGTTTCCAATCCGGGGCAATCTGCCCTATTGTTTGTGTTACTTTATTTCGTGATCTCTCGTAATACTCCTGTTCGGACATTCTCAAAAAGTCTTTGGGAAAATTTTCGTAATTCCAGATAGAGTCACTTTTTTGTACCGGAAATTTCAATCGGGAAAATGTGGTTATTTCATATTGGATGGTTGGGAATATTCTGGTAAACTGAACCGGTAAGGAATCATCTTTGGAGATGGCAAGGTAATATTTCATTATATTATTGGGACCTCTTAATTCCACACTTCCATTTTCAATATACTTATTGGGCGACAACTGAAACCGAAAGCACTCTCTGTTATTAATTATCGTATCTCTTAGTCGGATATTTTTATTGGCAGGATCATTTATAAATTGAGGTAGTATTTTTCGAATCCAACAAATAGATTGTCCATAGATGGAAAAACTTGTTACATCCTTTATTCTCGGCTGGTTTCTATACAAAATCCTTTTTTCTTTATCATCACTATAAAATGTTTGTGAGCCATTGAAAACAACAGTAAGTTCTCTACCATTGATAGTAGAGCGAGAATAGAATTTTGCCCCAATCAACGAATCTTTACTTGTAAAATCAAAATAGCAAAGAGCCGAGTCGATATTATCAGTGTTTGTTACATCCTGATGTAAATGATCTATTACGTTATATTCTAACGTTTCCATTAAACTAAGCTTCTGGACTGTTTTATTCAAAATATCATCATCGCTATTTTTAAAGCTACATAGTAATAAGATAATAATCGGTAAACTTAATAAGCTTTTTTTCATTTGATTTATTGGTTTTATTGCCTGTGATTAGTATTAAATATAATTATCTGTTTTCAACTGAGATCTATCAAAAAAACAAACTTACAAACTTTCCGTATTTTAAAATTTGGAAGTTTTCAACTTCTTCTATCAGTTATAAACTGATTTATTTTCAGCACAAGTTACGCTTCACTAAACTTGCGCTAGCTAGAGACGCTTCGCCAAACTTAATACCGACAGCCTACGGTCAACAAGAGCAGGCTTATTCTTATTATTGTAGTTCGTTTTGTGTTTCTATTTGTAAACTGTATACAATCTTAATCCAATTAAAGAAACCTTTAAAGATTGTTCCGACTACTATATTCGCTACCACAAAAAAAGATAAATAGAGAAAACCAATAAAAAAAGCAGGATTAGAAAGTGAATTTGGAGTATGTATTACCATTGAAAAAAATGGAACAACATATGCCAATATAAATCCAATCAATACTGTGAAGAAACATCCAATAAACCATTTTATCATCTTTTTATTCTTCAGAAATTCATCCGTAAGATAAAAGTAGGCAATATAAAATCCGGTTAAGCCCGCTGCATAAAATATAAACATACTATCTATTACACATCCAGAGACTTCTTTCTTTACTAGCATCTGAATCGTAAAATAAAGCAAACCAATCATCAACCAATAAAGTGTATGTATTGTGACTTCTGCCAGTCTAAACAGAAAACATTCCCTTTTGGTCTTAAATTCGGGAATTTTCTTCTTGTTGTAAAAGAATAATATGACCCCTGAAATCAATAACACTAAACCACCGATTAATACAATTGAATAGTGTTTTTTCTTTTCGTAAATCATAGACGAATACTCTTTCAAACAAACTTCTTTATTGAAATTACAATCAGGTTTCTCCTTTAAGTGTTTTTGTTTCAAATAATCTAATAGATAAACATTTTCAGTCTTAATTTCTTTCTCGTTTACTGATATTTTCCACAAAATACTCGTAGATAACAAAATAGAATAAAATCCAAGAGCTATAATAATCGATGTAATAATTGTCTTCATAAATTTTGTTTTGGGATTGCTAAAAGTTACAAATCGTTTTTATTTTAGAATACTGTTTTTATTTTTTTACACTTACACATAATATCAATATAGTTTCCACTCTAGTTTGTATATGTTCCACGCAGTGGTAACTATATTGACCTTATAATTAGGATTCTTTTATTCATCAGCAGGCAATAAATAGTGTCTTTATTTTTTTCAGCACCAAAGTTAATACTTGTTTTTGATTCTGCTCTATTTATGTAAAAAAGTTTAGATATTTACATAAAAAAAAGAGCGCGAACTCCGTCGCGCTCCCTCTATTCTTTATTTTACCTCAACAACTGTTTCGGCAGTTTTCTTTGCTTTTGCCCGCCGGATGGAGATGGTGTTATCGAATCCTTCGATGCGTTTGTTCAGTTCATTTACAAAACCGGCATAAGCTCCTTCACCTTCTACTACGATAAGGGCGTTAATGCGTTCCACAAGCTGACGATAGACAGCATCTGTTTTTACGCGTTCTTCTTTCATCCGTAGGATAGTTTTAGCAGCTTCGGTAGAATAGCGGTTGTTTTTCAAGTCGTCGAAAGCCTTGTTCTTGGCTTGCAGTTCCGTTACCCATTCAGTCAGTCCTACTGTAGCTATGTCGGCAGCATAGGTTGTTGTGAAGTCGTTAATCAAACTGTTCAACCCTCCGGTTTCGGCATCATAAGACTTAATGGCCAGGTTGCCATAGGTATCGAGCACTATTTGCAAGCGTTTGGCTGCTGCACGAACGTCGGCGTTGAAATGATTAAGAGCTGATTTCACGACATCACTCATACCGCGAAACACGTTGTCTCGTTCATCATCGGCATCCACCAGATCGTCGGAGATAGCGTTTTTCCGGATCAAATCCAACGCAGCCAACTCATTGGCATAAGCCGCCAGAAAGAGATTGAATAACAACTCGATGTTAAGTGCCAACACGGTAAACACCAGAACTAAATCGCGAAAAGAAGTAAAAAATTGAAAATGCTCTTCGTTACGAAGGCGTACCAAGCTAAAATCTTTAATTTTCATAAGGAATAATAAATAATGGTTAATAAATAATTGAATATATTCGTGGTCAATACGAATTCCAGTTAAAATACAGTCTATTTTGCCAGCATCCTTGGATGCTCGGCTATTCATCCTCTCGTTGGACCAATCATCCTTGGATGCTCGACTGTTCATCCTCTCGTTGGACCAATCATCCTTGGATGCTCGGCTGTTCATCCCCTCGTTGGACCAATCATCCTTGGATGCTCGACTGTTCATCCTCTCGTTGGGTCAATCATCCTTGGATGCCGGCTTATTTTTAACTTCGACAGAATATCTTGATGAATAACCGCAACAAAGTTAACGGCTTATTTTCTGATTTGCAAATTTTCTCGTCATTATTTTTACTAAATTTACATGTTATACAACATGTTTTTTCACATAGCTAACAACAAAAGTCTATATAGTTTATGTAATTCAGAACCAAATCTTATTCCATTTGTTTCTTTGAGAAAACACCAACACTATGAACAAGATAAGATCAATAGAGCAAATCATTGCACCGTCGGCACCTCACCTGGTAGGCACCGATTTTAGCGTGCATACTATCTTCCCCGATACATGGAAAATGCATCGGGAACGTATGAGCCCGTTCTTTTTGCTGGATTATGGCTCAAAACCTGCATCGGCACCGGTAGAAAGTCCCCGTCGGGTGGGCGTGTACCCGCATCAGGGGTTGGAAACGGTAACCATAGCCTATCATGGTAAAGTGGCACTACACACGGGTGCAGAACATCCGGAGGTGATAGAAAAAGGAGATGTACAGTGGCTGACTGCCGAAGCGGGCATTTTGCATAAGAAATATTACGAAGCGGAGGCAGAAAAAGCGGGAGGTGAATTTCAGATGGTACAACTATGCGTGCATCTGCCGTCCAACTACAAAGAGCGTGTATCGAAACATCAGTCCATCCGCCGCGAAGAACTGGGACAAGCCATTTTGCCCGACGGCAAAGGGGTGGTGGAAATCATTGCCGGCAATTTCAATAAGTCGGCAGATCCGCGCATGCCTTTTAGCCCTATCGAAATGTATAACGCGCGCCTGAAAAAAGGAGCTAAAGTGCATTTTTCGTTCCCCGAAAATTACAATACCGGCTTTATGATTATTGAAGGAGAGGTAATGGTGAACGAGCAAACGGCTACAGCCAATCACTTTGTACTGTTTGCTAACAACGGCACGGATATTTACATGGAAGCCACCAAAGAGACCATCGTACTTATCCTGAGCGGTGAACCTATGCAGGAACCGATAGAACCCTACAGTCCTTTTGTGACAAACAGCAAGCAGGAAATAGTGGATGCGTACGACGATTGGAACAATGGAACCTTCGGGTATTTGAGGGAGTAAAGAGATGGGGTGGATTTCGTCTTATTCTCTTCAACCGCCCTAATCCGTCGGCTGACGGACTTATAGTTAGTTCCGTCTCCTATGACCAAGTCCTAAGAATATTTTGTCAATTATAATACTTTATCTTTATAACATTTGATTAAATGAAAATCGTCTCGGAAACCACTCTTAAAGCCCCTTTAGGGGTTTGGGGTGGGTATTCTTAAAGCTACGCCCGCTACGCTCGTCCCCTTAAAAAGGGGACAACTGAGCAATCCGAGGCTATTTACATTTTATCAGATTTGAGAACATTCAAAACTTGTATTCTTTTATAAACATGAAATTTCAAAACTTTTCATACAAGTCACAAATCCTCGAACTCCGATGTTCTTCCCTTTTTAAGGGAAGTGTCCGTCTACTGACGGACGAAGGGTTCTTATTAATTATAAATTATCAATTATAAACATTACCTATTTATGGTGATTGCACCGCAACTCTCGATGCTTTACTTTTGTAACAAAAAATAAATTACATGTCGAAAACAGAAAAACAATTATACAAACAAGCCTATCAATTAAGCCTATTCACCATCATCTACAATGTGCTGGAAGGTGTTGTGTCGATGATAATGGGCTATCAGGACGAGACACTCACCCTGTTTGGCTTTGGAGTGGACAGCTTTATTGAAGTACTCTCGGGCATTGGTATTGCCGTGATGATACTGCGTATCAAGCAAAACCCCGACAGTTCAAAAACTCCGTTCGAAATAAAAGCCCTGAAAATAACCGGAACAGCATTTTATCTGCTCTCCGTGGGACTAATCGCTGGAATTATCATCAACCTCATCAACCATCACAAACCCACAACCACCTTGTGGGGTGTGGTTATCTCCATCGCTTCTATTGTGGTTATGGTATGGCTGATGAACAGCAAAAAAAGCGTGGGCAAGCGATTGCATTCGGCCGCCATCATTGCCGATAGCAATTGCACAAAGGTATGTGTTTACATGTCGTTTGTTTTACTTGCCTCAAGCGTGATTTACGAATACACCGGATTTGCTTACGCTGACATCATCGGTACGGCTGGCCTGATTTACTTTTCGGTAGTCGAGGGCAAGGAAGCCTTCGAAAAGGCGAAAGGAAAAGAATGTGCATGCGAGAAATGTGTGGATTAGATTCGATAGGTTGTGAATAGTGCCAAAGTTTAGCTGCGGGATTTTTCATTTAGCAGCGTTTAGACTTATATTGTAATAATATCGTAACTTTGGGTCTATTGTAAGTAAGTGGAAGTAAATAATGTCCTATTTTAATTTTATAGAGAAAATATGTTTATTTCAATTGCCGGGCGGATAAAATGATATAGATCTACAAGGCTTTAGCCAAATTTTAAATACTATTTGGCTAAAGCCAATATGTTTTTTGCCATCAGCCCGTCCCATAAATGGGACGGCAATTGATACAAAAAATGCGACATTATATTGTTCACATTACTTAATTAAATATTTCAGCGCAAACATACTCCATGAAACGATTGGCTATTATAACCGGGATTCTTTCCGGATTTTTGTTTGGTATTGCCACTCCATTCAGTAAACTGCTATTGGCGAATTTAAACTCTTTCCAATTGGCAGGTTTACTTTATTTGGGGGCAGGACTTGCTATGTTTCCGTATATATTTAAGAAAAACAGTCATCTCAAACTACTTTTTCAATCGGGCAGCAGAGCTAAAACAGTAGGCATCATCTTCTTTGGCGGGTTTATGGGGCCTTTGCTTTTACTGGCCGGTTTAAAAACAGCTAACGCAGCTTCAGTATCCATTTGGTTGAACATGGAGCTTGTAGCGACGGCCATTTTAGGTATTTTGATTTTTAAAGATGCTCTTGACAGAAACACCTGGATTGGCGTTTTACTAACTGTTGTGGCAGGTATTATTACTTGTTTGGGTGAAGGTTTCAGTGGTATTGCCTCCGGCTTATTAATTACCGCAGCCTGTATCTGTTGGGGGATTGACAATCATTTAACAGCAATCACCGATGGAGCTTCACCTCAAACAGTTACATTTGTAAAAGGCATTGTGGCCGGGTCGGTCAATTTATTCATAGGTTGTATCATAGCCACTCAACCTATACAGTTTGGAAGCATTGCTCCTGCTCTGATGGTTGGCGTCTTTTCCTACGGTTTCAGTATCGTTTTGTATGTCACCTCAGCGCAAAACATTGGAGCTACCCGAAGTCAAATACTATTTTCTACTGCGCCATTGTGGGGTGTGGTGTTGTCATATATTTTTGCTCACGAATCATTTCAGTGGGTACACATTATTTCAATACTTCTTTTAGCATTGGCGGTAATTATCACAAACATATTAACACACAAACATCTACATACGCACACATCAATGCAGCATATACACTACCATCAACATACCGACGGGCATCACCAACACGAGCATGATGGCGAAACGATTGATGCCGGCAAGTGGCATTCGCATCTGCATACGCACGAAGCAGTAACCCACGAACATCCTCACGACCCTGATTTGCATCACAGACACGCACACATATAATTCATGATAAAAAGTCGATATGAAAATAAGAGATAGCGGAATGCCAGAAGAGACCATGTGGTCAACATTTTTTGATCCGGAAATAATTTTACAACAGATGGAAGTGAGTCCCGACTTGCATTCTATAGTAGATTTGGGATGTGGTTTCGGCACTTTCTCTATTCCTGCTTCCCAACTAGTAAAAGGCACAGTGCATGCTTTCGACATCGACGAAGCAATGATTCAACTATTAAAAGATAAAATCGATCGGCAAAACATATCCAATATTGAATTACATCTCCACGATTTCATTGCTCAAGGCTCCGGATTGCCCGATAATTCGGTGGACTACGTTATGTTGTTCAATATTTTGCATCACGACCATCCCACTTCTATCTTGAACGAAGTGCACCGGATAGTAAAGCCGGGCAAAAGCGCAGGCATCGTTCACTGGCGTAGTGATATCCCTACACCCCGCGGTCCGAAACCGGATATTCGTCCTACTCCTGAGCAATGTAAACAATGGGCAATAGCATCAGGCTTTATAGTGCAGAAAGAAGTACTATTGGGGCCTTACCATTTCGGAATCATTATCAGCAAACTTAAATAAGAATGTTTGTTTAATAACTATGTAATGATCAGAATACAATGTAGTATTCTCTATTTTTTGATTATTTTCCGGCGATTACAAAGTGATTACAGCTAATACGAGAAGGAGTTGCTTTAAAATAAGTAACTCTTTTTTGTCCTTTCAAGTGATTAAGTCTCTCCCACCCTAAAAGTTATTCTCTGGCATCGCGTTACAATCAACTACAATTTTATTCACAAAACAAACTTTAATAGTTGTAATTTGAATAAAAACTTATTTGTATTTATTACAAATTTCAAAAAAAACAATAAATTCGTCGAGAATGCAATCAAAAATGCAATATCTTTGCACTTTATTAAGTTTATCTTCCAAATCGATAGACTACAAGAAATATCAAACTACCGACATTCAACATCATTTATGAAAAAACTGACCAATATCCTCTTTTCAATGACCACCACCATCGTGTTGTTATTGATCTTTGCTGCAAGTATAGGCTACGCCACCTTTGCCGAAAATAGTTCGGGTACAGAATATGCCAAAGAAATAGTATATAACGCCAAATGGTTCGAACTACTGCTTGTGTTCCTGATTGTAAACATGTTGGGTAGTGCCATTCGGTTTAAAATGACCGACAAGCGCAAGTTCAGCGTACTGCTCTTCCACCTGTCTTTCATCATCATTCTTATCGGTGCCGGTATTACCCGCTATTTTGGTTCGGAAGGAATGATGCATTTGCGTCAGGGACAAACCAGCAACGAAATCACCTCCGATAAAAGTTCGGTGCTTGTTGTTGCCGAATACAAGGGCGAAAAAGTGGAAAAATCATTTCCGGCAAGTTTCTCCGACGCGAGTTCGAACGATTTCTCTCAATCTATTGAAATTGGAGGAAAAACAATTAATATCGAAAACGAGCTCTACATCCCCAACTCCATCGAAACGCTCGAAGCCGACGATAAAGGCGAACCGGCTTTCGATCTTTTTGTAATGAATCAGAACAGTCAGGGACAGGACATCATCCTTGCCGCCGGCGAAAGCACCGAAAGTAGCGGAATACAGTTTGCCTTTGCCGACAGCACCGTTAAGGCCGACGTACATTTCACCATGAATGGCGACCAACTCTTGATGCAAGCCAATGCTCCGGTAGCTAAAATGAGTATGATGGAAAGTAGTGAAGTCACCATTCCGCCCGGAACACTCTTACCGGCTCAGGAAAGAACCATTTACAAATCGGGCAAACTGGTTTTCGTATTGAAAAAATTCATGACGCATGCCAAAAAGAGCGTGACACAATTTAACCCCGACATGAATAAATCGGGTGTAATGATAAAACCTAAAAATGCCATTGTCTTCAACGTCGCCGATGGTGAGATATCTAAAAAGGTAAATGTCCTCTCTGCCGAAGGCGAAAGTCTTAATCCCGGCATTTGCCTGCTGAACGATGTAAAAGTGAGTATCAGCTATGGCAATCTGCCACAGAAATTACCGTTTAGCATCACGCTGCGCCAGTTCCAGTTGGATCGTTACCCGGGGTCCAACAGCCCGTCGTCCTACGCCAGCGAAATTACGCTTATCGACAAGGAATTGAAAACGCAACAACCTTTCCGCATTTACATGAACAATATTCTCAACTACCGCGGATATCGCTTCTTCCAATCTTCGTACGATCAGGATGAACAAGGCACCGTTTTATCGGTAAACCACGACTATTGGGGAACGATGGTCACTTACATCGGCTACTTCTTTATGTTGATAGGCATGATTCTGACGCTGTTCAACAAAAACAGTCGTTTCTTCACGGTTATAAAATTAAGTAACGCATTGCAACAAAAGCGCAAAGCTTCCAAAATGCTTCTGCTTGCCGGATTGCTGGTTGCTTCTGGCTCTATGTTTGCGGCCAAAACGTCTAACACTAAAAAAGCGCACCTCGAAGCCTTGAGTAGTTTACTTATACAGGATGAAGCACAAGGAAGAGTGGAACCGCTGAGTACCTATGCATCGGATCTGGTACGTAAAATTACAAAGAAAACAAGCTACAATAACCAATCGCCCATTGAAGTTGTATTGGGAATGATCACGAATCCCAGCAAATGGCAAACCGAACCGGTGATCAAAGTGGCGCACGAAGAACTGGCCAAAGAACTCGGATCGACAAATGATTATGTAAGCATTAATCAATTATTTGATAGTAAAGGACAGTACAAACTGGCCCAAAAAGTAGAAACAGCTTACCAAAAAGATCCATCGGCTCGTAATCAATACGAAAAGGAATTGATAAATGTTGACGAGCGTTTAAATATCGTCAATAGCATCTTCACAGGGCGCATTTTGAACATCTTCCCTGTTGCAGGCCATGATACCGAAAAATGGACTGCAGTAAATTTCAGTGCTGAGTCGGCCGCCCAACCTGCAATGGGAAGTACCAAAGGAGGCGTGTGCCCCATGTCCGGTAAAGCCGGAATGACCGACATGCCTGCAAGTGGCGAAGGAATGAGTGGAGGAATGGACAAAGGGATGGGTGAAGGAACGATGACTGGTACGGGCGATAAATGTCCGGTTACAGGTAAAACCGGTAAAGCCGGAAAACTGGACGAGGCAGCGATGAGTGGAATGGGCGGAATGACAGGAAAAACTGACACTGCAAGCAGTCCTATGGAAGGTAACATGCAAAACATGCCTGCCAATGCAATGGGCGGCGGCATGCCAATGGATGGAATGATGGGTTCAGATAAATCAACCGGTCCAGAAGGTTTACTCAGTGCTTACTTTTCAGCGGTTCTTCATGGCGAAGAATCGGGTGATTGGAGTTTTGCAAACAGTGCTCTGTTGAGTCTCAAAAACTATCAGTTCCTGAATGGAGGCGTTCAGCTTCCTTCAAAGACGAAAGTGAAATTCGAAGTTTTTTATAATAATCTGAGTATATTTCTTACACTAGCCATACTATACGGTTTGCTTGGTGTGCTACTCATTGGCTTACACATTATCAACATTCTAAAATACAACCCTAAAATTGAGAAATACCTCAATAAAAGTATCTATCCGCTGATGCTTATGTTTGCCCTGTACACGGCAGGCTTGCTTATGCGTTGGTATATCTCGGGTCATGCACCCTGGAGTAACGGCTACGAAGCCATGATTTTTGTAGGTTGGGGAGCAAGTTTGGCCGGTTTGGTATTTGCCGGACGGTCGCCCGTCACATTGGCAATCACATCATTGTTATCAGCCATAGCTCTGTCGGTAGCCGGCATGAGTTGGATGAATCCCGAAATAACTAATTTAGTACCTGTATTAAAATCGTATTGGTTGGTGGTTCACGTGGCAGTTATCACCTCCAGTTATGGATTCTTTGCCATGGCGGCCATGTTGGGAATATTCAACTTGTGCCTGATGACAGCCCGCACCGAAAAAAACAAAGTACGCCTCAACGAGAGTGTGCAGGAGTTTAGCTATATCATCGAACTGGCATTAACCATCGGCCTTTTCATGCTGACCGTAGGTACATTCCTGGGAGGTATTTGGGCCAACGAATCGTGGGGACGCTATTGGGGTTGGGACTCAAAAGAAACCTGGGCATTGGTGAGCGTATTGGTTTATTCGGCCATTCTTCATTTACGTACCATCCCGAAAACAAATAGCTTACTGATATTAAATACCGTATCGGTACTTGGTTTCGGATCGGTAATTATGACATTTGTCGGGGTAAATTATTATCTATCAGGAATGCATTCATACGGACAGGGTACACCTCCTCCAATTCCGGTGGGTGTTTATATAGCCATAGTCGGTATCATTGCACTCGTTGGTTTTGCTTATAATGCAGAGAAAAAACACCAAAAATAATTTGAAGTTAATTCAAAACATTATTTTTAGTAACAGACTAGTTATTGCAGATTTACAGTGATATAACTTATTAATTTGGACTTTCACTATTAAGATTGAATTTAAATTAGGCGGTAGAAATAAAAAAAATGGAATAATCACAACAATTTATAGTTACATTTGATTGATAATTACTCGCATCCCAAGTTAAAAACAGATAAAATCTAATCTAATTTAGTTGGATTTCAAACAAAAAAACATTCGTTAATGACTCGATTCATTCACAGACTATCATTAAGTATTTATTATATTATTGTTTTAGTTGCAGTTGGAGTGCTGACCTATTTCGGCTTGTCGTATTATAAACTGCCAATAGAAGAACGCTATTTCAGCGGTTTACACGAGTTACTAAAACCTAGTGGTTACATCGGACATGGATTAGGAATTTTTGGTACCTTACTCATTGTGGTTGGTCTATTCGGCTACATGGCACGCAAAAGAATGAAAATCTTTTCGCACATTGGGGTGTTAAAATACTGGCTCGAATTACATATTTTCATGACCACGTTGGGTAGCGTTTTCGTACTTTTTCATACCGCTTTCAAATTTGGAGGAATAGTATCTGTAGGCTTTTGGAGTTTAGCGATTGTATGGTCAAGCGGTGTCATTGGACGATTTATTTACCTTCAAATTCCACGTACCATCGAAGGACGTGAACTAAGTCTTCAGGAAGTGAAAGACTTTAAAGATGAACTGGACTTAAAATTAAAGAACAAGTACGATATCGATTTTTCGGAAATTAGAACAACTAAGTTTTCTCAATTGAAATTGAAGCTTTTAGCTAAAAATATATCCGGAAAAGATTACAAAGCAGTGAAAGCACTTATTCGGGATGAACGAAAAATAGAAAAGCGAATCAGGCGGCTGGCCTCTATGCAGAACATGTTTAAATACTGGCATGTGGCGCATTTACCATTTTCGCTTATCATGCTTATTATAATGGTGATACACGTTTCTGTAGTATTATTTTTTGGTTACAAATGGATTTTCTAATAATTAACGAATGAGTGATACAATAATTGGATATTTAATATATGGCGTTGTGGCTTTGTTGGTGTTGGTCATAATGAGAATTTATTTAAAGAAGCAAAAAAGAGAGTCGAACGAGGTAGATGAAAAAATAGCACAGGCCAAAGAAGATGGTGTGCATGAACCGGTTTCGTTATATCCGGTTGTTGACCCCGACAGATGTATTAAAAGTGGAGCATGTATTACTGCTTGCCCCGAAGACGATATTTTAGGAATCAGAAATGGTAAAGCAACAACCATAAATGCCTCACATTGCATTGGTCACGGTGCTTGTTTACGTGCTTGCCCGGTAGAGGCTATTAGTTTGTGGATTGGAACCGAAAAGCGTGGAGTGGAATTACCGCATGTTAGTGCAACTTTTGAAACAAATGTACCAGGCATTTTCATTGCCGGTGAACTGGGTGGCATGGGATTGATTCGAAATGCAGTAAAACAAGGTGCTGAAGCGGTAGATAATATTGTAAAAGCAATAAAAAAAGGAGGTACCGCCGAGTATGATTTAATTGTGGTTGGTGCAGGTCCGGCGGGAATTTCGGCGACACTTGCTGCTACCAAAGCAAATCTGAAAGTATTGACACTGGAGCAAAGTACATTGGGCGGTACTGTATTCACATTTCCACGGTCAAAAATTGTAATGACGCATCCAATGGACTTACCATTGCACGGAAAAGTGAAATTAAAAGAAACCTCTAAACCCGAACTGCTGAAACTATGGCAGTCAGTTTTAGCTAAAAACGATATCAGCATCAAAGAAAATTCTAAGGTTGATACAATAATACCCGAAGGAAATCTGTTTAATGTGATAACCATTTCGGGAGAAAAATACACAACAAAAACAGTACTACTCACTATTGGTCGAAGAGGAACGCCCCGAAAACTGAATGTTATTGGCGAAGATTCTGAGAATGTAGCATACAGACTACTGGAACCGGAAGATATTAAAGGTAAAAAAATAGTTATTGTAGGTGGTGGTGATTCGGCTGTTGAGTCGGCATTATTACTGGCTGATGAAAACAAAGTAACACTCTCCTACCGGGGTGCTGCTTTTACCCGATTAAAACCAAAAAATGCTGAGAAAATGAAAAAGGCTATTGAAGAAAATTTAATCGATGTGAAATTTAATTCGCACATAGTTTCAATTGAGCCTGAGCTTATTCATTATACTGAAAATGACTCGAAAGAAATATTGAAGTTAGAAAACGACTTGGTGTACATATTTGCCGGCGGCGAATTACCAACTCAGTTTTTAAAGAAAATAGGTATAAAAGTCACCACCAAATTTGGAGATGTGGTTTTGAAACCGAGATAACATTCAGTTATCAGTAAGTAGTAAGTAGCAGTTACCCTAAAGAAAACAAGTGCACAGAGATAAAACGGTTTATTTTTTTTCTGCTAACCATTGACAAAAAAAGAACAACCGAATTATCTAACAAAATATTAGACATTCAACATGAAATTAAGCAAGCTACTACCCGTTTTGGGCATATTCATTCTCTTGGGATACAATGTATCTGCACAAATTTCTCCGGGAGATTTGAGCAAGGCACATGCCGGTTTGGAAGGTATCAGCAATTGTACCAAATGCCATGATGTTGGGAATAAAGTGACCCGTGAAAAATGTCTGGCCTGCCACAAAGAGATCAAAGCGAATATTGCTGCACATAAAGGTTTTCATGCTTCGGCAGAAGTCGGCAATAAAAACTGTGCTGTTTGTCATAACGACCATCACGGACGGAACTTCCAAATTATCCGTTTCGATAAAAAAAACTTCGATCACCGAAAAACTGGTTTTGAGTTAAAGGGTGAACATGCCAAACAAGCATGTGCTGCCTGTCATAAACCGGCATTTATCCAGAATCCCGAAATTAGAAAAAAAGCGGGTACGTTTCTGGGGCTGAGTCAGGATTGCTTAAACTGTCATGCCGATTACCATCAAGGTAAATTATCAAACAAATGTGCTACTTGCCACAATTTCAACACATTCAAAAATGCTACCGGATTTGACCACAGTACCACTCATTTCCCATTGCTTGGGAAACACAAAAATGTGGCTTGTATAGATTGTCACAAAACTGAAATTGTAGATGGAAAACCGGTTCAGAAATTTAAAGGACTGCAATTTGCCAATTGTACAGCTTGCCATAAAGATGTACACGAGAATAAGTTTGGACAAAATTGTAAACAATGTCATACCGAGGAGTCATTCCATATTATCAAAGGAATGAAAACCTTTGATCACGATAAAACTGACTTTAAATTAATTGGAAAACACCAACAGGTTGCATGCAGGGAATGTCATAAAACAAGCCTTACCGCTCCCGTAAAACATAGTCGTTGCTCCGATTGTCACGCCGATTATCATAAAAAAGAATTTGCAGTCAACGGGGTTTCGCCGGATTGTAATAAATGCCATACCAACAGTGGTTTCTCACCAAGCACATTCACGATTGAGAAGCACAACATGACTAAGTTTAAATTGGAAGGAGCTCACTTGGCAACTTCATGTGCGGCATGTCATAAAAAGCAGAAAGATTGGACATTCAGAAACATTGGAAGTAAGTGCGTGGATTGTCATAAAGATATACACAAAGGCTTTATTCCGGATAGATTCTACCCGAATCAGAATTGCCTTGTTTGCCATAACGTTACAGATTGGAAATCGGTGAAGTTTGATCACAATAAAACAGGATTTAAACTGGAAGGCGAGCACGCGAAAGCGGCATGTTCAGCTTGCCACTACCGCAAAGACGAAAATGGAATCAGAACTCAGCGTTTTGCCGGAACACCCAGAGATTGTTCCGCTTGTCACAAAGATTCACATGCCGGACAATTTGCAATGAATGGAAAAACAGATTGCACCCGTTGTCATGGTTTTGATTCATGGAAAAATTCTAAATTTGACCATAACACGTCTCGCTTCAAAATTGACGGTCAGCACAAAGACGTGAAGTGCGAAGAATGCCATAAACCGGTGACGAACGAAAAAGGAACCTATATCCAATATAAGTTCGACAATATTGCTTGTTCAAAATGTCACGCTTAGCTAACTATTTAGGAGTTAAGGTAAATAGTTACGAGTTACAAGACTGTTGATATGTATTTAATTTATCAAAATACACATCAAATATTATTGCTTACTTAATTATCAACAATCAAATATCAATCAGAGATATGCGCCAACTAATTTTATTCATATTCATTGTAATAGCTACAACTGCTTCGGCTATTAAATCCCCACACGGTGCAGGGTTTAAGATGGAGTGCGGCGTTTGTCATAGCACAGCCGATTGGAGTAAAATTAAAATGGGTGGTTTTAATCACAATAAAACTCATTTTCCGTTAGTCGGGCAACACAAAACGGTGAGTTGTAAAAAGTGTCACACTACCCTAGAATTTTCGAAAGCTAAAACGAATTGTTCGTCATGCCACACAGACGTGCACCAGGGCACGGTGGGAAATGATTGTGAGCGTTGTCATAATTCAAACTCATGGATAGTGACCAATGTGAAACAGATACACCGACAGGTGGGATTTGCACTCGTGGGTTCACATGCCACCGCAGATTGTAATAGTTGCCATAAGTCTGCTTCTATGCTCCGATTCGATCATATGAGCACAGATTGTTACAGTTGCCATAAAGCAAAATACAATGCCACTACTTATCCAAATCATAAAACAGCCGGTTTTGATACTGATTGTGCACGCTGCCATACCATGAGTGGAAGAGACTGGTCGGCAACAGGCAGAGGTTTTGATCATGGATTTTTTCCTCTTACCGGGGGTCATAACTTGGCTTGCGACGTATGTCATATCGACAATAATTATTCTGTAAAACTTTCGAGAGAATGCAGTACATGTCATGGAGTTATGAACAGCAATCCGATACCGGCGCATCAAACCAAATACCTAAAATATTCCTGTGGTGACTGTCATAACACACAAGGTTGGGCGGCCGGAGTTCGATTCAAGTTACACGATAGCTGGTTTGGCATTTATTCAGGAAAGCACAAAGGCAAATGGTCTAAATGTACCGATTGTCACAACAACGACGCAACTTATAAAGCCAATTGCAGAAATTGTCACGATTTCGATAGATAGGAAGTTGATGATAATGTATGAAACGAGCATTATAACAGACCTTTTATCAAAAGATAATGTTCATTGCGAGTTCCATGCGACAACTAACTAAAAATTAAAAATGAACGCATGAAATTTTCTAATCGTGAATTGTAAACTAAAGATGAAAATGAAATATTTATTTCTGATTATTATAGCTTGTATAAGTATACATACTTACGGACAAACATCCGACGGTCTGGTTACCGGAAATGTTTCCTATATAAGTTCGCAGCATGTTTATGTTCGATTTGTCAGCACCGAAGGAATTCACGTTGGCGACACCCTATTTCTTGTTCAGAACAACAAAAAGCTGCCTGCATTAGTAGTTAGCAGTCTATCTTCCATCTCGTGTATTGGTAACCCTATAAACAATATCACGCTTAATGTCACTAACCTGATAGCTGCGAGAAAGAAAGTGGAAGAAAAACCATTAGAAGTGGTGGCCGAAAAATCGATTGAATCCATATCGGTAAATGACCTGGCTATCAAATCGGCAGCAAAAAAGGATAAAGACACAAGTTCAAAACAACGATTTGACGGTCGATTATCCATTTCATCCTACTCTAACATTTCGACAAATTACCCATCAAATAACCGTCTAAGATACAATCTGACACTGAACGATGAGCATATCGGCAATTCAAAATTATCATTGGAGAGTTATATTTCATTTACTCATAAACTCAATGATTCTACTGAAAAGTATAAAGATTTAAAAGTCTACAATCTAGCACTAAAATACGACATCAGTAAAACTGCTCACGTTACCCTGGGTAGAAAAATAAATAACTACATGGCGAATGTGGGTGCTGTGGATGGATTACAATTTGAGAATGATGGCAAACACTTTTCATACGGTGCAGTAGTCGGTTCACGCCCCGACACGTATACTTACTACCTCAACCCCGACTTGCTACAATTCGGAGCATTTATAGCTCACAATTACCAAAGCAAGACCGGAACTTCACAAACTTCGCTGGCAGCATTTAACCAGATGAATAAGTTCAAAACCGACCGTCGGTTTGTCTACTTTCAACATAGCAATTCGCTACTGAAAAACGTAGATCTTTTTTGCTCGTTTGAAATGGATCTTTATGCAATGAAAGACAGTCTACCAAAAAACACCTTTGATTTGACAAGCACCTACCTTTCTTTGAGATACAGTCCGTGGAGACAGTTATCGGTGTCATTGTCTTACGATGCCCGTAAAAATATTTACTACTACGAAACCTACAAAAACCGCATTGATAGTACGTTAGACAAGGCAACACGACAAGGCTTCCGCTTTCAGACCACTGTTCGTCCGTTCCGGTACTTCTCGGTAGGCGGAACTGCAGGCTACCGTGTACCTACTAAAATTAAAACTGACACTCTTGCTACCACTAATGCCAGCGGATTTATAAGTTATTCAAACTTACCATTTCAACTATCAACAACTTTGACGGCGACTACCTTCAAATCGGGGTACACCAATGGAAATGTATATGGAATATCATTAAACCGTGATTTTTTCTCAGGGAAGTTTAATTTGGAAGGGGAATACAGAAAGGCAACATTCAATTACAGTAATTCTCAGCTTCAAACGATACAAAATATTGCTGAGTTGAGCTTGTCGTGGAGGATTGCGAAGAAATTAATGCTATCAGCCGATTTTGAAACCACCTTTGATAATGATAAAAATAAGGATACCAGAATATTTGTCAATATCAGTCAGCGATTCTAAAATAATGATTAGTGGTTAGTGATTACAAGACCAAGTCTACATTTTACATTAACCACTTATCACTAACCACTTATCACTTAATTTGTCCCTTTCAGCATATCTTCCAGTTTAATCAACTCATCCCGATATTGAGCAGCTTCGAGGAAATCGAGTTTCTTGGCAGCGTCCTGCATGGCTTTCTTGGTTTTGGCAATAGTCTTTTCCAAAGCCGTTTTCGACATGTATTGCACCACAGGATCGGCTGCAATTCCTTGCATTGATTCAGGTTCAATATACGCATTTGGTTCGGCTTTGCTAAACGAGTTCCGTTCGCCTTTTATAATAGCAGTTGGAGTAATACCGTGCAATTCGTTATAGGCCAATTGTTTTTCTCGTCGTCGATTGGTTTCCGAAATAGTTTTAGCCATGCTAGCCGTTATCTTATCGGCATACATAATTACGCGCCCATTGAGGTTACGAGCTGCACGACCCGCAGTTTGAGTGAGCGAACGGTGAGAACGTAAAAATCCTTCTTTATCGGCGTCGAGAATAGCTACCAACGATACTTCGGGTAAATCCAAACCTTCGCGCAACAAGTTAACACCCACCAACACATCATAAATACCACGACGCAAATCTTCCATAATCTGCACACGATCCAGCGTATCCACATCGGAGTGAATATAGTTACATCGCACGTTCATTTTGGTCAGATAATCGGTTAGTTCCTCGGCCATACGTTTGGTAAGCGTGGTAACAAGCGTACGTTCATTCTTTTCTGTACGAACTGTAATTTCTTCCAGTAAATCGTCAATTTGGTTCAGACTTGGACGCACATCGATAATCGGATCGAGTAATCCGGTCGGACGGATTAATTGATCGACCACTACACCCTGACTTTTTTCCAGTTCATAATCGGCCGGAGTGGCACTCACATAAATAGTTTGCGGAGCCAGTTCTTCAAATTCTTCGAATTTCAACGGCCGGTTGTCTTTGGCCGAAGGCAAACGAAAACCATAGTCCACCAGATTTTGCTTACGCGCAGAATCGCCGCCGTACATGGCACGAATTTGAGATATAGAAACGTGACTTTCGTCAATCACCATCAAAAAATCTTTGGGAAAATAATCGAGTAAACAGAAAGGCCTACTACCCGCTTCACGACCGTCGAAGTAGCGCGAGTAATTCTCAATACCGGAACAGTAGCCCAGTTCCTTCATCATTTCAATGTCGTAATTCACCCGTTCGTATATGCGCTTTGCTTCATAATTTTTTCCGATGGAGCGGAAATAATCTACCTGTTTTGCCATATCAATTTCAATATGCTGAATGGCTCTGGCAGTAGCTTCTTTGGTGGTAACAAAGATACTGGCAGGATATATTTTATACGAATCAACCGTTTCAATTACATGAAAATTGACCGGATCAACCGTTTGAATTTCTTCAATCTCATCGCCCCAAAACATCACTCGTAGCACAAAATCAGCATACGCAAGGAAAATATCGACCGTATCGCCCTTAACACGGAAGTTTCCACGGTTGAGTTCTATTTCATTGCGCGAATACAAACTATCCACAAGGGTATGAAGAAAAGCATTGCGTACAATTTGCTGACCACGATGAATTTCAATCACATTGCTCGTAAAATCGTCAGGGTTACCCATACCATAAATACACGAAACCGATGACACGACCAACACATCCCTCCTCCCCGACAGCAAAGCTGAAGTGGTAGCCAGACGTAACTTTTCAATCTCCTGATTGATAGCAAGGTCTTTTTCGATATACGTATCCGACACAGGCAAGTAAGCCTCCGGTTGGTAATAATCGTAATACGACACAAAGTACTCCACCGCATTTTCAGGAAAAAACGCTTTAAACTCACCGTACAATTGAGCTGCTAAGGTTTTATTATGACTCAGGATAAGCGTGGGGCGCTGAATTTGTTGCACCACGTTGGCTATTGAAAATGTTTTACCGGAACCGGTTACACCAAGCAAAGTTTGATACGGAATGTCCGCACGCAAGCCCTCCACCAATTGCTTGATAGCTTCGGGTTGATCGCCGGTAGGACTAAATGGGGAAGTAAGTTTAAAAGGCACGATGTTTTACTTATCAGTGAACAATAAGGAGTTTTTTATCAAACAGTTTAATGATTAAACAGTTCAATAATTAAACATTATTGGTCTGATGACATCGGCATAACGATCCAAAGAACTAAATAAAGCAAAAGCCCTACTCCTCCAAGAAAAAACATAATGGCATAGGCAGCCCTAACAAGAGTTGGATCCCAATCAAAATATTCCGCAACACCTGCGCAAACACCACCAATCATTTGGTTTTTCGAACGTGTGAGTTTTTTGTCCATAATTGTAAGTTTGAATGATGAATAAAGTAACAAAGTAACAAAAAAAATGTTGAAGATGAAAATGGAATAGGAAATGATTGAAAGGGATAAAACATAGAAAACCATTGATGTTATAGGTTCACACATGAATATTAATCAATATATTATTTGCGTTCTATTTCTCTCAGATTTTCCATTTTCTTTTTGGCAAGGAAACCGTAAATATCTTCTAAGTGTTCTGTCACTTTTTGATTACCAAACTCGTAAACCTTTGTCACTAAACCGTCAAGGAAATCACGGTCGTGCGACACAACGATAATTGTTCCGTCAAAATCAACCAGAGCTTGTTTCAGAATATCTTTGGTTTTCATATCCAGGTGATTGGTAGGCTCATCGAGAATAAGCAGGTTGACTGGTTCAAGCAGCAGTTTTATCATTGCCAAACGTGTACGTTCACCACCCGAAAGCACTTTCACTTTCTTGAAAGAAGCATCTCCTCCAAACATAAATGCACCCAACAAATTCTTAATATTATTGCGGATATCTCCCACAGCCACATCGTCGATAGTTTGGAAAACGGTAAGATTCTCGTCCAACAAAGAAGCTTGATTTTGTGCAAAATAGCCAATCTTTACATTATGTCCTAGCGTCAATATTCCTTCATGCTCAATCTCTTGCATAATGCATTTCACAAGGGTAGACTTACCTTCACCGTTTTTACCTACGAAAGCTATCTTCTCACCACGCTCAATCATAAAATTGGCATTAGCAAAAATGCGCTTCTCTCCGTATATTTTACCAACATTTTCGGTAGTTATAGGATAATTTCCCGAACGTGGTGAAGGTGGAAACTTTAAACGTAGGGCTGATGAATCTTCTTCGTCCACTTCCAAAAGCGGCAGTTTTTCCAACATTTTTACACGCGATTGTACCTGGTTTGTTTTGGAATAAGTTCCTTTAAACCGTTCAATAAAATCGGTCGTTTCAGCTATAAACTTTTGTTGTTCGTCGTATTGTTTTTGCTGTTGTTCGCGACGTTCCTTGCGTAACTCCAAATAATGCGAATACTTGGCTTTATAGTCATAAATTCGTCCCATAGTTACTTCTATGGTTCGCGTGGTAATATTGTCTACAAATGCCCTGTCGTGCGAAATAACCACCACCGCTTTAGCCGAATTAATCAAAAATTCTTCCAGCCATTGAATAGATTCAATATCCAGGTGATTGGTAGGCTCATCGAGTAGAATTACATCAGGACGACGAAGCAAAATTTTGGCTAATTCAATACGCATTCGCCATCCACCACTTAGTTCGGATGTTTTGCGTGTGAAATCCTTACGTTCAAAACCTAATCCCAACAAAGTTTTTTCAATATCTGCATCGTAATTGATCTCCTCAATGCTGTAAAACTGTTCGCTCAATGCCGAAACCTGTTCAATCAGTTCCATATAGCTATCCGATTCGTAATCGGTTCTTATGGTCAGTTGCTCATTAAGCTCCGCAATCTTCGATTCCATTTCAGTTATTGCCGAAAAAGCAGTTGCTGTTTCTTCAAATACAGTTCGTGTATCTTCAGTTAGCAAATGCTGAGGTAAATAAGCCACCACCAACTCCTTTGGGTAAGAAATTGAGCCTCGGGTTGGTTCGCGTGTGCCCGATAGAATTTTTAGTAAAGTGGACTTTCCTGCACCGTTCTTGCCCATCAAAGCAATACGATCGGTTTCGTTTATAACAAATGAAATATCCTGAAAAAGAGGCTGTCCCCCAAACTCTACGGTAAGTGCGTCAACTGATAACATGAAGAAAATGTATAAATAAAAGAATGTATAATGGAGAATTATAAAGTAATACTATTTCACAAAAAACTCATCAACTTGCAACGCTGATGAGTTTTTCTGTTTATAGTTATCTTGTTCTGTTCAATAATATCTAAATAAAATTATGTTTATGAATTCTGCAATAGTTGTATGCATTTTTCCAAACTCACCTCCCAATGAGGAATACTTATTCCGTAGGTCGATTTTATCTTGCCTTTGTTCAATACACTAAAATGAGGACGTGGTGTACGAGCCGGATAGTCCTTAGTTTCAATAGGTTTCACATCGCAGGTAATGTTTGCCATGCGGTGAATCGTCTTCGTAAAATCATACCAACTACAAACGCCTTCATCTGAGAAATGGTAAATCCCGGGCACAAAAGTCTCGCTACTAAGCAATTGCATAATAGCATCTGCCAAGTCTGCAGCATAGGTTGGTGTACCTACCTGATCGAAAATTACACCCAGAGAGTCACGTTCGGTACCTAGTTTCATCATAGTTTTCACAAAATTATTTCCAAAGGAAGAATACAACCAGGCTGTGCGTAAAATCACTGATTCTTTGCAATTTTCCAAAAGAGCCTGCTCACCTTCTAGTTTCGATTTTCCATAAACAGTAGCAGGACAAACCGGCATATCCTCAGTGTATGGCAAATAATTAGTTCCGTCAAAAACGTAATCAGTGGAAACATGTACTACCTTCACCTTGTTTTCAGTCGCCACTTCGGCAATATTCCGAACAGCATCGCGATTAATTTTGTAACACAACTCAACATCGTCTTCAGCTTTATCCACAGCAGTATAGGCTGCACAATTCACTATAACGTTCACATTGTTTGCCTTTACAAATGCATCCAAAGTACCTTTATCACAAATATCAAGTTCGGCAACATCAGTGTAAATATAGTTGAAATCAGGAAAACGTACAGCGGCTTGTTGCATTTCGTTGCCAAGCTGACCGTTAGAGCCCGTAATTAATATCGTAGTCATTCTGTTCTTGTTTTAAAAATTCAATTCTGCATTCTTGAACAATGGATGTTTTGTGTCTTTTTCTGAAATAACTGCCTTATCAGCAGGAATTTTCCAGTCGATAGCCAAATCCACATCATTATACAAAATACCACGTTCAAGCGTGGGGCTATAAAAATTATCACATTTATAGGTAAATAATGCTGTTTCCGACAA
>Ga0209124_10000329_pt1 | contig 28982 bp, 34 predicted proteins | sample BarGraIncu01122A_FD_184502 | JGI IMG/M metagenome (GOLD analysis project Ga0209124, IMG submission 184502) | Arctic peat soil microbial communities from Barrow, Alaska - Barrow Graham LP Incubations 011-22A (SPAdes) (version 2) | ecosystem: Environmental > Terrestrial > Soil > Wetlands > Peat...
CTGTGCAGGTGTTGTTTTAAGCGTGAGTTCCAGTACGAAAGATGGAGTTTTACTCTTCATGGTATAATTGAAATCGAATATGGGCTTGCTTTGATATATTCATGATCCTAGCGGGGAGAAAGTATTATTATCTATGCAAAAGGGCAATTCATCTCCACGACTGAAGGCGGGAGCTTTCTTGCCCCTTTGAACCCGTTTTTGTAATCTTTTTTATTCCATTTCATTGTCAATCTTATTTCCTAAAATTAAATAGAATGATAGACTTTGATGAGCTATGAGTTTAGGCTTTGTAGAAATATTTGCATTAAAACGACAAATGTTTGAGTTAGGAATATAGCCTAACTTTACCATTTAAGTTTATATTTTGGAACCCAATACGCAAAGTTAACCGCTATCGCTAATAGTTCCATAATACTTATAACAAGAATGAGACCTAATGATAGATTGAACCAATAAAATCTTACAAATATTACCAAATTTGCAAGAAGCAATATTATAGAAACTGCCATCAACATCTTTTTTGGAAAACTCATCATACTATCACAAGATATATGGATAGCAGAATTTAAATATATATTGATTATTTTAATTCAGCTTTGCACTTAAAGTTCGCACTGCACCTAAAGTCCCATTTCTGCACCTAAAGTCGGTCGAAATCGGCACTTTAGGTGCAAAGCTGGTGCACCTTCTAAATATATACAATGAATGAGTTCAAAACTGGATATTGAATATTCTCAGAACTTTATTCCAATAGTATTTATTTTAGAATAGACAATAAAAGGTATTCATGTCAATCTCAGATAAGATTTCCAGTTTTTTTGGGATAAAGCCCCGGGAAAAAGTATCCAGTGATTTAAAGGCTAACTCCTATATCGGCAAATTTGTCCAGCAGAACAACATAGATATCGGAGAGAGCATAGGTGTTGATGGCAGAAGGATCATAATAAAAAATCTGCAAAGTATCCTGTCTATCCCGGTTGAAGCTGTTTTGAAGAATGCTGAAACTATAGTTGTGGGAGATTTCAACAAAGATGAATCGCTTCAACTCGGAAAAGAGTGGGAAGAACGAAAAGACGTAATGAAATTTGATGAAAAGGGGATGCTTATCCAGTGATCGCTGGTGTTCTTAATGACCGAGTATAAGCAGTGTATTATTGTGCGCGATGACCTGAAATTGTCAAAAGGCAAACTGGCAGTCCAGGTAGCACATGCAGCCGTTTCAGCTTATGAATTCGCGGGTGAAAAAGCGAGGCAAGCCTGGAAAGAGGGAGGACAGAAGAAAGTAGTATTAAGGGTTGCAGGGCTTCGGGAACTTTTTGAATTAAGGGAGCTTGCAAGAAGACATAGTCTTCCGGCTGTGCTTATCACTGATGCGGGTTTGACCGAAGTGCCTCCGGGGACGACGACTGTGCTCGGGATCGGACCTTCTGAGGTAGGGGAACTGGATAAGATCACGGGCAATCTGAAGCTGCTTTGAGAGGGAAAAAAGAGTTGGATGCTTCATGTCTTGGCTATAAGTCATTGTTGTTTTTCAATTTAATTATCTGACATATATGATTTAATGGATACATATGAGAAATTCCGAAGTTGCCAGGCTTCTGTATGACATAAGCGAGCTGCTGGAATTAAGCGGCGAGAATATATTTAAAATAAGAGCATATTCAAGAGCTGCAAGAACCATCGAGGGCAGCACCGAAGATATAGAAAAAATTGCGAAAGAAAAAAGATTGGAGGAAATTCCTGGTGTAGGAGAAGCGATCGCCCGTAAGATCGAAGAATATCTTACTACGGGCAAACTTGGATTTTATGAAGATTTAAAGAAACAGGTACCGCAAGAGCTTCATGAACTGATTCAGATCCCGGGGATCGGGCCGAAAACTGTACAATATCTTCATAAAGAGCTTGGAATAAAAAGTGTCAAAGAACTTGAGAAAGCTGCAAAGGAGCATAGATTAAGAAGGATCTCGCACTTCGGGGCAGTAAAGGAAGATAATCTCTTAAAATCTATTGAACGTTATAGACATCGAAGTATGAGGTTACCTCTGGGCACTGCTCTTCCCCTGGTACAGGAAATTGTGGATCTTTTGAATAAATCCAGATCTATTGAAAGGATGGAGCCTGCAGGAAGCCTTCGAAGAAGAAAAGAAACTGTGGGTGATATAGACATCCTTGCAACTTCACAATATCCTGAGGCTGCAATTGAGACTTTTGTGCATTTACCATTGGTAAAAGATATACTCGCAAAAGGCTCCACCAAAGCCACGATCGTCACCCGTGAGGATATCCAGGTCGATCTTCGGATCATGGATCGCACTTCATTTGGCACATCTTTACAGTATTTTACAGGTTCAAAAGAACACAATATCAAACTGCGAGACCTTGCAAGACAGAAAGGATTCAAATTATCTGAATACGATATTGAGGAAATTTCCACGGGCAGGAAAATATACTGTAATACTGAGCAGGAAGTTTATGAAATTCTAGGACTTCCCCCGATCCCGCCGGAAATCAGGGAAGATGCGGGTGAGATAGAGGCCGCTCTTAAGGGTGAGCTTCCCCGACTTGTCGAAATTGGAGATATCAAGGGAGATTTTCACGTGCATACGGACTGGAGCGAGGGTGCGAATTCAATTTCCGAGATGGTTGAGGCTGCGAAGAAATTGGGATATGAATATATCGCTGTAACAGACCATTCCAGGGCACTGGGAGTGGCGCATGGTTTGAGTGAAGAGCGATTGCTTGACGAGATCAAGGAAATTAATAAATTGAACGATGGCCTTGATGACTTCCATGTCTTTGCCGGTATTGAAGTGGATATAAAAGCCGATTCAAACCTTGATCTTCCAGACAATATCCTGAAACAATGCGAGGTTGTGATAGCGGCTCTTCATACTGGACAGAGGCAGACAAGAAAGGAAATTACAGGCAGGCTTTTAACTGCCATGGAGAGTGAAAATGTGGATATCATTGCGCATCCGACAGGAAGAATAATCGGGAAGCGTGAGGAATACGATGTGGATATTGATGTCCTTCTTGATGCTGCAGCCAGTACAGGTACCGTTCTTGAAATAAACGCCCATCCTGCAAGGCTGGATCTAAGCGATATTAATTCAAGAAAAGGTAAGAACAAAGGTGTAAGATTTGCAATCGGTACAGATGCCCATAGTGCATCGCGTCTGAGGAACATGGAGTTCGGGGTGAATGTGGCAAGGCGTGGATGGCTCGAAAAGAAGGATGTGATGAATTCGAGGTCATACAGGGATGTCAGATTCAAAAGCTGAAATGGCAAAGAAAAAGGAAACGATTGCACAGCCAATGGAAAAATGTTGATAGAATATGCTTTCCATCAAGTTCATGAACACTTTCACCCTGCTTGCCACAGACTTATATATAGCAATGACGTTTGATGCAATATGGGGAAACTTAATGTTGCTTCCTCTTCCCCATCCCCTCAATTTATAAGTCACCAAACACTTATTCAAAAACCTTTGTATACTTGAACAATTCAACATAGTCTTTATATCGAAGCATTTAAGCCCTATGCCTTCTCTGGAGCTTGGAACAAGAACGCAACATAGACACGAATCAAATCAATAGTAATAGCCCATGGTTAAAAAAACATATTACGAAATATTAGAAGTCGATAAGAAAGCATCCCAGGAAGATATAAAGTCCGCTTACCGCAGACTGGTTATGCTATACCATCCCGACAAAAACAAGTTACCAGAAGCCGAAGAAATGTTTAAAGGAATCGCAGAGGCTTATTCAGTACTATCAGACCCGGGCAAAAGGAAACAATATGACCTGGACAATGAACCAAGAAATGTTCTGCTAAGAAATAAACAAGAAAAGATGTGGCAAATAATAAGAGAGCACAAACAAAGAGAAGCCAGAACAAACCAGATACTATGGGAATTCCAGGAACAAGAACGTATAAAATATAAAGAAAGAGAAAGAGAAGCTATGAATATTATGTATGTGTGATTATAAAAAGTTTATTACGCTCCCTGGGGAAGTGCATCAGGGTTTAGCATGGGGGCGATGAGATTGAGGTAATGAAGCTGAAAGTAATTTGGAATCCAACCGGACATTTTATCTGATAAGCAATAACTTTCAATGAATAAGAAAAGCATCTACAAGCGGATAATTGGATTCATATTGTGCCTTCCCTTCATTTATTTTTTGTATGCTTGCGGACTATCCCAACCATCAAGTCTAATTTTACTGTGCGCTTTGGGTGCAGGCTCAGGTTTAACGCCTTTTACTGACATTTCATTAGTTATTGGTCTTTATCTCATGATTACGGGTGGTGGAAAAAGATACGAAAAATATATTTTTCTCGGATGTATTCTTATGAATTTGAAAGAATTTCTTAAACCAGATAAGGAAAAAATCATAATATCTGGTACTATTCTTATATTATCAATAATATGCATACTTATCGGTATCTATTTTGGAGGGTCTAATTCAATATTACGCCTGTTCTTCATTGCAGCATCTTTCTTTTATCTTCCCGTCTATTATTACCGGAGATAGTTGATTCAATTATCCCTTCGATGCGCCCAGACATGGATACAATGACTGCATTTTATTTCCACTCTGGTTTAATGTTTGTATTTGGTTGTGTTTATGCATATCTTGTATCTTGTGCTATCATATTTGTCAGGAGAAAGAGGAAGAGAGACAATGATTCGTAAATGCACCACCAGCGATTTTGAACGAATCTACGAGATTATCAACAACGGAGCACAAGGTGTATAAAGGAGTTATTCCCGCAGAATACTGGAAAGAGCCTTACATGTCCAGAGATGAACTGAGGCGTGAACTGGATGACGGCATTGAAATGTGGGGCTATGAAGACGATAGAGAACTGGTCGGAGTGATGGGTATTCAGCATAGGCAGAACGTAACGCTTATCAGGCACGCCTACATCTACACATCCAGACAGAATCATGGCGTCGGGGGGGAATTGCTCTCCCATTTCAAGGAACTGACGGATGAACCAATCCTGATAGCCACATGGTCTAATGCGGTCTGGGCAATTCGATTTTATGAAAAACACGGTTTTAGACTTGTTTCCCAGGAAGAGGGAAATCGGTTGCAGAGAAAATACTGGTCATCGCCAGAAATCAAGATTAAAACTTCGGTGGTTCTTGCAGATGAGAAGTGGTTTAAGAATCCGAATAATTCTTCTGATCATTTGTTTTGAAAATCAACATCATTCGCCGTCCGCAACTCAATATTGAACCCCTGCTCGCCAGCCGTTTTCATTTTGAAACGTACCATTCCTTTTCATAGTATTAATCAAGCTCTCTGAAAAGCTCAGATTCATCGAAGAAGTGCTTGAAATAATATGCGCGGCTGAGCTTGAAGATATTCACGGGCGCTTTTCAATTGCCACCTCAATCATCCCCTCTCCCTGTATACTGGCTGAATTCCCAGTTCTCCATTTTGATCCTGAGAAGTACGCCTCTTGCCACATCCTCCGGCAGCGCGAGCATAAGCGCGCCGATATGTTTGCAGAATGTCTTCTCTCGCTGCGTTCTTCTCCAGTCGCCGCAGTCATGTAGTATAAACCGTTTTTCAACATCTATGTAAACCGAATAACCCCGCACATCAGCTATGATCTTATCCATACTCAATTCGATTATCTCAATGTCCTTTATCTCCTTTGCTCTATCAAGCCTTGAAGCCTCGATATATCCTGAGAGCAAAGTCATTACATCCTCTTTTTCCGGTTCAAGAAAATCGTTCAGTGTCTTTGCCACAACCTTTCCTTTCACTTTACCTTTCCAGTAATCTGAAATATGCTGCCTTGCCTCTTTCTGTTCCGGAGTGGCTACTCCCAGCATCTCCAATACATCCAGGCAGTTCTCCGGTGCATATCCGTGGTAATGGTTGTTAAAGTAGCCATAAACCTGTGCATTCTGCGACATCTCTTTGATTTTTGGCAACCATTGCGCAAGCTCATCTTTTGAATAGCGGTAATTATACCACATCTTTTTTCCTCGCCCATGCCAGCGCACATAGGCTATATCCGAAGTTAGCCTGATCTGGGGTGGCAGCAGCGGCTCATCTACAGCCACTGTGGCAACATTATAATGGAAAAGCAGATCATGAACTTCTTTGGTAAGCCAGGTCTCATTCCTGTACTCAAGTGCAAATCTCATATCCAGAGGTAGTATTCTCAGGAATGCTTCTATCCTTTCTTTTCTGAATTTCATTCCAGGGGGAAGCTGGATCAGGATGCAGGCAAGTTTTCCCGTTTCCTTAAGCGGATTTATCAGCTCGCAGAATCTTTGAAAGTCATCACCCACGCCTTTTGAGGTATCAAGCATTTTTTCATGGGTTATCAGGCGGTTAAGCTTCACTGCAAATTTAAAATCAGGAGGTGTATACTTTGCCCAGCCAATCACAACACCAGGGGAAGGATAGCTGTAAAAAGTAGAATTGATCTCAGCAGTATTAAAAATGCGCGAATATGTCTTTAGTTTTGATTCATCCTTGCTTTTATAAAATACATCAGCCCAATCCCGATAATCCCAGCCAGAACAGCCAAGTCTAATAGCTCCCATAGAATTATATAATTATATCATCACTAATTAATACTTATGTCTGTGATATACACCGGCGCTGGTGGATGGGCTTACTTTGCAGTACCTGGACTGGATCCGCTTACCGCTTATGCAAAAGCTTTTGATTTCACAGAGGTGAACTCAACTTTCTACACACATCCGTCACTGGAAATGGTCAGATCTTGGAGGCGGCGCGTACCAGACGATTTTATGTTTTCTGTACGGTGCCATAGAGATCTTACGCACAAGAATTTACTTTCTCCATGCAGGGAAAGCTTCGAAATACTTGCATATTCGCTTCGCATATGCAGGGAGTTAAGGGCTGAAATACTGCATATCCAGACACCGCCATCATTTGATCCGGATGAAAAGCTAAAAGACATAAGGGATCTATTTTCTTCAACCGATTTTGGCAAAGTAAAGCCGGCATGGGAGATACGGGGACGGATGACACAGGCAGCCGTTGATCTTATGAACGATACCGGGATAATTCACTGTACAGATATATCAAAGGAAATGCCTTCAACCGACTCGGATATACTCTATACGCGTTTATTTGGACATGGAGAGCATAACCTCTATCAATTCGATGATGCAGAACTGCTGGATATTGAATTAAAAATTTTTGGGAAAAATATAAAAAAAGCATATCTCACATTTCATGGCGCCAGGATGTATAATGATGCAGCAAGACTCAAGATTTATCGAAAAAACGGGACATTCCCGAATGTTACAAAGACCACAGGACTTGGATCGCTTACATCAGTGATCGAACAAGATGCAAAATTCCCGGCAACAAAGCAGAAATTGATAGAAAAACAGGGCTGGAAGGTGTTCGATCTGACAGAAAAGGAGCATGTACATACAGGCATGCTGCTTGAAAGAATGCCCGATGGAAAGTATACTAATATCGAAGAAGTAATTAGTGCATTGAAGAAGACTAATGGGGGCAAACGATCCATGAACGCGGATTGCGCGGATGCACACAGATGCGATTGATCTGTTTTTCTAGTTCAATGAAAAATGGAGAAACAAATAAGCTTCAAGTCGAATTAACAGATAGAAGGATTTGGATCGAAAACCCAAATCCGTGTAAATCCGTCAAATTATCAAAAGAAGGGCATGCATGAAGCATGCCCTATTCCGTGTAAACTGAGGTTTCAGTTTATCCGCGTCATCCGTGTTCATTTTGTTTTGATGAATGCTATTTTATCAGCCCAAACAGGACTTCTACATCATCATACCAGGAGGCATTCCGCCCATACCTGGCATCCCTCCCATCCCAGACATTCCACTGCCGTCTCTCATACCGCTCCCAGCGGTTGCAGCAAGCACATCGTCGATCCGAAGGATCATGATAGCAGTCTCAGTGGCTGAATTTATAGCCTGTGTCTTTACGCGCAGAGGCTCAACTACCCCGTTTTTCCACATATCCTCGGCAATTCCCGTATCAACATTAAGCCCTACATCCTTATTTCCGTTCTCATGGCTGCTTCTGAGTTCCACAAGTTTATCAATAGGATCAAGGCCGGCATTTTCCGCAAGTGTCCTGGGGATTATTTCAAGAGCATCCGCAAACTTCATGACAGCAAGCTGTTCCCTGCCAGTAAGTGTCGAACCAAATTCCCTCAACCGTAATGCAAGCTCGATCTCTGGTGAACCAGCGCCTGCGACCATCTTTTCATCTTCGATCATAACGCCAACTACCCTCAATGCATCCTCAAGAGCACGTGCTGTACTCTCTACTACTTGCTCAGTGCCGCCGCGGATAAGTATTGATACTGCTCTGGGATTGACACACTCGGTAATATAGATCAACTTATCTTCGCCATGTCCTTTAAGTTCAACGAGCCCAGCTTTCCCGATATCAGACGCCTCGAAATCATCAAGACTGGTTATGAGATTCGCACCGACTGCCCTTGCAACTTTCTCCAGGTCTTTTTTCTCGACGCGTTCCACTGCAAGGATGTTTGCTTTTGACAGGAAATATTGCGCTATATCTTCGATACCAAGCTGGCAGAGCACAACGTTGGCGCCCGTGGCTGCTATCTTGTTAACTATATCATGAACTATCTGCTCTTCCTGGTCAAGGAATTCTGATAGCTCATCAGGTGTTGAAACATCAATTTCCGCTTCAAGCTCCATCTTGCTGAATTCTATTGGTCTTGTGATAAGTGCTATCCTCGCATCGACGATCCTGTCTGGCATATTGGACTGTGCTTTGTTCTTATTGAGGATGATACCTTTTATTAATTCACTTTCATCCACGCTATGGCCGACTTTTTTCTCGATCTTAATATTATCGATATCTACTATCTTCTTTCCATCCTCTTCATCGACGATGGATTTAATGGCGGAAACCGCGATCTGTGAAAGCTTGTCTTTTGAGCCTTCTGCTCCCTTTCCGGTTAACGCTGTCTTTGCAATATTAAGCAGCGCCTCCTCATCGTTTTCTGAAATTTCATGAGTGATATCTTTCAAGAGCTCGATCGCCTTATCAGCTGCAGCCCTGTAGCCTGATACAATTATCGTAGGATGGACATCCTGTTCGATCAATTCCCCGGCGCGTGCCAGCAATTCCCCGGTAAGAACTGCAACGGTCGTTGTTCCGTCTCCCACTTCGTCATCCTGTGTCTTTGCCACCTCAACAAGCATTTTTGCCGCAGGATGCTCGATTTCCATTTCCCGAAGAATTGTGACGCCATCGTTGGTAACTATGACATCTCCAGTTCCGCTTACCAGCATCTTGTCCATACCTTTTGGTCCAAGCGTTGTTCTAACGGCATCAGCTATCGCTTTTGCCGCCATGATATTATTCTTGCGGGCTTCTTTTCCGCGTGTTCTTTCAGTACCTTCTCTTAAAATTATAATTGGCTGTCCGCCAAGTTGTGCTGACATAGATAATTATCCTCCTGCTATTGATATTACGTTTTATGTTGATTTCCCGATGCACCATATTACTTCATAAATATCGGGATATGAATTTGGCAAATCAATGTTTGAAGTTCTATATAAGAATAACGATTGAACCTGATAACCTATTTATGCAAACAGGTTCTTGTTATAATGGGAGGTTGCAAAGAGGGCAACAAGAGTATGTTGTACGCGTTTGAGGATAAAGAACCAGTTATTGCAGAAAATGCCTTTATCGCAGATACTGCCTGCATAATAGGAGATGTATCAATAGGGGAAGGATCAAGCATATGGTTCAATACCGTCATTCGGGCAGACCGGGCCAAAATCAGTATCGGTAAGAATTGCAGTATCCAGGATAATGTGGTGGTGCATTCTGATGAAACAGATGTCCGGATAGGAGATGGGGTAATAATTGGTCATGGATGCGTAATGCATGGACGCCTTGTCGAGAAAAATGTCCTCATAGGGATGAATTCTACAATACTGCATGGCGCACAGATCGGGGAATCTGCTATTATCGGAGCCGGGGCATTAGTGCCGCCAGGTCATAAGATACCTGCCCGCAGTGTTGTCGTGGGAGTACCGTGCAAACATCTGCGAATGGTTACTGACGATGATCTTAAGGCCATAGAAACTACCCAGAAAAATTATGCGAAATTGACACAGAAATATCTGGATCAACAACGATAACAACTCCTTGATAGGTCAAAAATTCGCACAAATATAAGGTGATGAAATGCGAAACATCGAAATAGAAGAACTTGGGGCAACCCCGATAACCGAACGAAAAGTCGAGGTGGTAGAACGAAAAGGACTTGGGCATCCTGATTATATTTGTGATTCAATTATGAACCAGGTTTCCATCAATCTATGCAGGGAATACCTTGACAGGTTCGGCATGATCATGCATCACAACATCGATAAGGGAATGCTTGTTGCAGGTGAAGTCAAGACAAAATTCGAAGGAGGGGTGACCCTCAAGCCCATGCGCATCATTTTTGGGGATAGGGCCACGTTTGAAGTGGAAGGTGAAGCTGTGGATGTTAATACAATAGCGATAGATTCAGCAAAACAATGGATAAATGAAAACCTGCGGTTCGTGAATAGTGATTCTATCCATTATCAGGTTGAGCTTGCCCGGGGTTCTGCTGAACTTACCGATATTTTCAAAAGAAAAGAATCGATACTGGGCGCTAACGATACCTCGGCTGCTGTTGGATATGCGCCCATGACGCCCACGGAGACCCTGGTGCTTGAGACTGAACGATATTTGAACTCACGGGATTTCAAGAAGCGATTCCCTGAATCGGGTGAAGATATCAAGGTCATGGGATTGCGTGAAAAGAATAAAATCATTCTGACGATCGCAGACCCTCTCATCGACAGGTTCATCGGATCAGAAAGTGAGTATTTCACGAAAAAAGATGAATTGCAGGAAGAGATAAGAAGTTATGTTATTGAAAAGACAGAGTTTAAACCTTCGATTTTCCTGAACACGCTTGACAGGCAAGGGCGCGGTATGGGCGGGATATATCTCACCGTAACAGGAACTTCTGCTGAGGATGCGGATTCAGGACAAGTTGGGCGCGGCAACCGCGTGAATGGTATCATTCCTCTTAACCGACCGGTAAGCAGTGAAGCCGCAGCCGGGAAAAATCCGGTAAGCCATGTGGGCAAGATTTACAATGTGCTCAGCCACAGGATCGCAAATGAGATCTATGCCAATGTCCCTGACATCAAAGAAGTCTATGTGTGGCTTTTGAGCCAGATAGGTGAGCCCATAGACCAGCCAAAGATAGCCGCTGCGCAGGTTATTATGGAGAGAGGAACGCTTGATAGCGTGGAAAAAGAGGTTAACGAGGTCATCGATAAGGAGTTGGCGAATATCCAGGATTTCTGCATGGAGCTGGCTTATGGGAAGATACCGGTGTGCTGATTAGCGTTCTTTTAATTCCTTCGCTTTCCCAGGCAGCCTTTTCTCGATCATTTCAAGAAAAGCATCGTAATCCCCTTCTGCAAGCGAGCGCACATCTTCATCGCCCTTTTTAATAAGATCAATAAGATAGATAAGCTCATCATCGGTTAGCCTGTTAGCCCTGTTCGCAAAGTCTTCAGGGGATTCAGATAACTTATGCGAAACAGGAAGTAGGATGAACTTATAATCATGACCGGGCGCGGGACCGGTGGCGCCCTGGAATTCGGGGGCGATCTTTGCGAGGATTTTTTTGTCGAGTTCTGAGAGCGTTCTCATGGTTTTTTATATTGGGTTGATATGGTATAAATTCTTGCACCGGTTGTGGTTTTCGCGCTCAATCTCGCGCACCTGAGGAAGCGATCTGAAATCGAGCTATATGGCTGATTCATAAGATTTCCTCCACTCCAGCGATTTATGCACAAACTCCACAGAGGTATATTTTTCTTTTAAATCTGATAGGCCGCCCTCCCAATCGATTCTGAATTTTCCTTTTCTTGCCATTTCATCTTTGAGATTACCCAGCGCAATCTCTACATTTTCTTTTTCAGCAAAAATTGGCCTAGACAGATCGGCGATAAATTTGTTCTCCGGTTTCTTCCACAAGTCCATTAAATGATGATTTCTTGGAAAGATCAATAAGATGAACAGGCTTTGATAAATGCTTGAATAATTCAGCATAGAATTTGAAGAATAAACGAGGTTCAATTCCCTTTACTCCGAGGTCTATATCATTGGCTTTTTTGTTTTTTTCTAATGATGATCCGAATAAAATTATAGAGGATACGTTGTATTTTTTGGCGCACTGCTAGATTATTTTTTTATCGGTTTCTGATATCATTATTTTATATTCCAATATTTTATAATTGTTTAATGCCGATTTGATGTATTAAGAATTTCGGATTAGAAAGAAATCGGCAGTGACCTAATTATTTCTTTGATTGCAGGACAATGTTGTCGCTGAATATTAATAGTTCAAGTGTTATATATTTGTGGCGCTTTTCACCGCAAAGGCCAACAGGAGGAAATCAGAAACCACAAGCATGATTGTTTAATTAATATCTTGCTTCCAAATAAAATATCCACCTCAATAAGGTTTATAATGTCCAATGAGCCAAGTATAGATAACCTCAGTAAGTAAAGGAGCATAATCAATGGAAACTGTAACAAAATTAAAGGATCTAACTGTGGATGAATTTAGAGCTTTAATCTCAAATTCGGTAAGGGGGAGTATGGAAGATTTGCTTGAAGATTTAACTGCTCTTTCAAGTAAGGAATATTTGACCTCAATCAGAGAGGCAAGAGAGGATTATAAGCATGGCAGGGTGAAGAGAATCGAGGAAATTGATGTATAAGATCCTCCTCACCCAGAGGGCAATGAAAGATCTGGAAGCGTTAGAAAAGCAAGTTCGTATTAGAATAATCAAGAAACTCAAAGAATACGCATCAAAGCCGATGAGAGATATGCGAAAACTTGAGAGTCCAAAAATAGGAACATATAGATTTAGAGTTGGTGAATATCGGGGTAGTATTTGATGTTGATGGTGAAAATTTAGTCGTTTTAAGGGCTGGGCATAGAAAGATGATTTACAGGTAAAAACTTAGCATTTAATAGATTTCATTAGCCAAAACAACCATGCCCAAAATTCGGCCTTTTCCATACCCTGCTGTCACATACAACAAGTTAAATTGATACTGACAGATCACGATAAGCAGGACACTAACAAAAATTTTATATTATAAAAGTGATACTTTTGGGGCGCTTTTCACCGCTGAGGCCGCAAATAACGTAAAGCACAGGCGCACTTCACTAACGCTTTGTTGCGCCGATTAAATCTTATTTTTCTAGTGATTTAAATTTTCTGACAAACTGTTAACATAAGTGCATAAACACAGCGTTTACAAAAAAAATCCATGAAAAATATCGTTGGCGGCGGGGTGGCCGCCAATCCTACTATAAAATTCCCCCTTCTAACTCTTCCTCTCTCTCGCCCCCTTCAACAACAACTGCAGCTCCGTCCTTGCAACCATATCCCTGACAGCCTCCACAGCATCGATATTCGCTGAAATGCTCGTTATCCCAAGCTCCACAAGCCTCTTTGCCACCTTCGGGTTGCTGCCAGCCTGGCCGCAGATGCTGGTCTTAACACCTACCTTATTGCACTCGATGATGACATGCTCGATGAGCTTCATGATGGCAGGGTGCAATTCATTATACAGATGCGCCACATGCTCATTGTTCCTGTCCACGGCAAGCGTGTACTGCGTGAGGTCGTTGGTTCCGAAGCTCACAAAATCAAGGCCCTCAGCCAGGAACTGATCGATTATAAGCGCCGCTGCCGGGATCTCAACCATTATCCCGATCTCGGTCTTGCTAAAATCAATTCCTCTTTCGCGCATGAACTCCTTGGCCCTTCGAAGTTCCGAAGGATGCTGCACAAGAGGGATCATAATGCCCATATTATTATAGCCGCGCTTGATCAATTCCTTAAAAGCCCTCACTTCAAGCTCGAAATGTTCAGTATCTATCAGGTCGCGCCGAATGCCGCGAAATCCCAGCATGGGATTTGGTTCAATAGGTTCGCCATCGCCGCCTTCCATTGCCCTGAACTCATCCGTGGGCGCATCAAGTGTCCTTACCCATACTGGTTTTGGATAAAAAGCATCAACTACTGTCTGGATACGCGAAACAAGCTCTGCGACATACTCATCAGCCTTTCCTTCCTTTATGTACTGTTTTGGGTGCTTGGGAAGACCAAGTATCATGTGCTCGATCCTGAGAAGACCAACACCGTCAGCCTGGGTTTCAAGAGCCCGCGCCGTAGCTTCAGGGATAGATACGTTGACCTTCACTTCGGTTGCAGTAACAGGTTTTGATCGCGCAAATCCCACTGTCTTTTCAGGATGGACCGCAGTGGGCGCAGCAACCTCTTTCTTGCCTTCAAACACAAGCCCTTTTTCTCCATCCACTGTTATTTTCATGCCGTCTGTCAGTACCAGGGTTGCCCTTCGTGTCCCTACCACAGCCGGGCACCCAAGTTCCCGTGAAACGATGGCAGCATGGCAAGTAAGCCCACCTTCATCAGTAACGATAGCTGCCGCGCGCTTCATAGCCGGCACCATGTCTGGCGTGGTCATGACTGCAACAAGAATATCACCATCTTTAACTTTACCGAGTTCGCTTGCATCCGAAACAAGCTTTGCCTCACCGTATGCCATGCCCGGAGATGCTCCAAGCCCTTCAAGGATAGCCGTTGTCGCTACTTTTTCATTTGGATCCTTTTTCTTCTTAATGGTCGTTATGGGCCGCGACTGGAGAATAAAGATCTCCTTGTCTTTTATCGCCCACTCAATATCCTGGGGTATCCCGTAAAGGTCTTCCAGAATATTCCCGAAATCAACAAGTTTTAAGATCTCATCATCGTCAAGGACTTTTGCATTTTTCTTGTCTGCTGGAACAGGAATATCCATTGTCTTGCCAGTTTTTGGATCTTTTGTATGCATGACGTTCTTGGTAGAGATCTTTCGCTCTTTAATGGTCTTTGTATTCTTTTCAACCATATAATAATCAGGAGAAACAGAACCTGATACCACAGTCTCACCAAGTCCCCATGAGCCTTCTATGATCGTAAGAGGCTCTCCGGTAGAAGGATGGGATGAGAACATGACACCTGCTTTTTCAGCGTCCACCATTATCTGGACAACTGCGCATAGATTCACCTTACTATGATCAAAACCTTGTTTTACACGATAATAGATAGCTCGCGCCCCATAAAGGGATGCCCAGCATTTCTTCACTGCATCAATTACGGTTTGCTCACCCTTCATGTTAAGGAAAGTATCCTGCTGTCCTGCAAAGCTTGCATCAGGCAGGTCTTCAGCGGTCGCACTTGAGCGAACAGCAACAAAAACCTCGTATCCTTCTTTTTTGCACAGGTCCTTGTATTTTGACCGTATGCTTTTTTCTATATCCTGGGGGATTTTTGCATCCATTATAATCTTTTTTGCTTTTTTCTCAGCACCCCTCAAAATATCCGCGTCATCAACATCAACAACAAGTGAACTGAAAAGTTCATCACTTATCCCATTTTCATCAAGAAATCTGCGAAAAGCCTGTGCTGTTACTGCAAAACCCGTGGGAACAGGAAGTTCCGCCCGTAACATCTCGCCAAGACTTGCACCTTTTCCGCCAACGATCGCGATATCTTCTTTTCCAACTTCTTCAAGCCATACAACCGAATCCTCTGTCATGTTTTATTCTCCTTTAATGATTTTTGAATCTTCTTGAGTTTTTTATCATAACTTTCTACAGCTACTTTGAGCATGAATGTGAGTTTTTCCCTATTAAATCCCAGTTCCTTCGCAAGATTTTCAAGGAAATATACATCTATTTCCTTATGCTGTGCCCTCTCCACCCGGATCGCTTCTATCAAAGCTGCGGCATTAATGAATTTCCTTGCAAAATCAAATGTAGGTGTAACACTTCCAGTTTCTATGCGCGAAATGGACTCACGTCGAAGCCCCATCAATTCACCGAGTACTTGTTGTGACATTTCATATCTCGTTCTATATTTGCATATGACATCACCGGTATCCTGGGTCAAAAATATTGCTCCAGCTATTTCTTTTTGAAATGATACAAGCCATTCAGGGATATATAACATAGGTTTTGACGTCAATTCGAAATACCTCTTCTAAATTGATAGTAACTTGAATGTCACATTTATTTGATTATAATGTTGTATCCATAATATTAAAGCTTTTCCTCTGATTAATTTGAAATGACATGATTTATCATGTCACATTCCAATATTATAATCTTATCCAACTTTTCCCCCCCTCATGATAATGTGAACAATACTTATATATATATACTCATTATCCCACTATAATTATTCTCCGCTGTTAAATAAATAAGGATTTAAAATGATCGATTGGAACGATAACCTGGTTAAACTGATAATATACCTGTTATACGGGACGATTTTTATTGTCATGTTCCTTGTTTTGACTTTGTGGAGAAAAAAGGTAACACATATCGAATTCATGAATGATTTCGGATCTCTTGCTGTTTTCGCGCTCCTTCATGGTATTTCTGAATATTTCGAAATTCCGAGATTTCTAAACTGGGAGCCCATGTGGCTATTTGACATTATGAAGTTAATACTCGTTTCCAGTTCATTCGCAGCTCTCCTCTCATTTGGCTTAAATGTTGCATCTGCAGGAATTGAAGAAAACAGATGGCTTCGCGGTATCCCTCACGGCGCATTGCTGATGTATTTCTGGTTTCTCACATTCATAGGAGTTGATATTGCATCAGGAGGCGGCACAGGTATTAATTATAACGTAGCTGAGCTTGCGCAGAGGCACAGCCTTGGATTCCTGGGCTCAATCGTTACCTCTTATGCCTTTTTTGAACTATCAGGAAAAATAAACGCTATAGCAGGTGAAACTGCAGGAAATAAATTTAAATATACAGGTATATTGTTTGCTACATATGCAATATTTGAAGGCCTGGAAATAAATCCGATCCCGGGTTTCCCCAGGATTTTTTACAGTTGCATTATTGCAATATTTATAACAGTTTCAATTATCAACATATTCCAGTTATTTGAAGCAAAAGAAACGGTTTGATATTGTTTAAAGATATGAGTTTCTCAATCTCAGGCTGATAGTGGGTCTTTTAAAATATACTTTCAGGTAACGGTTTTTTTTAATCATTGAACTTATTTTTGCATCTGTCAGGATATACCCATATTCTTTTTTCATCTTTGGATCGAACAATGATGAATATTTTGAGAGGATTTTATCATCTTCACTTTTCTTCCTTTCCATATAATTGAATTTCCTGAAAAGCCTCTCTTTTTCGAATATGTTATTCAGGTCAATATCATTTATTTTAGGTTTTTTGCTCTTTAATTCATTGATGAAAAGTTCAATATCCATTTCTGAATGAAATTGGTTGTTATCAAGAAATGATTTTACCTCATCAATTATTATATCCTCCATAAGATCGCGAATAATTCTCTTTTTTACCAGTCGTTTAATCGTAATGACAAGTTTTTCCTCTTCACATTCACACCCTTTTGAAATCATCGACCCGGCTATTTCGTGAATCTCACTTTCTCCTAGGACATCTTCTTTATCAACATAATTATCAAGATCGTCATCGAACCTGGAGCTAAAAAATTTGCCAGCAGGTAAATCATATTTGACCAGTTCATTTCGTACATTAGTAAAAATCCAATGAGATTTTTTTGTACCATAGAGCTTTTCAATCGTTTTTTCAAGGGACAATATTAAAGTCTCAAATTCTTGTTTGGTTGGATTTGCGCTTATATCCAATTTTGAAACAGATTGATTAAAAATTGTGATGCCTAATTCGCCTATATTTGATTCAAGATGTTTCTTAAGGATTTCAATCATATTTATGGGCATAAATCTCCTTAAATAATATTTTTAATATTAACTCCCATCCATTTATTCACCGATTATTTCATCGAACATTTTCTTGACGTAGATCGCCGACACAAGTGCAAATATTGCTGCGAAACTGATTGACAAGTCCTGTGCAGCATGGATCGGAGATTCGAATGTTACAGTAAATAATTTTTCGATGAAGTCAAACAGGATATATGCTCCAAGACTGAAAATAAAAGCAGAAAGGAATAACCAGAAATCAGCAGCTCCTCTTGTAAAATCGTATAATTTTTTTGCATAGAGAACAGATAATGTTACAACTACCAGATTAATCAGGGATAACAGATGATAAATTATGTGGATATCCATTTCATATCGCTCCGACCATATTTTTATAAATTTTATATGATGCAAATGCAAGGACAATTAAAGCAACAGGAAGAACAATATTTTTAAAACCTTCAAAAATGTTATGATTATATAACAATTCTCCGATCCTCGCCAGTCCAAAAAAGAACATTAGATGAATCCCAATTGAAAAATAATTCCAATCTTTTATATTAAATCGCATAAAAGTAGCATTAAGATAATACCCAAGCAGGAATACGCCCATAGTGAAAGCTATCGAAGCATAAAATTGACTGAAAAGTCCCCGGTCATATTTTCCCTCATTGCCTGACCATATCACAATGTTCGAAGCTATATCTTCTGATGTAGCAGGGTAAATATAGCCTCCTACAAAGAGGATAAAAATAAATAAAAAAGATATTATTGTGAAGTAATTTCTCTTTGAAGCAAAGGGGATTGAACTTCCATATCTGACCATTTGAAGTGCTGGATTCTGGTTAATTTGCGTATCCCGGGTTGCAGCAACTTTTTCAATGACATCCAAAGGGTTATTTTCTTGAATTTGTTTTTTCTCAACGTTTTTACTTTTATTGAGTTTTTTATTGCCTTTCTTAATAGCCTTTTTTCCTGTTTTTTTTTCAGGGTCGTTTTTTTTTCAGATTTTATTTTTGAAACTCTTTTGACGATAGTGCTGCTCTTTTTAGTTTTCTTAACCGCCATCTTTTTTCCGGGATTATGTTCTTTTTCAGGCAATTTTTTTCACCTTAAAATAATAATGAAATGATCTATTACTTTTTTCTTTTATGAGATATCAGATGCGTAAGCCCAAGTCCTTCAAGGGTATCTCTTGTATCCTCTTGTGTAGGAGTCATGGTCTTTACAAAATCCGACAGAGATTTATCGCAAACTTCTGATTCATCCTTTATAAGATAACTGAGTTCCTGATTTCGCAAATTCTTTTTTAGTGAGTCCTTATCATTCTTAAGTAAATCTACAAGTTTATTAATTTCAGACTTTGTTGCCGTGTCCTGAGGACCATGGAATTTCCTGTAAAGCCTTTCTTTTTCGATCTCATCCCGAAGTTCATCTTCCTGGAAAACCAGTTTTGACAGGCGAATAAAATGAATAAAATCATCAATATCGGTTTTTTCAGGCTGCTGGTATCTCGTCAGGAATTCGTTTATTTCTTCTTTTATCTTATTTCGGCTAATGGTTTCTTTTATATGGGATTTTATTTTTTCTATTATTTCCTTTTCAACATTCTTCACTTTGCCGCCATATTTTAGTGTCAGGTATTTTGTATAATCGCTAACATCTGTTTCAGTAGGCAATGCATTTTTTTCTAAAAAAGCTTCAATTTCACTTGCCATATCGCTATTAATGGACGTTTCAGGTTTTTTCTTTGTATCCACAATATCAAGGGCTTTGTTCCTTAATCGATTGCATATATCGCCAGATTTATTTTTTCCTGCAATCACGCTGATATTGATCTCTATATGGTCGATAAATTCTTTGAAATCACTGATATTTGACCTATCATCTAAACTTTTCTTTGTTTTTACTTTATTTACAATTCCATTTGCCAATTTTCCGAAATGTATTTCCAATACTTCGATGCAATGTTTCTCAAAATCATCGATTATTGAAGCCATATTTCTACCCGATTTTGTACTATGATAATAATACTTATGAGCATGATACTATAAAAAGATAATGTCATGCATGGAAAAGGATAACATTAAATCATTAAAATAATTTTACATCAATGATGAGTAAGATATATTAACCCCTTATGAGTATTATCATGCATATCATATAAGAAAATTAATGAATTTATTTTAAAGGAATGAATATGACAGCACACGTTTATACGATCGCGTCAGGAAAAGGCGGAACCGGAAAGACCACGACAACACTTAACCTGGGCACTGCACTTGCAGAACGGGGGAAAAAAACCGCAATTCTTGATGCAGATATTGGAATGGCGAACCTTGCACTTTTGATAGGTCTTGAAAGAAGTAAGGTTACGCTTCATGAAGTACTGAGCGGCAATGCCAAAATCAGTGAAGCAATCTACGAAGGTCCGGCAGGTGTGAAAGTAATTCCAAGCGGCTTGTCATTGAAAGGATTCCAGAAATCAAATCCGGATAAATTAAAAGATGTAATGTCAACTCTTGTAGAAGGATTGGATTTTCTTTTGATCGATGCCCCTGCCGGAATAAGCAGGGATGGAGTTATCCCACTTGCTATAGCTGATGAGGTGCTCCTTGTGGTGAATCCTGAGCTTGCATCAATGGCTGACGCTCTGAAAACAAAAGCATTGACTGAAATGCTTGGGGGGACAGTAGAAGGGGCGATCTTAAACCGCGCTGCATTTGAAAAAACAGAGATCAATAAAAATAAAGTTTCAGAACTTCTGGGTGTCAAAGTCCTTGAAATGATCCCTGAAGATCCAAATGTAAGGCTTTCCGCAGCTTTTAAAATACCTGTGGTAATAAAGGCGCCAAACTCCCCTGCCTCGATCGCTTTTAAGAGACTTGCCGCGCAGCTTGCCGGTCAGCCTTTCATAGAGCCTGATATAAAGAAAAAGAAGGAAAGTTTTGTTGATCGGCTTGCAAGAACTGTTTTCGGAGGCAAGTAAATGGCTCTAGAATTGATAACTTCAGTTTTGATCGTGATCTTAATAATCGCATTTTTTTTTATTTATCTCATGAATGTGAGGATAAAACAACTGAAGTTTGAACTTGATGATTTGAAAAGTCGCGTTAGCATTACAGACGAAGAGCTGACTCGCCTGTCAAAAGATATTGAAGATTTCAAAAAAATAAACATTTGATATAAATGGCTCAAATTAAAGATCAACCCGGAACCAAAAAAGAAGCTATAAAGCAGGCGGCAAAAGCTGATGCTGGTTTAATAAAACAAAGAAAAACCAAATTCAAAAAAAAAGGGGCCGGGAAAAACAATCAACCCAATGAACCAAAAAATATTGCAGGCATCGATGCCGAAAAAAATGCGTCAAACCTGCCCTTTGATATTACTGCCACCATGCCAGAGGGAGAAGCTCCCATGATCAAAGAAACAAATGATAAATCTGAGCCTGCATCTGATAAATCTACAGAACCTGTATCTGATAAATCTACAGAGCCTGTATCCAATAAATCTACAGAGCCTGTATCCAATAAATCTACAGAACCTGTATCCGATAAATCTACAGAACCTGTATCTGATAAATCTACAGAGCCTGTATCTGATAAATCTATAGAGCCTGTATCTGATAAATCTACAGAACCTGTATCCGATAAATCTACAGAATCTGTATCCGATAAATCTACAGAACCTGTATCCGATAAATCTACAGAACCTGTATCTGATAAATCTACAGAACCTGTATCCGATAAATCTACAGAACCTGTATCCGATAAATCTACAGAACCTGTATCTGATAAATCTACAGAACCTGTATCCGATAAATCTACAGAACCTGTATCCGATAAATCTACAGAACCTGTATCCGATAAATCTACAGAACCTGTATCTGATAAATCTATAGAGCCTGTATCTGATAAATTAAAATCGGTTCAGGTTAAGGAAGAAATTGGCAAAAGCGAAAAAGAGAAGATCTCTGGAAGCAAAACAAAAGGGAAAAAGGGGAAATTTCCGGGGATAAAAGACGACAAAGCACTATCGGATGAAAAGAGAAGGAAAGAAGATATTGATAGCATTATGCAGCACTTTGAGGGGGATAAAACACGAGACATCATAGACGAAAAATTGACCCCTGAAAAGCAAGCTGTTTATGATATTTTCGAAGAAAAATTAGTGTCGGATATTGGGGCCCGTATCAAAAAACTAAAAGAAATGCAGGAATCGGACGTAAAGAAACCTCAAACGTTTGTTGAAAAGATAAAATTATTCATTTCAAAAGAACAGGAAGAAAAGGAAACCTATGATCCTGCGGTTCATGGACCACTTATTACTTTTGAAGGCATAAGCGGATTCACTGAACTTGAACGTTACTGGGTTAACGAACCTTATGCTCTTGTCGTAATACTCTTTGATCCTGAAAAGAATTCAAATATATATTATGTTGTAGAGCCCAAACTTTCAGAATTTGAAAAATTATTCCTGAATGAAATTAAAGACCGTTTGAAAGATGTTCTTCTCTTTGAAGATATAAAGAGCGAAGAGGATAAGGATAAGACACTTACTGCAAAAGTGAGAAAATTGGTACGCGATTATGCCATAGATGTTACACCATTAATTACTGAAAAAATATTATATTATACTCGAAGGGACTTTATTAAATTCGGCAAGATTGATGCCCTGATGCATGACGACAGGATCGAAGATGTCTCTGCAAATGGTTTTGATATTCCCATATACCTTTATCACAAGAAATATACAAATTTGGCTACAAATGTTGTTTTTACTGAAAGTGAAATCGATTCTTATGTGATACGCCTGGCCCAGCGCTGCGGCAAGCATATATCTGTTGCAGAACCTATGATCGATGCGACCATGCCAGATGGTTCGCGTATCCAGATGACGCTTGGCACTGCAGTAACTACCCATGGCGCAACCTTCACGATCAGGAAATTCAGTGAAGTCCCGATAACACCTGTCGATCTTATCAACTGGCATACATTCTCGGCAGAAGAAATGGCATACCTTTGGCTGTGTATCGAAAATAACAAGAGTCTTATATATGCCGGCGGCACTGCTTCAGGAAAGACATCTTCTCTTAATGCAGTTTCACTTTTTATTCCATGGCAGGCTAAAATAATCACCCTTGAAGATACACGGGAATTAAAATTGCCGCATCCGAACTGGATACCGGGGGTAACAAGAGATTCGTTCTCCCCAGATGGGAAAGGAAGTATAGACATGTATGACCTTTTAAAAGCAGCCCTGCGGCAAAGACCTGAATTCCTGCTCGTGGGTGAGGTAAGAGGTAAGGAAGCACTGACACTTTTCCAGGCAATGAGCACGGGTCATACCACCTTTTCCACAATGCATGCCGATTCGGTCTCAAGCGCCATCCACAGGCTTGAAAACCCACCGATCAGTGTCCCAAGGACGATGATTCAGGCTCTCAATATAATAAGCATCCAGTCACAGACATTCGTTCAGGGAAAAAGAGCACGACGTAACATGAAACTTGTCGAGATAACAGATATTGATCCCACGACCAGGAACATCAAGACAAATGATATTTTTGTCTGGGATGCGCTGACGGATAAATTCAACAGGGTGGGAGAATCAAAAGCCCTTGCTGAAATAACGTTACGGAGGGGGTGGAGTCTGGCTGATTTGAAAAAGGAATTAACGAACAGGCAAAAGATCCTTGAATTCATGGTAAATAACAAAATATTCGATTTCAAGGCGATAGCTACGATCATTCATGATTATCAGGTAAGTCCGGAAAAAGTTCTCAAAAAATTAATGATAACAGGATGAGTCGAATGGAAAATATAACCAAAAAAGCGGATTTACTTTTCAGGAAATTAAAAACCCTGCCATTTGTCCTCCTTGGCGACAAGATGAAGGAGCGTAAGGAACATTATCGGGACCTGCGCATGTCAATGAAAAAAGCGCGCATCCCGATGTCTTATGAGATGTATATTTCAAACGCGATTTTTTATTCTACGATAATAGGTCTTATTGGGGCTTTCTTTGGATTATTACTTGCATATATCATAACAACGGTCGTAAAGCTGCCGGATAGGCTCACCCACCTGACATTTCCACCTTCTACTGCCTGGCTTCTCCAGTACAGGAATATTTCGATCGCGATCCTTATTGTTCTTTTTCTCACACTGTTATTCGGGGGGATAACTTATGTCCTGTTCCTGATCTATCCTGGCTTTATGGCAGGTGAAAGAAAAGGGTCTATTGACAGGAACCTCCCCTATGCAGTGACTTTTATGTATGCATTGAGCAGGGGCGGTATGAACGTTATAGATATTATGCGTTCACTGAGCAAATGTAGCGATACGTATGGGGAAACGGCACGCGAAATGGATGTCATTCTGCGGGATATGGATTATTTTGGGAATGACTTAAGAACAGCACTTCATAATATTTGTGAGATCACACCTTCAGATAAATTCAGGGACCTGATGTATAACCTATTGACAGTAATAGATAGCGGTGGAGATATATCGTACTATCTGAGGGATAAATCCGAGCAATATCTTATCAAAGCCAAGGTGGAGCAGAAAGGATTTCTTGAAACGCTGGGTTTGATGGCAGAATCATATGTTACCGCATTTGTGGCAGGACCTCTGTTTATTATAATTCTTGGTGTAATGATGGCAGTGATGACCCCTGGCGGGAACAATGTAATGCTGTATGCAATTATTTACGCAGTAATACCCATAGGCTCGATGATGTTCGTTGTGATGATCAGTATAATTACACCCGGCTCAACGGGAGAAGCGCCGCTTTTACCTGTGGAACATAATGTGGGTGAAATCACTGTCCCTGAAACTGAAGAAAAACCTGTATTTTTAGATTTCATAAAATCAAGAGATTCGATCAATTTAAGAGAAATGCTTCTTTCCCCCTTAAAACCGCTTAAGGAAAAACCGGAATATACCCTTTTAATAACTGGTCCTATAGTGCTTATCTACCTTATATACTCAATTTTCCAGGGGATGAAAGTAAAAGATTTCATGGATTTTATTGACAACAGGATAATTTTTGCAGTTTATATAATAATAATACCCCTGATGATATTCCATGAATATAAGAAAGGAAGGGAAGAAAGAATACAAACCCAGATACCTGATTTCTTGAAGAAACTTGCCAGCACCAATGAAACCGGGATGACGCTTCGAGACTCTATCAAGCTGATGACGCGTTCTGATGTCGGCCTGGGTAAGGAGATAAAAAAGATATGGAATGATATGGAATGGGGACTTTCCATCAATGAATCGCTAAGACGCTTCGCCAATCGTGTGAGGACGCATATTGTTGCGCGATCAGTCACTCTTCTTACGAAAGCAAATGAATCAAGCGGTGATATCGGCGAAGTATTAACTGTTGCAGCGCGCGATGCTGCTGCGGAACAGGATTTAAAAAACGAACGCAAAGTCGCCATGTTCATTTATATAATAATTATTTATATCTCGTTCCTGGTATTTATTGGGATTATTTACGTTATTTCAACGACTTTCCTTACGGAAATGGTAAAAGCTGGTGAAAAGGTCACAAGTTCCGGGGGGGGCGCTGTCCCCCTGAGTCTTGATCGTGCGAAAATGGCTATGTATAACCGCCTTTTTTTCCATGGCGCACTCATACAGGGATTTACTTCCGGGCTTATAGCAGGAGTAATGGGTGAAGGGAGTGTGCTGTCGGGTTTGAAGCACTCCGTGATAATGATGACTATTGGTTATATTTTGTTCACGATGTTCGTAATTTAGGCTTTATGGAATTAAAATAAATATAAATAGGATTCATGCGAGAATTCTGATTGTACGTATTCACATATCGCGCACCAACTTCGAAGTCCCCATATCCTTCTCGTGGACGCTGAACCAGTCCATGAACTGCAAGATATCCTGTTTGGTCGTGGTCTGTTTTATTCCGGTCTTTCCTGTCGGTGTAGAACCTTTCGCTACGACCTAGGCGCCCTGGCCTGTTCTGTCATAATCCACAACAACGTCGATCTTACCGCTTCGTCAACTTTCCTTACGGGCATCATGTTCCTTGCGAACATGTTGTCCAGTTTTACGTTCACCCATCTTGCGATCTCTCTGCTCCACTCTTCCAGATAATTATCCGGGATCGAGAGCCCATCATTCTGTATCATTTTTACACCATCCTTGCCGGCACGGTTCCGTTTTCAGTTGCCTGGTCTTCGACCGCTACCGCCCTGCTATTTATGGTCTTCATTCTATCCTGCCCCGCTACGCCGTTTGTGCTTAGAGCTAATTTGCCGTTGCCCACCGGTTCAAGGTACTGGCCAGATAGGACTGTTCCTGCAAGACCGACTTCGGCTTTGCCCTGGTCAATAATGTGCACGGGGTCGTACAGCGCGTATGAATCCTTGTCCTGCATCTCGTCTGCTACACCAAGATATTCATTTCCTGCCCTGCGAGCAACATCGATGATTACAGCGCCAGGATCCATCTTTTTTACATTCCCTAAATTTCCGAAAAACGTTTCTTTTAAACTCATATTAAATCACGAACTATCGAACTATCGATAATTCGCCCCTGATACTTTTTATTTAAAACCACGCCTCTGACCAACCGCCCACAGGCGCGCAGTCACATGAAACGAGGAGATGCAGATGCAAGAAGCTAGATTGATGCTCTCAGGAAAAGATAGGAAAAAGGGTTACAGGACGAGTCTGTGGGGAAAGTATAGAAAACTGACAGGCAGAAATTTGAAAATACTTAAAAAATACTTATACTTCACAAGACAATATTAAAGATAGCATTATGAAAAACGGGGAAACATAATGCATGCAATATCGGGAGGAATTATATGAATATATTTAAAGTCAATAAATCAATAGTGGTAGGATTGGTGAAATGGCTGTCGCGAGACATTGTATTGGGTTCAGCCGGCACCCTTACTTCTGTAAAGGTGACTACAGCGCCTGTAATAGATGGCATGCCAGATGCTTTATGGAACCAGGCAACTGCTATGACGATAAATTTAGCTGGTGGAGCTAATACGGGAGCGCATACGGTCACGCTGAAGAGCGTCTATACCGATGATTCGGTGTATTTCCTTGCAACGTGGAACTGTGGAGGTTAATTTATGCAAGAATCAAGATATATAAAGCAAACACTAAATGACCTAACTGTCAGAGTTGATAAACTATCAAAAGCAATTGAGAATATACATGGAAAGAAAAAAGAATGTTCTGAATGGAAGATAAACGAAAATCCTCTTGCTTATGTGGCAGGAGCATTCGTTGGCGGAGTGATAGTGGGTTACGTGATGGGTAGGGGAAAAGGCTGTTCCAGCAAAAAATAATAGATTTTCTTAGCGGCCTTTCAAAATCGATAATTCAGGGCTTTAGCGAAGCGTTGAAGAATGGTGGAATTGGCAATTCTATAGAAGAAGGAATGCGAAGAAAAGGACTTAAATGTATGTTATTTCAATTGAATTATATAAGAAAATGTGGAGAGTGACAAATATGGGAAATTTCAGCAACAAAGAAAGGATTGAACCGAACAAGTATCAACAACCACCGCCCCCTAAACCTACCCCCGAACCGACTCCTGAACCCGAACCGACTCCTGAACCCGAACCGACTCCTGAACCCGAACCGACTCCTGAACCCGAACCGACTCCTGAACCCGAACCGACTCCTGAGCCTGAACCGACTCCTGAACCTGAACCGACTCCTGAACCTCAACCTATGCCTGTAGAACCTGAACCGAAATAATACCGAAAATTTTCAAGGCAATCGAATGAACAGAAGCTTCGGCACTAAGTAATCACGCCTATGACCAACCGCCCACAGGCGCGCTGTCACATAAAAAGAGGAGATTCAGATGCGAGAAGCTAGAATTATGCTCTCAGAAAAAAGAGAGAAAAAGGTACGGGTCGAATCTGTGGGGAAAGAATAGAAAACAGTCAGGCAGTAAAAAAAGTTATAATAAATTGTTTAATAATTTTAATAAGGTCAAGTGAACAGTCAAATTAAAAACGAATTTTTTCATGTTAATTAGGTCCCTTCTTTCGGTTCTTAATGTTTTTGAAAATACTTAAATGCGTGAAAAGTAACTTTATAGACTTTGACAAAAGGTCATGACTATTTTCCAAAAAGACGGTGTATGTACTTTACTCTGAATGTTTTAATCACACGAGACTCACTTTGCGCCGAAGCCGCCTCGCAGGAAACGCCTCAAGTCTTCATCGTCATCTAAATTCTCATGTTTTTTTATTTCGTCAGTATTATTATTCATATTCTTGTCTCAAAAATAAAGGAAAGGGAGCAGCAGATGGATAGGATAATTTAAAGCGTTCCATTTTCTTTATTCTAATTCAATAGAACTTCCTCTATAGTAAAAGCATTCCCGCCGCAATCACTGCATGAGGTCATGGCAATCCCTTTAATAAAATCTGCGCTCGTTATCGTTATCGCATGCTTGCAGGTCGGGCATTTATAAAGTCGTGTCGATGTCATAAGTTAATTTTTTCCCAAATTTGATTGAAATTTTTCAAATTTCCCTCCATATTTTTGGAAAGAAAATATGTTCTACAGTAATTATCGCATTCTGTTGAGATTATTCCGTTATTGGCAAGGATATCGAGATGGTGACTGGTAGTTTTATAATCGATATTCAAAGCTTCTGCTAATTGATTTGTATTATACGGTTTGTCGGCAAGCATATTAAGGATAGATCCGCGTGTATATCCACCTCGTGTTCCTGCTAACATTTGCCACAATAGAGTATTCATCTACACTCGACTCTTTCAGGAGTAGGTGATACAATCTTTTTTTCAGGTAATTTGTATGCCCAACCACTGTAGCTATTTATATACAAAGTGCTTTCGCTGCTGTCTTCTTCAATGAACTTAACTTCTCCTTTATCTGTTTCAATAGAACCAATTTTGAATTCCACTATATCTCCTATAGAATATCTCATTTATTCGACCTCCTTTTTTCGAAATAGAAATTTAAATTATAAGGAATGTGCCTTCCTCATGCACTGGATTGTTGACTGGTTAGGTGGCGGATGTGAAGGGGAGGTAAATTCCCACTCTTTTGTTCACTAGGTGGC
>Ga0209124_10000331_pt1 | contig 28955 bp, 20 predicted proteins | sample BarGraIncu01122A_FD_184502 | JGI IMG/M metagenome (GOLD analysis project Ga0209124, IMG submission 184502) | Arctic peat soil microbial communities from Barrow, Alaska - Barrow Graham LP Incubations 011-22A (SPAdes) (version 2) | ecosystem: Environmental > Terrestrial > Soil > Wetlands > Peat...
TGAACAACCAACTATGTTATCTTTCTGGATCTAAAGTTAAAAACAAGACCGGAAAACCTGAATTACAGATTGTTATATCGTACAACAAACCTCAGGATGCACTGGAAATATACAAAGAACGTTGGCAGATTGAAACTGCTTTCAAAGGCTTAAAAACAAGTGGGTTCAATATTGAAGATACTCACTTGACAGACATTGAAAGGATTGAGAAACTATTTGCATTGGTTACCGTCGCTTATACATGGGCTTACGTAGTCGGTAATTATTTACACCAATACGTGAAACCGATTCAAATCAAAAAGCATGGAAATAAGGCTAAAAGTATTTTTAAACACGGATTATCATATGTGTCTTCAGTGTTACTAAATGATCTTTTTCAAGATGATATAGATATATTTAGGTTTTTGTCATGTACTTAGGTTTCAAATAGATAATCAATGCACTATCAACCGTTCATCTGACATTTTCAGGATAAATATATTGGTTCTGAATCCTGGCTTTGAAAGCCCAATACCCGGAAACCAAATATAGCACAATATAATTCCCAACAAAATGTGGTAAAACAGGGTTATTCGTTCTTTACTATATTTTTCCTGAATTCATTTACCAACCTTCGGAAATAGGAAAAAATATAGTTGATGGACGTGAAAGAATTTCTTCATGAAAAAGCAATTACTTAAAAACAATGGGTTAAATTCGTTCAATGAAAGCATCCAAATAAGATTCGTAAAAGAATGAAACTAAAAGCATTTCACAAATTAAGCTACGGAATGTACCTGATAGCTACTGAACATCAAGGCAAAAAAGCCGGATACATTGCCAATACAGCCTTTCAGGTAACTTCTGATCCAGCTCAATTGGCTATTTCGTGCCATAAAAATAACAAGACGACGCAGGTAATTCTCGATTCAGGCATCTTTTCGGTTTCAGTCCTGAAAAAGGAGGTGAACATGAAAATCATTGGCGATTTTGGGTTTATGTCATCGTCCGATCTCGACAAGTTTAATGGTATCAACACCAGCACTGCAAAAACCGGCGCACCAATTGTCCTCGATAGTTCCGTGGCGTGGTTCGATTGCAAAGTTGTTAAATCGGTCGATTTGGGATCGCATTACCTGATCATAGGTGAAGTGCTTGATGCTGATGAAATATCGGACGAAGAACCGCTCACCTACCAGTACTACCGTGAAAAGTACAAAATGTTCTCGCCAAAGAATTCGCCAACCTACATCGATAAATCATTGCTGGATGCTGAGACACCTCCCGAAATAAAATCAGAGCCAGAATCTCATCAACGTGATTTTGAGGCACAAAGCTATGTTTGCGGTATTTGTGGATTCACTTATGATCCTGAAGAAGGCGACCCATCGATTGGAATTCCGCCGGGAACACCGTTTGAGGATTTGCCCGAAGATTACAAATGCCCGGTCTGCAATGCCTCAAAGGAATATTTCAAAGAGGTATAGTGACAGGGCATGCCTTGTCTCGTTCTAAAATCAAGAGAGACAGGACATGTCCTGTCTCTATAGTTTCAATCATTTCATTATTTTTGCCAATCAAATTAACAAACAGTATGAAGAACAAGAACTACAACATTGCATTGACACAGATTTCGTTGGACGCAACACCGGAAGTGAACCTGAAAAAGTGTCAGGAATGGATCAGAAAAGCTGCCAGGCAAGGAGCCAATGTAGTTTGTTTGCCCGAATTATACAGTTCGTTCTACTTTTGCCAGAGCGAAAATCACGATTATTTCGATTTGGCCGAACCTCTGCACAACGATTCCTACAAAGCTTTCAGCGCTTTGGCAGCAGAGCTGGGTGTGGTTCTGATTGTTCCATTTTTTGAAAAACGCGCAGCCGGATTATACCACAATTCGGCTTACATTATTGATACTGATGGTTCTGAAGCTGGTTTGTACCGAAAAATGCACATTCCTGATGACCCAAGTTATTACGAAAAATTTTACTTCACTCCCGGCGATATTGGGTTTAAGGCTTTCGACACCAAAGTTGGTAAAATCGGAACTTTGATTTGTTGGGATCAGTGGTATCCCGAAGGAGCGCGAATCACTGCTTTACAAGGAGCAGAGGTACTTTTCTACCCCACGGCCATTGGCTGGCATCCTCACGAAAAAGCACAATACGGCGAAAAACAATACGATGCCTGGCGCACCGTTCAGCGTGGACACGCGGTTGCCAACGGAATTTTTGTTGCAGCCTGCAACCGCGTTGGTTTCGAAAAACCGGTAGAATCATCGGCAGGCATTGAATTCTGGGGAGCTTCGTTTATTGCCGGACCACAAGGTGAAATATTGGCACAAGCTTCGCACGACAAGGAAGAAATTATCATTGCCGAAGTTGACTTAACATTGATGGAAGATGTCCGCCGCAACTGGCCTTTTCTCCGCGACCGACGGATTGATGCCTATGGCGATATTACGAAGAGGTTTATTGATTAAAGCTTTAACACAATGAACACCATATCCAGAAGATTCCCCGCTGAATGGGAAAAACATCAGGCCACTTTATTATCCTTTCCTGCTGAAGGCCGCGACTGGCCTGGAAAATACCAAGCAATTAAATGGGCTTTTGTTGAAATAATAAAAAAAGTGAGCACTTACGAACCAGTGATTCTGGTGGTAAAATCGGACGAAATGCGCGAAAAAGTAGCAGCGATGCTCGAACAGGCTCATGTAGATCCGTTACAGGTTAGCTATATCATCAAAGATACCAACCGCAACTGGATGCGCGATTCGGGTCCGGCCATTGTGAAAACTGCCAACGACCGACGCGAAGCTATTCAGTTTGGATTTACCGGTTGGGCCAAATATAAAAACCACAAAAAAGATCAGGGAATTCCGGCTGTAGTGGCCGATCATTTGGGCATTCAGATTACACCAGCCATGTACAATAACAAACTGGTTGTGCTTGAAGGCGGTTCCATCGATGTCAATGGTTGTGGAACATTGATTACCACCGAAGAATGTTTGATGGATCAGGTTCAGCAAGTGCGGAACAAAGGTTTCAGGAAAGAAGATTACGAAAACGTGTTCCGCGAATACCTCGGCGTGACCAATACCATTTGGCTGGGCGAAGGCATTGAAGGCGACGACACCCACGGTCATGTGGACGATATTTGCCGCTTTGTGAACAGAAATACAGTGGTCGCCGTTCAGGAACCAAATACCAGCGATCCGAATCACCATAAGCTGGAAGCCAATCTCGAAATTCTACGAAATGCCAAACTCGAAAATGGTGAAAATCTGAATATTGTAACTATGCCAATGCCTGCACGGCTCGACTTTGAAGACCTGCGCCTTCCGGCCAGTTATGTGAATTTCCTGATGACCAACGGTTGCGTGCTGATGCCAACTTTCAACGATAAAAACGATTACAAAGCATTGGGAATTCTTACCGATTTATTTCCAGGTCGCGACGTTATTGGAATCAATGCGGTGGATCTGGTTTGGGGTTTGGGAACCTTACATTGTTTGAGCCACGAAATTGGGGAGTAATTTAAGTGTTTTTACGCTTTAATTTGGGGATCATATATTGCTCGAAGATCCTCAATCGCAGTATCCGACCAAACAACAACTATTTCCATGTTGCTATTTCCTTCTTTAATTGCCTGGCACTTTTTACTCTATTATTTTTAACATCTTTAAATGCCTTGTCAATGCGTTGTTCATATTCCTTAAGAGTCATTGGTTCTATTTCTTTTTCGAATCCCTTCTCTCTTTCCTGCTTTAACATTTCTTCAAATTTGTCTAAAATGTTAGCGTTGGCATATTTCAAAAATTCCTGAATAAATTGGATCTTCCTTGACTGTATGTCCATAGTATGCTTTTTTGTTAAAATAAGAAAAATATTTCTCAAGAATATTATCTAACTACAATACAATGGTCTTAATCATCAACCTTCAATTTGCTGTGTTTCATACCGTATAAAAAATAGATAAACAGACCAACAACCAGCCAAATGCCGAAGCGGAACCAGTTTGTTACACCCAGTTCACTCATAAGGTAGAGGTTGGTGAGCAGTCCAAGTACCGGTATAAGCGACCACCTTTTGAATATTGCCTGAAAAGTGATAATGATTGAAACCAGACAGAATATCAGGAAAGGAAAATGCTCACGTACAAATCCAAATAAATCAAAATCCGCTGAATGGTCAGAAACCAGACTTGTATTTGCAAACCCCGATTTCCATACAATCAATAAAACCACTGCCCAAATCAGCAGTAAATACCTGCGGCTATCGGCATAAGGAACCCGAAATCCCTTGCCATCATGCTTCTGTTTTCCGGTAGGGTTCAGCACAATTATTCCTCCTGAAACCAGAACAAACGCGAACAAAGTTCCAATGCTGGTAAGGTCGGTAACTTCGGTAAGGTTCATAAAAAGCGAAGGAATGGCGACGACAAAACCAGTTACGATGGTTGCAAAAGCGGGTGTGCGGTATTTGGGATGAAGTCTGGCAAATATCGGTGGCAGTAGCCCGTCGCGGCTCATGCTCATCCAAATACGTGGTTGCCCCAACTGGAAAACCAGCAAAACGCTCGCCATGGCAATAACAGCTCCGGCAGCAATTACTCCTGAAAGCTTTGTGAGGTGTAGTTTTGTGAAAACAAAAGCCATCGGGTCCGAAACACCCAATTCATAGTAAGGAACCATGCCGGTAAGCACCAGACTGACCAATACATAGAGAATGGTGGTGATCAGCAGCGCATAAAACATCGACAAAGGCAAATCGCGCCGCGGATTTTTGCATTCCTCGGCTGTTGTCGAAATGGCATCGAAACCTATGTAAGCAAAGAATACTCCGGAAATTCCTTTCAACACTCCTGAAATTCCATTGGGGGCAAAAGGGCTCCAGTTTTCAGGTTTCACATAAAAAGCCCCAATTCCAATCACCAACAATAGAATAGCGACTTTCAATACCACAAAAAAATTGTTTGTAATACGTGATTCCCTGATTCCAATATAGCATATCCAGGTAATAATGAAGACGATGAACAAAGCCGGAATGTCGGCTATGAAATGAAAGCCACCCAACTGGGGCGAATTTGTCCAGGCCGAAAATGCATCTCGGATGGCTGGGCTTAAGTCAGAAAATGTAGTGCCGGCTTTCATAGCAGTAATTGCGGCATCGTATCCACGCAATGCAGTAAGAAAATCAGTAGAAAGCCAGGCCGGAATGTGCAATCCCAATCCGTCCATTAGTCCGGTAAAATAACCCGACCACGAAATGGCCACTGCAATATTTCCAATCGCGTATTCCATGATCAAATCCCAGCCAATAATCCATGCGATCAGTTCGCCAAAGCTGGCATAAGCATAAGTATAAGCGCTTCCGCTGATGGGAATTGAGGCCGCAAATTCGGCATAACACATGGCAGACAAGCCACATGCAATAGCTGTAAATACAAAAAGCAATGACACGGCAGGACCACCGCTTGCAGCCGCATTTCCAATGGTGCTGAAAATGCCTGCGCCAACAATTGCAGCAACACCAAGAGCTGTCAGGTCAAAAACCCGAAGGTTCCGTTTCATTCCCCCGGAAGCCTGGGACAACGAATCAGCATCGTTTAAAATGTGTGAAATGGATTTCTTTCGAAAGAGGTTGTCAAACATCACAGGCGAAATGGGTTTCAGCAAAAATAATAAAAATCAGATTTGCCGGACAGCTATCTTCCGCTGAACGGATCTGGCATCGTAAAATGCACCAATATATCAGCAATAGTATATTAAATTCAGCTACTAAAACGTTCATATCCTTTGATAAAAGTAATGTTTATGCGATTTTCATTTTTACCATTCATTGTTTTGGCTATTTTTACGGAGTTAAGCTATCAATGAGATTCGAATTAATTCCTATATAGAATTTACAATATATATGCAAACGTTTGGACGGCTGGGAGTTTTGTTTTTTCTAATGCTAATGTTTTTGTATCAGCTACCAACCACTGGACAAAACAAGAAATTTTTTGTAATCACAGGAAAAATTGTTCCTGAAATTGAAACATCAGAGAAAGGTGTCATCTTAATGTCAAAAAGCGGTGCAGAACCAACCAAAATTGACATTCCTCAAAATGGCCGTTTCAGGTTAGAACTTGAATATTTCAATGAATACACACTGACTTTTACTTTGGCTGGACATTTCAGCAAAACAATAATTGTCTCTACCGATATTCCGCAGGAAGTATGGAAACGCGACAACGATTTTCCACCTTTTCCAATGATTGTTCAACTCTTCAAGGAAATTGAGGGGATTGACAAAAGCTTCACATTAAAGCCTTCAGGAAGAGTATTTTACGGTAAACAAACTGACAATTTCGAAAAAGAAAGTATTTTTAATGATATACAGATTGCAGAACAAATCCAGACTGCAACCACACAATCCGGACAGGTAAAAAAAGAGGTTCAGACCATTACAAAGCAGGAATCACTGGAATTAGCTGCCAAACAAAAAAACTTTGATCAGTTGATTGCCGATGCGGATTTTAACTTCAAGAAAGGCGATTATCCATTGGCTTTGACAAAATATCAGGAAGCACAGAAGCTTTTTCCGGAAAAGGCTTATGCAAACGATCGGATAGCTGAACTTCAGGATTTGTTGAAAGCACTGCAATTGACAGAAAAGCGTAAAACTGAAATTGAGCAAAAATATAAGGATGCCATTATACGTGCCGATGGTTTATTTGCGGCTAAAACATACAAGGAATCTCAACTTTCATATAAAGAGTCACTTCAGTATAAACCTGACGATGCTTATGCCAGTGGTAGAATTCAGGAAATTAACCAATTACTTGCAAAGGCCGAGAAACAAAAACAATTTGATGATCTGATTCTTCAGGCCGATAATAGTTACAAGTCTAAAAATTTCGATCAGGCTATTTCTGTTTACAACCAGGCAAAGTTGTTAATTCCTGAAAATGAATATCCTCAAAATCAAATCAATCTGATCAATCAGGAGAAACAACAATTGGCTCAGCTTGCACAACAGGAAAAAGATTTTAACCAGACCATTCAAAGCGGAGACAATCTGGCAAAACAAAAAGATTTTCTACAGGCCATCAATTTGTACAAAAAGGCTTTGGGAATGAAGCCTGACAGCAAACTTGCCACCGATAAAATTGCTGAAATGGAACAGGCAATAGCCATTATCGAAACAGATAAAAAATATCAGGAAACCATTCAACAGGCCGATCAGGCGTTGGCTGCAAGCGATCTGCAAAAGGCAAAAATGCTCTATCAGGAAGCCTTAAAATTGAAGTCGTCAGAAACCTATCCTAAAAATAAGCTTGCTGAAATTGCTTTGACAGAAACCAATGAAACAAATTTTATAGAATTGCTGGCCAATGCCGAAAAAGCGATTTCAGGCAAAAATTATGATGAATCGGTTAATTTATTGGGGCAGGCACTGAAAATAAAACCTAAGAATCCGGAAGTCCTAAAACGCATTGACGAAGTTCAGTCACTTAAAAAACAGCAAGCTACAGAGAAAGAATTTGATCAGGCCATACTTCTCGGCGATCAGCAAAAATCGCAGGGAATGTATGACAAGGCAATCAGTTCCTATCGCGATGCACTCAAAATAAAGCCTAACAATGAATTGGCTCTTGGAAAAATATCAGATGTTGAACAAATACTTGTTGGACTCGAAAAAGACAAACAATATCAGGCTGCCATTGCTTCTGCTGATAAATCATTCGACAATAAAGATTATGCTGCTGCACAAACCGATTACCGCAAATCGCTGACCTACAAGCCGGAAGAAACATATCCGACCAATCGGATCAAGGAAATTGACAGCATTTTGCTGAAGTTGGTTGACGACAAGAAGAAAGAAGAAGAACGCCAGTTGGCTTTGGCCGCCAAGGAAAAAGCATACACTGATGTGATTGCAAGAGCTGATAAAGCTTTCGGCTCGGAAAGTTACGATGATGCACGGAAAATATACACCGAAGCTTTAACTATCAAGCCAACCGAAGCATACCCAACCGCGCAGATCAGCAAAATTGACGGCATCCTTGCCGAGAAAGCAAAATTGCAGCAGATCGAAAACGATTTTCTGGCGTTGGTTGGCAAAGGCGATGCAGCTTTCGATCAAAAGGATTACGAAGTTGCAAAGACCAATTATACAAGTGCTTTGGGCATAAAACCCAATGCAGCTGATGTCAAAGCCAAAATAAAAAATATTGACGACATACTGAAGAAGATTGCCGACGATAAGAAGAAAGAAGAAGAACGCCAATTGGCTTTGGCTGCCAAAGAAAAAGCATACACTGATGTGATTGCCAGAGCTGATAAAGCTTTTGGCTCGGAAAGTTATGATGATGCACGGAAAATCTATACCGAAGCTTTGACAATCAAACCAAACGAAACCTACCCAACCGGACAAATCAGCAAAATTGAAGGAATCCTTGCTGAAAAAGCCAAATTGCAGCAGATTGAAAATAATTTTCAGGCGTTGGTTGGCAAAGGCGATGCAGCCTTCGATCAAAAGGATTACGAAGTTGCAAAGACCAATTACACCAGTGCTTTGGGCATAAAACCCAATGCAGCTGATGTCAAAGCCAAAATCAAAAATATTGACGACATTCTTAAGAAAATTGCTGACGATAAGAAGAAAGAAGAAGATCGACTGTTGGCTTTGGCTGCCAAAGAAAAAGCATACACCGATGTGATTGCAAGAGCAGATAAAGCTTTCGGCGCGGAAAGTTATGATGATGCACGGAAAATCTATACCGAAGCATTGACAATCAAACCAAACGAAGCTTACCCAACCGGACAAATCAGCAAAATTGACGGAATCCTTGCTGAAAACGCCAAATTAAAGCAGATCGAAAACGATTTTCTGGCGTTGGTTGGCAAAGGCGATGCAGCTTTCGATCAAAAGGATTACGAAGTTGCAAAGACCAATTATACCAGTGCTTTGGGCATAAAACCCAATGCACCTGATGTCAAAGCCAAAATCAAAAACATTGACGACATACTGAAGAAAATTGCTGACGACAAGAAGAAAGAAGAAGATCGACTGTTGGCTTTGGCGGCAGCGACGGAGAAAGCATATAACGAATCGATTGACAAAGGGAACAAACAGATCACTCAAAAAACGTATTCTGATGCAAGGGTTACCTTTCAGGAAGCCAAAAAATTGAAACCTACAGAAACATTGCCCGACGAAATGATTACGAAGATCGATTCACTGATCGCAGGCAATGAACGTGAACTGGCCGATGCACGATTGAAAGAAGAAGCTTACCAGAAATCGATCAAAGAGGCTCAGGAAAAAGCATTTAATGAGGCAATGGCCAAAGCTGATAAAGCATTCAGCGAAAACGATTTCAAATCAGCAAAAACAGGTTACGAAGCTGCGCTCGTAATTAAAGCAGCTGACCCAACTGCAAAAGCAAAACTGGGTCAGACTGAAGCAAAACTGGCAGAACTGGCAAGACTGACTCAAGCTTACAATACCGCAATAACTGCTGCAAACAAATTTGTTACCGACAAGCGCTATCCGGAAGCAAAAGAAAAATACGAGGAAGCCTTGCAGTACCTTCCTGATTCGGATTACCCGAAAAGTCAGATTGAAAAATTGAATGCATTGCTTGCACAGGCCGCAGCTGAACGTCAGAAAGAAGAATTGTACGCTTCAACGATGAAAGAAGGCGAAGCTTTGTTCACCACCAAAGATTATTCAGGAGCACGTCCGTTGTTTGCGAAGGCCTCAGAATTGAAACCAGCTGAACCACTACCCGTCAGCCGGATGAAAGAAATCGACAAGATTCTAAATGATCTGGCCCTCGAAGAATCCAAAAATAAAACGATTGAATCAAGTTATCAGGAATCTCTCAAACGTGCCGATAAAGCTCTGGCCAATAAAGAATATCCATCGGCAAGGTTAATTTATGGTGAAGCACTTTCGATCAAGCCCAACGAAAGTTATCCCAAAGATCAGATCAGGAAAATTGATGACCTGATTGCAAGTCAGGAAAAAAACAACCTGCTTGCAAAAGAAAAGGCAACAAAGGATTCTTTGATGAGAGTCAGAGATGCAGCATTTAACCTGGCAATCGCTTCTGCCAAAGAATCAGAACAGTCGAAACAATATCAGAATGCAATCCTGAAATACAAAGAAGCCATTGCTATTAATACGAATGAAAGAGTCAATGTTGAGAAACTGATTGCCGCCGTTGAAGAGCAAATTCGGTTATTGGAACTTCAGGATAAACAATACAAAGAAAAAATTGGATTGGCTGACCAACTGCGTAACGATAAGAAACTTGCTGAGGCACTTGCTGAATACCGGAATGCTTCAAACATAAAACCAACGGAAGAATATCCAAAGAACCAGATTGCTGAAATACAGAAATTGATTGCTGCCGGGAAAGGAATATATGCCACGGCCATCAACAATGGCGATCAGGCATTTGATAAATCTGAATGGCAGAATGCAAAAATTGCCTACAATGAAGCATTGAAGATTCAACCGGATGAATCGTATCCTAAAAATCGGTTGGTTGAGATCGATCAGAAGATTTTGGCTGAGAAAGATGCTGCTGAGAAAGATGCTGCAACAACTGCTGCTTATAATGAAGCCATGGAAAAGGGTGAAAAAGCAATGAAAGACGATCAGCTTACATCAGCCAAAATGCAGTTTAATGTTGCGTTGAAGTTAAAACCAAATGAAAGCTTACCACCTCAGCGAATCAGGGAAATTGACGCATTGATCGAAAAAAAGAACCAGGAAAGTCTGACGCAGGCAGAGCGCGATATCGACGAAAAATACCGTCAAACCATTTCTTTGGCCGACAATGCTTTCAAGGATAAAAATTACACGGGTGCAAGACCGCGATATCAGGAAGCCCAGCTTATTAAGCCCGACGAATCTTATCCAAAAGATCAGATAGCTTTGATCGACAAGCTGATGACTGAAACAAAACCAACTGAAACATTCGCAGATAAGATGCCAGAAGTTAAAACAGCACCTCCGGCAACACAACCGCAAGAAACTCAACCACCGGTAACCAGGCCGATTGTTAATCCGGTTGAACCAGCGCAGACTACCCAGGTTCGAACTGAAACAGATCAAACTGTGGCCAATTATGAGGAAGCAATAAGCAAAGCAGACGATGCATTTAAAAAAGAAAGTTACAATGTTGCCAAGTTCTTTTACAACAAAGCACTCGAAATAAAATCGGTGGAAAAATATCCCAAAGACCGGATTCAGGAAATTCAGGCTTTGACCCAGTCAATGTATTCAGAAAAAGAAGAGAAGGCTTACCGCGAATTGATCGCCAAAGCTGATGAAGCGATGGTTGGAAAAGATATTTCAATTGCCCGCTTTTATTACAACAAAGCCATTGCCATTAAAAAGGATGAAAGCTATCCAAAAATAAAACTCAAAGACATTCAGAAGCTGATCGATCAGGATAATTTGGATCAGCACAATCAGGAATACACCAAATTGATTGAACTGGCTGATCAGGCTATGAAATCAGAAGATTTCAGCATGGCGCGTTTTAATTACAACAGGGCGCTGAACATGAAACCGGATGAAAAATACCCAAAAGATCAACTGAAACACATTAAGGAAGCATTCGATAAACCAAAGAAAGAATAACTTGGAACTAAAAATCAAAGATCAGCTAATCAGCTTGTTTGAAACACACTTCAAAGAAGAAGTGAGCTTTTTCGAACAATTGCCGGCATCGGGTTCGTACCGCGAATATGCCCGTATAAAAAGTCAAAACCATCAGGTAATAGGCGCTTATAATCAAGATATCAAGGAGAATCAGGCTTTTCTTTCATTCACGGCACATTTCAGAAACAATCAGATTCCGGTTCCTCAAATATATGCTGTCAGTTCAAATCAGGAATGTTACCTTCAGGAAGATCTGGGCAATTTAACCCTGTTCGATTTCCTGACCAAAACCCGCGAAACGGAAGGTTTTTCAGGAAAGATTGTGGAGGAATACAAAAAAATCCTCCGACAGCTTCCGCGTATTCAGTTGGTGGCCGGAAAAGACATGGATTACAGCGTCTGTTATCCGCGCGAGGCATTCGACAAACAATCGATGATGTGGGATTTGAACTATTTCAAGTATTATTTCCTGAAACTGGCGAAAATACCTTTCGATGAGCAGGCACTTGAAGACGATTTCCAGTCATTCAGCGATTATTTGCTTGCGGTTGATAACAATGCTTTTCTATACCGCGATTTCCAGTCACGAAATATTATGCTGAAAGACGGTGAGGTTTATTTTATCGACTATCAGGGCGGAAGGAAAGGAGCGCTTCAATACGATCTGGCTTCGTTGCTTTACGATGCCAAAGCCAATATTCCTGAAGCCGAACGTGAAGAATTGCTTGAATTCTATTTGGATGAACTGGGCCAGTACAAGCGCATCGACCGCGAAAAATTCAAATCACTGTTCGAAGGATATGTGTTAATTCGCATTATGCAGGCAATGGGCGCTTATGGCTTCCGCGGATTTTACGAGAAAAAGGAACATTTCCTGAAAAGTATTCCGTTTGCCCTGAAAAATCTGGAAACATTGCTGGCTAAAAATACAATTCCTGCCAAACTGCCCGAATTATTCAAGGTTTTGAAAGCGGTCACAGAATCCGATTTTCTCAAATCAATCAGTCCTGAAAAAGAAAGGCTAATTGTTGACATCAGCAGCTTTTCGTATAAAAAGGGAATTCCAAAAGATCACTCTGGAAATGGTGGTGGTTTCGTGTTCGATTGTCGTGCCATTCACAATCCGGGACGATACCTGGAGTACAAACACCTGACCGGAAAAGATCAGGAAGTACAAAAGTTTCTGGAGGAAAATTCAACCATGGCCGAATTTCTGGCATCTGTTTTCAGCCTGGTATCGCATTCGGTTGAAGTATATATTTCAAGAGGCTTTACTCACCTGAGCGTGAACTTTGGTTGTACCGGCGGACAGCACCGTTCGGTTTATGCCGCAGAGAAGTTGGCGGAATACCTGAAAAACAATTATCCGGTTACGGTTGTTCTTCAACACATCGAACAGGATAAGAAACACGACAATGGGTAAAACGCAGTGCAAGAACGACGATTACAAAGAGAAAGACGACGCTAAATATGTTTGCAAACGTTGCGAACGAAAAGCCAGAAAAGAAGACAAACTTTGTAAGCCAAAGAAGATAAAAGACTGATTCAGCCACCGTTGAACGCATATCCGACGCAATTGAATACACAAAGCAAAAGGGAATAACCATTTCAGATTATTCCCTTTTTATATGCGCTGTTTCAGTAAGAGCTCAGTCCAAAACTGGATACTGAGACTGGAAACTGAGACTGGAAACTGAGACTTTTTATTTGCCGTTTTTGATGTTTGCCTGTGCAGCTGCCAAACGGGCGATTGGAACCCGGTATGGTGAACAGCTAACATAATTCATACCTAACTTGTCGCAGAATTCAACCGAACTTGGTTCGCCACCATGCTCGCCGCAAATACCAATTTTTAGGTTTGGTTTGGTTGCACGTCCACGGTTTACACCAATTTCCATCAAAAGTCCAACACCATTTTGGTCAATCACCTGAAATGGATCTTGTTTGAAGATGCCTTTTGCCAAATAATCAGGAAGGAATTTTCCGGCATCGTCGCGAGAGTAACCCAAAGTCATTTGGGTCAAATCGTTGGTTCCGAATGAGAAGAAATCTGCTTCGGCAGCAATGTGGTCGGCGGTTAAGGCTGCGCGTGGAATTTCAATCATGGTACCAACCTGATAGTCGATACGATCGCCTTTTTCAGCAAAAACTTTTTCAGCAACACTGCGAATGATTTCAGTCTGGTTTTTCAATTCAGCAACAGTACCAACCAATGGAACCATAATTTCCGGACGGGCATCAATCCCTTTGGCTTTTAGGTTCATGGCCGCTTCGATGATAGCGCGGACCTGCATCGCAGTAATTTCAGGATACGTGATACCCAAACGACAACCACGGTGACCCAACATCGGGTTAAACTCGTGCAATGAATCTACTTTTTGTTTTATCTGTTCAACCGAAATGCCCATTTCTTTGGCCATTTCAAGCTGGTTGGCTTCTTCGTGAGGAACAAATTCGTGCAACGGTGGATCGAGCAAACGAATGGTCACGCCATAACCAGCCATCGCTTCGAAAATACCTTCGAAATCGCTGCGCTGCATTGGTAACAATTTTTCTAGTGCTTTTTCACGACCAGTTACATCGTCGGCCAAAATCATTTCGCGCATCGCTTTGATACGTTCGCCTTCGAAAAACATGTGTTCGGTGCGGGTCAAGCCGATACCTTTAGCGCCGAAATTACGTGCGATCTGTGCATCTTTAGGAGTATCGGCATTGGTGCGAACCGACATACGGGTATATTTATCGGCAATGGTCATTAATTCGCCAAAGTAGCCGCTCAATTCAGGATCGATGGTGGCAATTTTACCATCGTAAACTTCACCGGTAGTTCCATTCAGAGAAATGAAATCGCCTTCCTGAAATGTTTTTCCATCAACAGTCATTGTACGAACCTTGTAGTCGATTTGCAGAGATCCGGCGCCTGAAACGCAGCATTTACCCATACCGCGTGCAACTACTGCTGCGTGCGAAGTCATACCTCCACGTGCAGTTAAAATACCTTGGGCCACGTTCATACCACGAAGGTCTTCAGGAGAAGTTTCGATGCGAACCAATACTATTTTTTTACCCTGAGCTACCCATTCTTCGGCTTCATCGGCAAAGAATACGATTTGTCCGGTTGCAGCACCAGGAGATGCAGGCAAACCTTTTGCCAATACTCTGGCTGCTTTGATTGCTTTTTTATCGAATACAGGGTGTAACAACTCGTCTAATTTATTGGGTTCAACGCGGAGTAAAGCTGTTTTTTCATCAATCAGGCCTTCTTTTAGCATGTCGATGGCAATTTGCACCATGGCAGCTCCGGTACGTTTACTATTACGGGTCTGCAACATCCACATTTTACCTTCCTGAATGGTGAATTCCATATCCTGCATATCCTTGAAATATTTTTCGAGCTTACTTTGAGTGTTAAATAATTCTTTATACATCTCAGGCATAGCTTCTTCGAGCGATGGATATTTTGCTGCACGGTCGGTTTCAGAAACACCGGCCAATACTGCCCAACGTTTTGAACCTTCAACTGTTATTTGTTGTGGTGTACGGATACCTGCTACTACGTCTTCGCCCTGTGCATTGATCAAATATTCGCCGTTGAACATGTTCTCACCTGTTCCGGCATCACGACTAAAGCAAACACCTGTTCCTGAAGTAAGACCCATGTTTCCAAATACCATGGCCTGCACGCTAACTGCTGTTCCCCATTCTTCAGGAATTTGGTTTAACTGGCGGTAATAAATGGCGCGGTCGTTCATCCAACTGTTGAATACGGCACAAACAGCTCCCCAAAGTTGTTCGTAAGAACTTTCAGGAAAATCATGACCGGTTTTCGCTTTAACGGCAGCCTTGAACTTGGTAACCAGCACTTTGAGTGCTTCGACAGAAAGTTCATTGTCGTTGATCACATTTGCATGATGCTTTACTTCTTCCAAAATTTCTTCGAACGGATCGATGTCTGTTTTCGAAGTTGGTTTCATGTCGAGAACAACGTCTCCATACATTTGAACAAAACGACGATAGCTGTCCCAAACAAAACGTGGATTATTGGTCTTTTTCGCCATACCTTCAACCACGGTGTCATTTAGTCCGAGGTTAAGAATAGTGTCCATCATACCTGGCATCGAGGCACGTGCACCCGATCGTACCGAGACTAAAAGGGGATTTGATGCATCACCGAATTTGCCTCCGGTTTGCCTTTCAACCTGAGCTATGGCTGCTTCAACATCATTTTTAAGAAGTTCGATAACTTTTTCGCGACCTAGTTTATTGTAAATAGTACAAACATCAGTAGTGATAGTGAATCCAGGGGGTACAGGAACGCCGATAAGATTCATTTCTGCAAGGTTTGCGCCTTTACCTCCAAGCAAATTCTTCATATCAGCTTTTCCTTCAGCTGCACCATTTCCAAACGTGTAAACGTACTTTGTCATAGAGTTTTAATTTATAGATTATTGATATGTAGTCAATTATTCGATCATGGTATGCAAAAATAGTCCAAATTTTCAGAATTTTATTATTATTTATTACCGGATTTGCTTTTTATGCATTCGACAAACGGTTAAAATTTCAAATTGTTTTCTCTGACATACCAATACAAATATATACATTCGTTGATGAGGCGAAAAAACTTCGCTGAATTTAATTACCGAAAAATCTTAACAATACTTAACGATCATTCATACAAGTTAACTGATCGCCACACTATATTTGCATCATAGTTTTAGACAAGTAGTTAGAGCATTAGGTTTTTTTCATAGAAATAGGTTTGGTTAGTTAGAAAAGGATGGTTGGGGCCATCCTTTTTTTTTGTGCTTTTTCCAAATGAATTAAAAATCCGATTCCAAATTGTTCAGAAATTGATTTAAGATACTTTAACCTTGATTCAGATGAGTTAACCGTTATCGTGAGTATTTTTGACATATACAATAGGAAGTAAAGGGTTACTTTTTCATAGATAATAGGTTTGGTTTTGTGAGAAAAGGATGAAGGGATTCATCCTTTTTTTATTGGCGGATATTCTAATGTTTTGGGATCAATTCCCCGTTGTGATTTGCTTTCAAATTGTATCTTTAGTGCGTTCTATCACATCTGGTCCAGTTCAGTCCGTTGTAATTGCGGTGTTGTGATTTGTTTTCAAATTGTATCTTTAGTGCGTTCTATCACATCCCATCCCCTAAAAGTAGCAGGGGTGGCGGGGTTGTGATTTGCTTTCAAATTGTATCTTTAGTGCGTTCTATCACATCTGTGGATGCACCGACACAAACGCCTGTGTAGTTGTGATTTGCTTTCAAATTGTATCTTTAGTGCGTTCTATCACATCTTTCCTTTTGGTGTTTTATCTTCTCCGCCGGTTGTGATTTGCTTTCAAATTGTATCTTTAGTGCGTTTGAATTCAGGATCTTTCCGTTTAAACTGTACTGAAAGCCTGTCGAGTTTGTTATTTAACAGGGAGGTGGCTTCCTTAAAAATTCGTTGCGAAAATTTTTCTTGTAACTTAAGAAATAAGTTCTACTTTTGTAGAGTGATTAGTCAATCTTATATTTTGAAATGGATAAACAGGAACAAATATTAAACGCGGCGCTGAAACTCTTTGTGGAGTATGGATTTCATGGAACACCAACCAGTAAGATTGCTCAGGAGGCGGGTGTTTCGAACGGAACCTTATTTCATTACTATAAAACCAAGGACGAATTGGTGGTTGCCTTGTACATTTATATCAAGACAAACATATCGGCTTGTATTTCAGGCAATAGGGCAGAAGGAGAGACGATTAAAGCTACTTTTAAACGGATGTTTCTATCGTCGATGTATTGGGCAATCGAAAATCCAACTGAATTCCGGTTTACGCAGCAATTTCACTCATCGCCTTATTTGTCAATGGTTTCGAACGAAGAAATCATGAAACAGATGAAGTATTTGATGGATTTTATGCAGGAAGCAATCAATGCAAGGGTATTAAAACCTTTGCCTGTTGATTTATTGTTTACCCTTATCAGCAATCATATTTACGGTATCAATGAATACCTGATTGCAACGAAGATGGATGAAGAAAAACAGAAAGAAACAATCAATCAGTCATTTGAGCTGATTTGGGATATGATTATCTAAAATTTTTTATCCAACAAACAGAGTGATTAGTCAATCCATTAAACAATTAAAAAATAGAAGAAAATGAAACGAGTAGCATTGGTAACCGGAGCTTCATCAGGAATTGGAAAAGAAACCGCAAAACTGTTGGTTCAAAATGGATTTACAGTTTATGGAGCAGCCCGTAGGGTAGAAAAAATGGCAGATATTAAACAAGACGGCGTTAAACTTTTGGCCATGGATGTAACCGACGAAGTTTCGATGGTCGCCGGAGTGAATGAAATTCTGCAAAATGAGCAACGCATTGATGTTTTGGTCAATAATGCAGGATATGGTTCGTATGGCGCTCTGGAAGATGTGCCTTTGTCGGAGGCCAGATATCAGTTCGAGGTCAATATTTTTGGACTGGCGCGACTCTGTCAGTTGGTACTTCCAACCATGCGGGCGCAACATTCAGGCAAAATTATTAATGTTTCGTCTATAGGCGGTAGTATTGGCGAACCTCACGGAACATGGTATCATGCCACCAAATTTGCTGTTGAAGGGCTTAGTGACAGTTTGCGAATGGAACTAAAACAATTTGATATTGATGTGGTTGTTATTAAACCGGGAGCCATCATAACCGAATGGAATACAATTGCCCGCGAAAATATGTTGAAGGTTTCAGGAAATACTGTTTATAGTGATTTAGTGAAAAAACATGTGAAAATGTTTGAACGTTTTGATGGGAAAATGGGTTCACATCCAATTGTAATCGCCAAAATTATCACCCGGGCTGCATTAGCAAGAAAACCCAAAACAAGGTACGCTGCCGGCGGAGGTGCAAAACCAATTTTATTCCTGAGAAGAATCCTTTCGGACCGGATGTTTGACAGGTTAATGCTGGGCATGATGAAATAGTTTTTGAAAATTCAACTTCAGATTTTATGAACAAACTAAAAGTCATTATCACAGGTGCAACCGGAATGGTTGGCGAAGGCGTTCTTTATGAGTGTCTGCATCACCCCGACTAAGAATATTCTGGAAATGAAAGACATGAAGTTATTGGCAAAAGCGAAGGTGTAAAAATGAAAAAAGCTATGTATATAATACTTTCCATCGTGGTTTTGGTGTCGTTAACCACCATTCTCATCTTAAATCAAACCCAATTCGGCAAAGCTCCGGCTGGTGAGCGTTTGAAACGGATTCAGCAATCACCCAATTATCGGGATGGCAGTTTTCAGAACCTGAATTTTACGCCCGTTTTTGCTGAAGATGTGAGTAAACTCGACATGATCAGGGACGGTATATTCAAGATTAGTAAACGAAAAAAGCCAGTCGGAAGTTTGCCATCGATCAAGACCAATCTAAAAACAATTGATCCTGAAAAAGATGTGCTGGTTTGGTTCGGGCATTCGTCATATTTTATGCAGATTGACGGTAAAAAGGTATTGGTCGATCCGGTTTTCAGCGGAAGCGCTTCGCCGTTTTCGTTCATGATCCGCAGTTTCAAAGGTAGCGATATTTATTCTATAGATGATATGCCCAATATTGATTACCTGGTTATTACGCACGATCATTGGGATCATTTGGATTATAAAACGGTTCTGAAACTGAAGCCCGGAGTCTCGAAAGTAATTATAGGTTTGGGTACGGGTGCTCACCTGGAATATTGGGGTTTTGATCCCAAATCAATTGTTGAATTGGATTGGAACGAGCAATCAGCTCTTGATTCAGGATTTGTTATTACGGCCACTCCAGAACGACATTTTTCAGGAAGAAATACAAAACGAAATCAGTCTCTTTGGTGCTCATTTGTTTTGCAAACACCCACAAAAAAAATATTCATTGGTGGCGATTCTGGTTACGACACTCACTTTGCCAACATCGGCGCCGCTTATGGCCCGTTCGATCTGGCTTTGCTCGAATGTGGACAGTACAATAAATCATGGAAATACATCCATGAGATGCCGGAACAAACCATTCAGGCAGCCATCGACCTGAAGGCAAAAACAATGATGCCGGTTCATTGGGGTAAATTTGCCTTGTCGCTTCATGCCTGGGACGAATCGATTGAACGGGTCACGAAAGAAGCGCATCGGTTAAATGTTCCGATCATTCATCCGATGATTGGCGAAGCGGTTGATTTGAATGATTTTGGCGTTCAGACTGAATGGTGGAAAGGAATAAATTGATAGATTTGGACATCAATTTTCAAAATAAAATCAATGAAAAGCTTATCTGAAATTGCAATTCGTCCGATTCAATCCTCCGATAATCCTGAGCTGGCGAAAATAATCAGGAATACCTTAGCTGAGTTTGGCGCTGCCAATCCAGGAACAGTTTATTTTGACCCAACTACGGATACTTTGTTTGAATTATTTCAGGTGCCAAATGCAGCCTATTTTGTTGCCGAGGCTGATGGTAAAATACTTGGCGGCGGCGGAATATATCCAACCGAAGGTTTGCCCGAAAATACCTGCGAACTGGTTAAAATGTACCTTTTGCCTGAAGCCCGTGGCATTGGATTGGGTCGGACTTTAATTGAACGCTGCCTGCAAACAGCCGTTGAACAAGGATTTCAGCAAGTTTATCTTGAAACCCTTCCAGAACTCAATCTGGCTCTGAAGATCTATCATAAATTTGGATTTGAATATCTAACTGCACCACTTGGAAATGCCAAACACTTTGGTTGCGGTTTGTGGATGTTAAAAAAGTTGTGAACATCTTGTGATCCGGACAAAAGTTAATCTTGAAATTATTACTACTTTTTTAGTGTTTTAGTTTTGTCCCTAAATATATTAACTTTGGTTGAGTTATCAACGAACATAAATGGATTATAAAAAAATTCACTTTAGTGGTCATGCAACCGTTCAAATGTTCAAACGTGAAATTCAAGTTGAAGATATTGAGTTGGTTATAAAAACGGGGAAAGTCATAAAAGAATATCCGGCAGATAAGCCTTTTCCTAGTTTTTTAATTCTGGGATTCGTAAACAAACGGCCATTACATGTGGTAACATCAACCGACAAACAAGGTAATTGTTTTATTATTACAGCTTATGTACCAGATATTAAACTGTGGGATACTGATTTTACAATTAAAAAATAATATTGTATGGAATGTGTAATTTGTAAAAACGGGACAACGAGAAAGGGCAAAGTTACAGTAACCCTTGAACGTAACGGATCAATTATTGCCATTAAAGAAGTTCCGGCTCAGGTTTGTGACAATTGCGGCGAATATTTTCTGAGTTCAGAAATGACCAAAGAAGTATTGGAACGTGCAGAACAGGCAATCAAGAAAGGTGTTGAGTTTGAAGTTATAAAAATGACCAAAGTAGCTTAAAGAATCGTCTAAACCCTTATATCCATCCTTGCAAACGGGACTGCATCCATCCCGATAAATTCACCTTTTTGATATTTGAAATAGCCTGTCATGGCAATCATGGCGGCATTGTCGGTGGTGAAGGCAAATTTCGGAATGTGCATTTTCCATCGGTATTTTGTGGCGGTTTCAACCAGCGCGTTTCTCAATCCTGAATTGGCTGAAACACCTCCTGCAACAGTAATTTCCTTGATTCCGGTTTCTTTCGCTGCTTTGATCAGTTTGTCAAGCAAAATATCGATGATTGTTTTTTGCAGCGAGGCGCACAGGTCGGCTTTTCGTTCTTCAATAAAGTTCTCGTTTTCTTTCAGCCGGTCGCGCAAAAAATAAAGGAAGCTGGTTTTCAGACCGCTAAAACTGTAATCAAAATTAGCTATTCTTGGTTTCGAGAATTTGAAGGCATCAGGATTGCCTTCTTTGGCGAGCTTGTCAACAAATGGGCCGCCGGGGTATGGAAGTCCCATTACCTTTGCACATTTATCGAATGCTTCACCTGCGGCATCATCGATGGTTTGGCCGATTACTTCCATGTCGAGATAATCATTTACACGAATAATCTGCGAATTTCCACCTGAAACCAATAAGCAAAGAAATGGAAATTTTGGCGGATCGTACAGTTCGTTGTATTCCTGAATAAAATGGGCCAGCACATGTGCCTGAAGGTGGTTGATTTCGATCATTGGTGCACCGGTTGCCAGCGAAAATCCTTTGGCAAAAGAAGTTCCGACGAGCAATGAACCAAGTAAACCGGGGCCACGGGTAAATGCGATGGCCGTAACATCCTCAATTTTTACTCCGGCTTGTTTTATTGCCTGATCAACCACCGGAACAATGTTTTGCTGATGTGCCCGGCTTGCCAGCTCCGGAACCACACCTCCATAAGCTTCGTGAACCTTCTGTCCGGCAATGATATTCGATAAAAGGTACCCGTTTTTAATAACCGATGCAGAAGTATCGTCGCACGAGGATTCGATACCTAATATGAGGATGTCTTTTTCTTTGTTCATTAGTGGTCAATAAAAAGTCCGTTCAAGCGTTTATTTCTTCTACAGACTGGTTTTTATCAGCGTATTTTTATTATTTTGCTAAATAATTAGAGCAACAAAATTATCAAAAAAACACTCAAAATAGGAGCGTGGGTTTTAGGCACGGTATTTATCTTGCTTTTTAGTTGCTACTTCATTATTCAGAGCCCGGAAGTGCAAACTTATCTTGTTCGGAGAATCACTGAACATCTGACGGATAAGTACCATACAAACATCAGTATCAAAGGTGTTTCCATCGCTTTTTTTAATAAAGTTGTACTTCAGGAGGTATTGGTAAAGGATCAAAAGGACGATTCTCTTTTGTATGTTCACGAACTGGTTGCCAACATCAAATCGTTTGACATTAAAAAGCGAACTGTTGGAATTGATAAACTTGAACTGAACAATACTTTTCTGAATATTAATTCCGATTCGATCGGAACGGCAAATTATCAGTTCCTGATAGACTTATTTGCCACCAGGGAACCGGTGAAAACAGATAGCATCAAATCGGACAGTCTTAAATTCGATTTTAGCGTGAGACGGTTTGAATTCAACCAGGCATCGGTGAAATATGCTTATCATGACAGTACCGGAAATCATCTGATTGATCTGAGGAACATTACACTTGGTGTAGCTGATTTGGAATTGAACTATGAAAGAATTGCTTTTTCGATCACCCAATTTCAGCTCAACGACCATAAAGAATTCTGGCTAGAAGATTGTTCAGCCCGATTTATGGCTGTGGCCGATTCGATTAACCTGATGAATCTTCATGTCAAAACGTCAAATTCAGAAATTACAGAAGCGAATATTACCTTGCTCAAACCACATTCAGGACCAGAATTTGACCTGAAAAAGCTAAAAGTCAATCTGAACCTGAAAAAATCTGTGATCAGCCTCAAAGACATCGGAATAATGGTTCCCTTTCTGAAAGGAATGGATGAAAAAATTAATGTATCGGGTCAGGTTTCAGGAACAGTGGCCGATTTAAAAGGGAAAAACATCGCATTAAGCATGGGCAACAACACTCAACTGGTATTCGATTCGTATTTAAGTGGCTTGCCCGACATTGCAAATACCTATATGCACATTGACCTGAAACAGTCATTTGCCGATTTTCACGATCTCACCAAAGTAAAACTCCCCGATACTTTTCCAATTCATCAACTGGCAATTCCTTCTCAACTTTTGGATGCCGGAATCATTGAATACAAAGGCAATTTCACCGGGTTCCTTAGTGATTTTGTTGCATACGGAACTTTCAAGTCGAAATGGGGCATGTTAACCACCGACTTGTCGTTTGTCCCTTCTGAAGGTGAAAGGCTGAAAATAAATGGTAAGCTGAAAACCGTCAATTTCAAAATTGGAAAATTATTACAGACTGATGTACTTGATGGAATTACATTTAACGGCGATGTCAAGGGAATTCTGAATCAAAAGACAAATGATTTCTCAGCCGAAGTGTCGGGCAGAATTGACAGCATGATGGTAAACAATTATCAGTACAAGAACATTCAGATGAACGGTGGCATTCAGAACAAGGAATTTGACGGTAATGTGATCGTTGATGACCCAAACCTGAAACTAAAGTTCGATGGTAAATTCGACCTGAACGTTCCGGTTCCGGTTTTCAATTTCGAAATGCTTTTGGAAAGGGCTGATCTCAGGGCATTGAACCTGAATCAAACATTCAGGCAATCGGAAGTTTCATTTGCTTTGGATGCTAATTTCACGGGCAATAACATCGACAACCTGGTTGGTTTGATTCACTTTAGCAAAGGTAATTACAGAAATGAAAATGGGCTTGTAACCTTTGATAACATCAACTTAAAGACATTCAACGAGAAAGAACCAGTTTTGCAGTTACGATCCGATTTTCTGGATGCCGATATTCGTGGGCAATATCAGTTACACCGTCTTTCCAATTCAGTTAAGCAAATTATTAATCATTATCTGCCGGCAATCGGCTTGTCTCTCGCGGCTCAGAACTACCAAAACAATTTTGATTTTAAGTTGGTGTTGAAAGATATCAACCGTTTCACAAATGTTTTAATGCCTGATTTGAAAATGAATCCGGCTGAAATTACAGGGAGTATCAACTCCGACAAAAACACTTTGACCATTGATGGCCATTTTCCTGAGATAAAATATCAAACGGCTGTATTTCACAATTATACAATCAATATTGAAGGAAATTCAATTCTGAATATTAGGAGCAAAGTTGATGAATTTGATCTTGGCGAAAAGTTCATAATGTACAATTTGTCGCTTATTTCGCAGGTTGAAAGCGATGTGCTTGATTCGAAACTTGCCTGGAATAATTTTGACGCAGTTTCATACAGCGGATCGCTTAATACCAGTACCAAATTTTTCAGGCAAAAAAACATACCACACATCGAAATCTCGGTAAAACCATCCCGATTGTATCTGGCTGATAGCTTATGGCAGGTCAATTCAGCATCAATTTCGGTCGATTCCACCCAAATAAAAGTGGACAAGCTGAAATTATCGAACAAAGGTCAGTCCATCATGGTTGACGGAACAATCGATAAAAACCAGACTGACAAACTGAACATTCTTTTCAATAAAATTGATCTGAACTCGCTGAATAACTTTGTTGCCGGCGATCTGGAACTTAAAGGAGAACTAAATGGAAATCTTTCGGTTATCGGTATTTATAGGCGTGCCTTGTATTTAGCCGATTTGAAAATTGACGGACTAAGTCTGATCGGGCAATCCATCGGCAATGCATTGGTTCAGAGTCGCTGGGATCCTGATGCCGAGGAAATAAATGCCGAATTGCTGGTCAATTCTGATAGTCGGCAGACTTTGCTCGCTTCAGGAATTTTTAATCCGGCCAAAGATAGCCTTTCGATCAATACCAATTTTGATCATTTTTCATTGGCGATTCTTCAACCACTTCTGGGCAGCACTTTTGCCAATTTTCACGGTGACGCAACCGGCAAAGTGCGTATTTACGGGCATCTTGACCACCTTCAGCACGATGGCGCTTTGTATGCCGCCAATGCCGGAATGATGCTTACTGAATTGCAGGTAAATTATAATATGAACGACTCCGTTAAATTCGTTGGCAACAAGATTGTTTTTCCGCACATGAAAATATCGGATAACTACGGAAATTCGGGCTTTTTTGATGGAACCATCAAACATCAGAGTTTTGGAAATATGATTTATGATTTAACTATCAAAGCTGATAAGAAGATCATGGCTTTCAATACAACACAAGTTAACAATGAACAGTTTTATGGAAAGCTATTTGCCAGTGGTACCGTGCGTATTACAGGAAATGATGACGCTCTTTTGATTGATGGTGTTGCCCGTACGGAAAAGGGAACGGATATGAATATTTATCTTGAATACACCGGAGATGCGCAGCAATACGATTTTCTGACCTTTGTTAAACATGGATTTCAACCAAAAAATGGAAAAAAGATACTTCCGGAAATTGAGTCAACATTGTTGATGAAATTCAATGTTGAAGTTACTCCTGAAGCCAAGGCACAATTGATTTACAATTCGAAAATCGGTGATGTCATCCGTGGCCAGGGTTCAGGAAATTTACAAATAGATATTGACAATAATTCGAATGTTAGTTTATATGGTGAATATAAGGTTGAAGAGGGCGACTATCTTTTCACGCTTCAAAATGTGATCAATAAGAAGTTTGAAATTCAACAGGGCGGCACCATTCAATGGAATGGCGATCCGGGTAATGCCACCGTTGATCTGAATGCGATTTACCGGTTGAAGGCATCGCTCAAGGATTTGTTTGTGAATTCCTATGAAAATGCAGATTTAACACAACGGATTCCGGTGATGTGTAAGATTGCCCTTTCGAAAAACCTGAACAATCCGGACATTAAATTTGATATTGAACTACCCTCCGCTGAGACCCGGATAAAGGATGAAGTCAAGCAGTTCATTAATTCTGAAGAAGATATGAACAAGCAAATATTGTATCTTTTGGTCTTTGGTAAGTTTTATACACCTGAATATCTTCGTGGGACTTATTCCGGAACCAATAACAGTTTGGCTGGTTCAACAGCCTCAACGGCCAGCGAATTGGTTTCAAATCAGCTCAGCAACTGGCTTTCACAATCCATCAAATATTTTGATGTTGGTGTGAATTACCGTCCTGGTAATCAGCTGACAAATGATGAGGTCGAATTAGCACTGAGCACCCAGTTGTTTAATGATCGGGTCAGCATCAACGGAAACATCGCGAATAACTCATCTCAGCGAACGAATCCCAATAGCAACGGACTTGTTGGCGATGCCGATGTAAATGTTAAACTTACAAGGAACGGAAAGCTTCAACTCAAAGCCTATAATCATGCCAATAATAACCTGATTTATGAAACTTCGCCCTATACACAAGGGGTTGGGGTATCTTATCGTGAAGATTTTAATGATTTTCAGGAATTATGGAAGAAGATGAAAAGTATCTTCGGAAGGAAATCGGGGAAGTCCAAAAATAGGTGAGGATTTTTGCCGGATTTTCAGTCTGGAAATTATATTTAAATAAATTGTATTTTTGGCGGGCATACTATTTGTATGGTATGTCTCGTTTTTTTTATAAAATCGACCTAAAAACAAAATGTGTATGCTGAATTTTATCATCTTACAAGCAAGTCAAAATTTGACACAAAGCGTGCAAGCCGCAACAAAAGCTACTCCACCGAATGGACTGTCATTGGGATTTTTCGACCTTGCCGTTAAAGGCGGGCCAATTATGATTCCGATCATATTATTATCTTTTGCTGCTATATTCATCTTTGTCGATCGTTTTCTTGCCATTCGCAAGGCAGGAAAAGCGACTCCGCAACTGATGGAACGTGTCAGAAAATATATTCTGGATGGAAAGGTTGAATCGGCTTTCGATTTATGCCGAAGCGAAAATTCACCTACTTCACGTATGATTGAAAAGGGTATTTCACGTATAGGACGGCCTATGGCTGATGTTACAACTGCCATCGAAAACGTAGGAAACCTGGAAGTATCGAAGCTTGAAAAAGGACTTCCGGTTTTGGCCAGTGTCGCCGGAGGTGCCCCCATGTTGGGTTTCCTTGGAACCGTTACCGGTATGATTGAAGCTTTTTACGATATGGCAAATGCCGGGAACAATATCAATATCACATTATTGTCCTCTGGTATTTATCAGGCAATGGTTACAACTGTAGCTGGTTTAATTGTTGGCATAACCGCCTATTTTGCATACAACATTCTGGTAGCCAATGTTGAAAAGGCGGTATTTAATATGGAGGCAGCAACTCTTGAATTTATGGATATGTTAAACGAACCGGCAAAATAGGTTATCATGGCTTTAAAACGTCGAAATAAGGTGGAGTTGAGTTATAGTATGGCTTCGATGAGTGATATTGTTTTTCTTTTGCTTCTGTTTTTTATGATTACATCTACACAGGTGGCTCCCAATGCCCTCAAACTATTGTTGCCTCAAAGCGATAATCAAACTGTTGCCAAGGCAATTACAACCATCTCGATAACTGCTGATCTGCAGTTTTATATTAACCAGGATGGTAGTTTGAAAAGAGTTGCTTTTTCTGAAATTGAACCTTTTTTGCAAAAGGTGATCAAGAATAATGAAGAAACCTACATTGCCCTTCATGCCGATAAATCGGTTCCAATTGAGCAGGTGGTGAATGTGATGAACATTGCAAAACGCCATCAGATTAAAATGATCCTTGCTACTTCACCTGAGAAATAATGAGTTATATTTCAGAACATAAAACAGGTTTCATCGGCACCATCATAACGCATGCGTTGGTGTTGATTCTGTTGTTGATGTTTGGGTTTTTTACTCCACTTCCCTTACCGGAAGAGGAAGGAATTCTTGTGAATTTTGGAAATTCAGAAACCGGACTTGGACTTGAAGAACCTGCTCCTGGTGAGTCAGCTCCAGCAAAAGGTCAGGATCTTGCCATTGTTGAAAAACAGACACCGACGCCTGCAAAAAAAGTGGTAACTCCAGTTGAAAAGGAAGCATTACTGACTCAGGATATGGAGAAAACGGTGGCCATAGAAACTGCAAAGAAAGAAAAAGAGGTTAAAAAAGTCAGAGATCTGGAAAAGGAAAAACTGCGGAAAGAAAAGCTTGAACAACAAGAACTTGAAAGGCAACAGCAGGCGGAAATAACCCAACAGAAAAGGGTTGAGGAGCAAAGATTGGCTCAGGCTGCTGCTGAGCAGCGAAAGGCTGGCGAAATTGATAGCCGGGCAAAAAATGCATTTGGGGGCAACGGAAAAGGAGCTGCCAATTCAAAGAGTACCAGTCAGGGTGTAACCTTCGGTACAGGGAATCAGGGTAGCCCCAATGGATCAGCCAATGTAGATAAATACGGTCCAGGTGGAGGAGTGGGGAACGGAACTTCATTCAGTCTTGACGGGCGCAGTGGTCTTTCATTACCGAAACCTTTTTATCCGGGGAATGAAGAAGGGATTGTGGTTGTTCAGGTAACAGTCGATAAAAACGGAATTGTCACCAAAGTTGAACCGGGCGTAAAAGGCTCCAATACTGCAAATACTGAATTAATTGCTGCAGCCCGAAAAGCCGCACTTCTGGCTAAATTTAATGTCGATAACAATGCCCCCGCTTTTCAGGTTGGTACAATTACCTACCGTTTTAGGTTAGATTAGAATCAAAAACTTCAAATTAGATATTTGAATTAGGCATTTAAGCAATAATTTGTTTGTATGAAAAAGGCAGATTCGTTACCATTCGTTTCATGAGATTTTCGAAAATTCCTTCCTTCATATTGCTGCGATTAAACCTATAGCAATACTCATC
>Ga0209124_10000340_pt1 | contig 28463 bp, 17 predicted proteins | sample BarGraIncu01122A_FD_184502 | JGI IMG/M metagenome (GOLD analysis project Ga0209124, IMG submission 184502) | Arctic peat soil microbial communities from Barrow, Alaska - Barrow Graham LP Incubations 011-22A (SPAdes) (version 2) | ecosystem: Environmental > Terrestrial > Soil > Wetlands > Peat...
TTTTGCTATGGAAGGATATTCAGATTTGATTTACGAAATGAATAATCAGTCGGAGAAGCCTGGATATGGTTACCAGTTGAAAAAGGGTGCAACAGCATTGACCGAAAAATGGAATGCTGATGGTGCATACATGGGATCTCAAAATCATTTCATGTTAGGCCAGATAAATGAATGGTTCTTTCATGATTTGGCTGGTATTGGGTTTAATGAAGAAGGAGATGGAGCAGGATTCCGTAAAATTATAATTAAGCCTATACCTGTGGGTGATCTTAAATGGGTAAAAGGATCTTACAAAACTGTGAGTGGGTTGATTCGTTCTGAGTGGAAACGTGAGAGTGGACAACTTGCATTAGATATTACAATTCCAGCAAACACTACGGCTAAAGTTTATATTCCCACTAAAAAAGGATCTATTATTTTAGAAAGTGGAAAGATTCTTTATAAAGCTAGTGGAGTAACGCTTATTAGTGCCGACAACAAAACGACTGTAGTAGAGATTAAATCAGGGAGTTATTATTTTAAAGTTAAATAAATAGAAATAATCTGGAACCGTAAGATGGTTTGCGATCTGACTTGGCACAAACTTTACCTACATCATTTCCCGTTAATGCGTTTCTCTGGAGATTGTGTAGCTTATGGCAATTGTTTGGAAAAATTTATCGTTGAGAAGACGATTGTCATTTGATGCTCGCAAACCAAAACGGAGCTTTCTAAGATACTAGTAGGTTGCAGGCTTAGAATATTTATAATACGGAAGCTTATAGATGGTTATCCTGGAGATAAAGTCATTATTGCCAGAAAAAAGTTAGCAATGGTTCTTGGGCGGATTAAATTGAAAAGATGAAGACCAACCGCTAAAAATAAGCTTTTATTTTTTTTTGAAAGGTACCTCTTTTTTTTAAGCTCATTAAAGATATGGAAGATGATAGATCTTTTACAATCGAAGAGGTAAAAGTAAAAAAAGGGAGATGTCTTAATTATTAAATACATTCCCGGGGATGGTTTTGTCGGCACTATGGAAATACTAAACAATTGAAAAAATGATTAGAAATGTATTTTTGTCGTTTATCGACAAAAATATTCAATTATATTTTAAGCATGCTCATATCCACCTTACAAACAGAGTTCACATTTTCCACTAAAACAGAGTCAATAACTTTATAATTAAAATACTAATCTAAAAATCAACTATGAACGCATCTAAATGTCTTTATTTGTTTTTATTGTTTACCTTTTTTTCTAATACTTACGGGCAATCTGAAGGTATCAAAAAAGGTATCAAAGCCAAAAACACCTCAAAAGTTGAAAAATACACATCCTACCTATTTGTCTATTTTATTGGAGATGAAAAAAAAACAGGAAAGGATGGAGAGGAAATCAGATTTGCATTGAGCAAGGATGGCTACAATTTCAAAACTTTGAACAATAACCAGCCAATTCTTGATTCTAAAAAAATCAGTCTGTCTGGCGGTGTTCGTGACCCTCATATCCTGCGTGCTGAAGATGGCAAAACGTTTTATATGGTAGCTACCGATATGGTGTCTGCTATGGGGTGGGATTCAAACCGAGGAATGGTCTTGTTGAAATCAACCAATCTTATTGATTGGCAATCGACTGCCATCCACGTGCCAACTGTATTTCCTGAATTCAGTACTGTATTGCGTGTATGGGCTCCGCAAACCATTTATGATGACAAGGTCAAAAAATATATGGTTTACTGGTCAATGAAAACCGGCAATGAGCCTGATAAAATATACTATGCTTATGCCAATAAAGATTTCACTGGTTTCGAGACACATCCCAAACAATTATTTTTCAGCCCAACAAACAACGCCTGCATTGATGCTGAAATTATAAAGTTTAAGGATAAATACCATTTGTTTTTTAAAACTGAAGATCAAAAACCGGGAATCAAAAAAGCGGTTTCTATTAATTTAACAGAAGGTTATCAACTGGAATCAGATCAATATCTGCAACAAACCACCGACCCAGTGGAAGGTGCTGGTGTTTTTAAACTAAACAACAGTAACGACTGGATTTTGATGTACGATCTTTATACCAAAGGCAGATACCAGTTTACGATAAGCAACAATCTCAGCGATTTCAAAGCTATTGACAATGAAGTTACAATGGACTTCCATCCACGTCATGGAACAGTGATGCCTATTACGGAAAAGGAAGCTAACGCTCTGATTGCTAAGTGGAAGTCAAAAGAAGATGAGATACCTACAGTAAATAAAAAATAATCTGCAACACTCTAAATAAATACAAATGACTTACTTGAGAATAACTAGATCCATCATTCTGTTCTCTTTTTTGGGAATACAGCTAATTGGAGCTTCGTCTTTACAAGCCAGTGATGAAAGGGGCTTAACCTTCAAAGGAGAGGAGCCCGTTTTGGAAGCAAACCATATTCCAGCACTGGATCTCACCTCTGAAATGACATTAGAGGCACAGGTGTGGCTTAATGGGGTTCAGCCTGAAGGTGCACGCATTATCGATAAATATCAATCCAATGGGAACGGTGGTTTTTGCTTGGGTGTTGGCAAAGATAACAAGCCCTTTATGTATGCAGGAAACGAAGAGCTAATCACTAATATGGAAAAGTTGCCGCTTAACAAATGGGTTCGTATTGTGGGTGAATTCAGTCTGTCAAAGGGGTTTGTTAAGCTTTATATTGACGGAAAAGAAGTAGCAAGCAAATTACAGTCCAACCTTAAGCCCATGGCACACACGAACTTCCCAATTCGCATTGGCTCCGATGCTGATGGAGCTAACCGTTTTAAGGGAATAATAGCAAAAGTGGCTGTTTACAACAAATGTTTGTCAGAGGAAGAGATAGTGAAATTGGCAAATAAACCATCCTCTAATACTTTATGCAATCCAGTTGTAGCTTGGAATTTTAAAGAGAACGACTTAGGTCCTTTTATTTCAGAGACACCAAATAAGCTGAAATTAGCTTTCTTGCGCACCGTCACAGGTGCTAAACCTGAATTGGTGAACAATATGCTCCTTTGGTACAAATCTCCAGCAAACCAATGGGTAGAGGCACTGCCAATAGGGAACGGACGTATGGGGGCAATGATTTTTGGCAGACCGGAACGCGAACGTTTTCAGTTGAACGATATTACAATATGGTCTGGCGATCCACAGCCAGATGCGGATTGCAAAGATGCGTACACACATCTTGATACGGTTAGAAAAGCAATTCGTGCTAGAAAATTTGATTTAGCAGAAAAACTTACTGCAAAATATTGTACCTCCCCGGCAGCTTATGATGCCTCTTACCAAACTTTAGGTGAACTTTCGTTGCAGTTTGATCTACCTGATGGAAACATTAGTAATTACAATCGGTGGTTGGATATTGACAAGGCATTGGCCGGCATGGCTTTTAGTGTTGGCAAAAACGCATATAGAAGAGAAGCTTTTTCGAGTGCTGTTGATGGCGTTTTAGTTCAGCACCTCAGTTGCGATCAAAAAGGAGGATTAACTTTTGATATTGACCTTTGTCGGCTTGAAAAATCCCAAACGAAATCGCCTGCTCCAAACCGTTTGGTCATGACAGGTAACACTGGCAATACGTTGAATTATGAAGTTCAGCTTACAGTGGTTAACAAAGGTGGAAAAATAAGGAATGAAGGCAACCAACTTTTTATAACAGGCGCTGACGAAGTGACGATACTTGTAGCAGTGGGCACATCATATATTTTGGATTATGCAAAAGGTTTTAAAGGCGAAGATCCACATTCATCAGTTTCTAAGAAAATGGAAATGGCATTGTCTAAAAAGTATAAGGATCTCAAAGAACGCCATATTAAGGATTTTCAAAATTATTTTCACCGTCTTAATTTTGATCTTGGCACCAATCCAGCCATCCAGCTTCCAACAGATGAACGGTTGAAAACCTATAAAAATGGGAAAAGCGATCCTGCTTTTGCAGCTCTTTTTTATCAATATGGCCGCTACTTGCTGATTTCGTCAAGCCGTCCAGACAATCCCCTTCCAGCCAATACGCAGGGTATCTGGGGTGACGGTTTAGACCTTCCGTGGAAATGCGATTACAAATCAAACATCAATTACCAAATGATCTACTGGCCGGCAGAACAAACCAATCTGGCTGACCTTCATCTGCCTATGATAAAAATGACCCAAGCTCTGAGGTTGCCTGGTGAGAAAACAGCAAAAGCTTATTTTGGACCCAATGTGCCAGGTTGGTATTATGGTTACACCACAAACGGATGGTGCTGGACAAGCCCTGGAGCAGCCTTATGTTGGGGCGTTTTTGCTGGTGGCAGTGGTTGGGCATGCCAACATTTATGGGAACACTATGCTTTTGGCAGAGACAAAGAATATTTAAAATCTGTTTATCCAACGATGAAAAGTGCTGCTGAATTTTATATGGCCACTATGGTTGAAGATGAAAAGGGTTTTCTGGTGACATCTCCATCAACTTCGCCTGAGAATAACTTCATTACCGATGAGGGCATACATAGTACTGTTTGCGAGGGTAACACCATGGAGAAAGCCATAATATGGGATTTACTCAATAATGTCGCTCAAGCATGTACAGAACTAAATATTGACGCTGATTTCAAACAAAAAGTGCTCAAAGAGCGTGACCGCATTCGTCCATTGCAGATTGGCAAAATCGGTCAATTGCAGGAATGGGGAGAAGACTGGGATTTGAATTCAAACGACATGCACCACCGCCATGTGTCGCATTTGTTTCCGTTGCATCCAGGACATCAAATCACGATGCTGGGTACTCCTGAATTAGCGGATGCGGCTAAAAAAACATTGTTGCTGCGTGGCGATGATGGGACGGGCTGGTCTATTGCCTGGAAAGAAAATTTCTGGGCTCGTTTGAGGGATGGTGATCATGCTCATAAACTTTTGTCGAACCAATTGAGACCTACTACCGAACTGAAAACAATAATGGCCGATGCTGGTGGCACTTACCCAAACCTTTTTGATGCTCATCCACCGTTTCAGATTGATGGCAACTTTGGTGCGGTATCAGGCATGTCTGAGATATTGCTGCAAAGTATGGATGTGAATAGCGAAGGCGTGTACTTGATCAATTTATTGCCTGCTCTGCCTTCTGCTTGGAGCGAAGGATCCATCAAAGGCTTAAGGGCTCGAGGTGGTTTTTTGGTGAGTGAAAGCTGGAAAAATGGATGCTTGACTTTTGCAACAATAGAGTCTTCAAACGCGACTAAATGCCATGTATGGACGAAAAATGCAGTGAAACTCAGGGATACGAATATAGTCTCGAAACATGGACGGTTAAATGGTTTTGAAATAGAATTCGAAACAGTACAAGGTAAACAATATGTTTTAGAAACTGCAAATAATTAAAAACAACACAAAATGAAACGCTTATTATTATTTTTATTCAGCAATATACTGCTTCTCAATCTGTCTATTGCGCAGAATCCCCGGTTGACAAGCAATTTTAACCGCAATTGGCAATTTCAGCTCGGTGACGTTTCTGGGGCTGAAAACATTAAGTTTTCTGATGCGCAGTGGCAGAACATTGGTTTGCCTCATTCTTTTAGCATGCCATACTTTCTATCTTCAGAATTCTACACTGGATATGGCTGGTATCGGAAACATCTGACAATTGATAAAAATCCTGCTTTGCACCAATTTTTCCTCGAATTTGAAGGAGTATTCCAAGTTGCAGAAGTGTATGTCAACGGCATTTTGGCTGGGACACATCAAGGTGGATATAATGGATTTTCGGTTGATATTACTAAAAATCTGAAAAAAGGAGACAACTTAATTGCAATCAGAGTGAACAACTTGTGGAATGCACAATTAGCTCCTCGGGCAGGCGAACATGTTTTCAGTGGAGGTATATACCGGGATGTGCATCTGGTTGAGACCGCCCCTATTCATGTGGCTTGGTATGGAACATACATTACAACACCCGAGCTGTCTGCTGCTTCAGGTAAGGTCAACGTAAGAACAGAAATAGAAAACGATCTCGACAAACCATTCAAGGGATTGTTAAGAACATTATTGTTTGATGCCGAAGGGAAAGAGATGGGCACAATGGAAACACCATTTTCAGCAGAAGCTCGAAAAACGCTGGTTATCGACCAGCTCAGTTCCGCTATCAATGACCCTAAACTTTGGTCTCCCGCAACGCCTTATCTGTACAACGCCAAAACTTTTGTAATTATTGACAACAAAGTTGTGGATAATTATGAAACTACTTTTGGGATGAGATGGATCGAATGGACAGCAGATAAAGGTTTTTTCCTTAATGGTAAACATCACTATTTTAAAGGATGTAATGTTCATCAGGATCATGCTGGCTGGGGTGATGCTGTTACCAATGCCGGTTTTTTCAGGGATGTCAGTTTGATGAAAGAAGCCGGATTCGATTTTATACGCGGTTCGCATTATCCTCATGACCCTGCTTTTTCGGACGCATGCGATCAGTTGGGCATGCTTTTCTGGTCAGAGAATTGTTTTTGGGGTATAGGTGGCTTTAAACCAGAAGGAAACTGGACTTGCAGCGCTTACCCCACTATCGAAAAAGATGAAAAGCCTTTCGAAGAAAGCGTTAAAAATAGTTTGGCGGAAATGATACGAATCCACAGAAATCATCCGTCGGTCATCGTCTGGTCGATGTCTAACGAACCTTTTTTTAGCGTTCCTGAAAAAATGCTAAAAGTTAGAGCGTTTCTTAAAGAACTGGTCAATCTTTCTCACGAACTGGATGCTACAAGACCGGCAGCGATAGGTGGCTGCCAGCGTGGAGAAATCGACAAGCTAGGGGATGTGGCTGGATATAATGGGGATGGGGCAAAACTTTATCTGGATCCTGGCGTTGCTAGCGTTGTGTGCGAGTATGGTTCAACCATCGCAGACAGGCCAGGTCAATACATCTCAGGTTATGGCGATCTGCAAGAAGAACAATTTCCTTGGCGCAGCGGGCAGGCAATTTGGTGTGGTTTTGACCACGGAAGTTTAGCCGGACATTTTGGTTGTATGGGCTTAGTCGACTATTTTCGGATACCTAAAAAGCAGTGGTATTGGTACAGGAAGAACTACAACAACATAGAGCCCGATAAGTGGCCTGTCGATGGAAATCCAGCTGCAATCAGCCTCACTGCCGATAAGACCACTATTGAACATGCCGATGGAACCGACGATGTGCATCTGACTGCAACAATTGTTGATAAAGATGGCAACTCTTTAAGCAATTCGCCCGATATAAAGTTCGAAATTTTGTCTGGCCCAGGAGAGTTCCCAACTGGTACCTCCATCCTATTTAGTGCAAATTCAGACATCAATATCAGGGATGGGAAAGCTGCCATTGAGTTTCGATCTTATTATGCAGGGAAAACCGTAATTCGTGCCACTTCAAAGGGGTTGACTCCGTGCGAAATAACTATAGTTTCAAAAAATGCCCCAAAATTCAGGAAATTAAAATCCATGGCTTTCAACAGAGCATATTCCAGATACAGTTCTCAAAAGACCGAGGATAAATCAGATGACAAAATAAATATATTAAGCGAACGACCAACTAAATCAAGCAACAGCGACACAAAACATTCCCCTCGCTTCGCAAACGATGCAGACTCCACAACATATTGGCAAATCGCAAAAAGGGATGCATCTCCTTCATGGTGGCAGGTAGATATGGAAAATATCTATACGCTTTCTGAAATAAAGCTTTCTTTTCGGGAAAAAGCTGCCTTTCAATATATTCTGGAAATTTCAATGGATGGGATTAACTGGAGTACTGTAGTCAATCAATCTGCCAATACCAACGCCATAAAAACACAGGTCGATATCCCCGTTCATGGAAACAAGGGGCGCTTCCTTAAATTAACCTTCAAAAATCAGCTCGAAGGTCAGCTACCAAACATTGCTGATATAGAGGCATACGGCGCACATGTGGAATAACACAGATGGTTATGGAGATTAATAAGATTCTGACGTTGTTTTTGGGTGCAAGTACCAAGAATGGAACTCAGTATGGATTGATCCTCGGGTGTTTTTGCAGGGTGGGCTAAGGCTGCAAAAAAATACAGTCTTCCATTCGGATTGAGCGTTCATACTCCTCGCCCCTGGACGTGGTATGAATTTGCTCAAGATTCCGACAGTTTTGCTAAACTAAATGCAGGAAGCAACTCGGGTCAATACAGGTAGCGAGATTGCTACAGCCGTAACAACCTTGCAAAGTGCCATTATTACTTTCAAGAGCAGCGCAAAAATGGCTGGAGGTATTATTGATTATTCAAAAACGCAAAATATCACGATTAAATATTTGAAAGAAGCACGTGTATTTCCCCGGGTAGGTACAACTACAGTGCGTTTTGGGCAGCCTGCTAATTGGACTGCTGACTTTAACATTCCACAAACCGATGGCAGTTGTACAAAACAGGGTATTGGCAAATATCCGGGTTATAATACCTTGATGTTGGGCGCATGGAGTGATGTGTTTCGTTCTCAGTCGATGCACCCAATAAAAGACTGTATATAAAAGTAACATTGCTTGCCGGCAGATATTTCTTTGGAGAAAATTATAATACACTTTATAATTGCCTTTGTAACGGTCAACACATTTTTCAAATTCGTACTTGGAAATGTTTGACATTAATTGAGCAAATACAGTTTTTCCTTGATTCATAATTCCAAAATTTTTATTTCGGGCAAATTTCAAGAAAAAATTCAAATCGAAAAATTTTGAAAACATCTGAAACTGCTAATAATAAAGAGTTTCAAAATAAATACCGGTTCAACAACCGGACACTAGTGATGTATTATATTAAATAACTGACTGATTGTAATGTATATGAAGGCCCGGAAAAGCGTCACTCGTATTAAAGGATTAACTCTTCTGTGAGCTTAATATCGTCTATTTATATAAAATGCAGCATGAACTGTTGCCGGGCATTTACTATCAATCCCTTTTACTGCTTTCCAAATTATTTCATTGAATAAACCATCCGGTGCTTCATCTTCTTTACTGAAATCTAACTGTTGGCTAAGATCAGCATATTTGCTAGTGTTCTTGTTGATTTCGTTAAGGTCAATTTGATGTGGTTTTACCCGAAAAGGTTTGTGTTGCGGAATACTATCAAAACAACGCCACATGGGTTCAGCAGCAGCATCGTATTGGCTCATGGGTGGAAGGCCGAGAATTAGTTCCATAGTATGCAGCATCGATGCAGTTGAATACATTGCATGATCAACAAAACCTTCTTTTACAAAACCACCCGCAAGATAAGCCGTGGAACGATGTGCATCCACATGATCGGGGCCGTTTTGTGCATCATCCTCCACAATAAAAACAACACTCTCGTTCCAGATAGAGGAATGACTTAAATAATCTACAAACATTCCAACGGCTAAATCATTGTCGGCCACATGAGCTCTAGGAGTTGGTCTGCCTTTGTTCAAACCCTCGGTATGGTCGTTGATGAATCGGAGGGTGTTAAGCCGGGGCAAAGATTGATGAACCAGTAATGAATCGAAATCTTTACGCCATTGTGTAAAACGGATTGTATCGCGTACTTTTTGATCCCAGCTGGTATAATATGGGCAAAAATGATCTTTCAGAACAGGAATATTCGGTTTGTAATCATCGGCAAACTCTCCATAGGTTCGATAACTCACTCCTTGGCGTTTACAGAAATCCCAAATAAAGCCATCTTTGTTATTTGCAACTTTTCTGTTTCCTTCGGCATCATAATCGCCTCCTCTGCCACCATAGCTTGTAGGCCATGTTTTCTCCAAATAATCGGTGGCATACGCTCCTAAACTCCAATTGTGTCCATCGGCACTAACTTCGCCATTTACATAAAAATTATCGAGAAGTACAAATTCGCGAGCGAGTGCATGTTGATTTGGAGTAACTTTTTCTCCGAAAAGCACAAGATTTTTGTCGCCATTCCCTTCGGGCATATCCCCTAAAACCTGATCGTAAGTTCTATTTTCTTTTACGATATAAAAAACATATTTGATGGGTGAGGAAGCGTTTGGTTGATGAGGAATTGGATTGTTCTCTGGAATTCTAATGTTCTTTCCCAGAGGATTGGGTGTGTTTAGATAGACATTTTCTGTGTAAGTTGACAACTGTTTATTTGTCGGACTATTCACTACTTGAAGGTTTCCTTTGAAGAGGCCGCCAATGTATTGTACTGGTTTTGCTTTTTCAGTTATCCCTTGCTGGTAAGTTACGTCTTCATCTCTCCCGTATGGGTTAGGACCAAAAGGATTTGCCATTGACATATTCCCTTTGCCGTTGGAAATGAAGATTCTCTTTCCTATTGCACGAACACAAGTTGGATACCAGTCTGTTGGTATAAAACCTTTGCTGACACTTTCACCTGGTTCACTAACATCAAACACTGCCAGACAATTATTGTCGGCGTTGGCTATAAATAGCTTTTTGTCATCCATACTTAGTGCTACACTATTGGTGGTAGAACCTGCTAACGAATTAGGGAATAGGGCTGCATTGAGGGTTTCAATTACCTGATGCTTTTTGATGTTTATGACAGACACCGAATTGTCATTTGCATTGGCAACGAACAGATATTTTCCATTCTTTGTCAGGCATAAATCGTTTGGATTACTGCCAACCGCTATGTCTGTCGAAAATTCCCCTTGTGTAGTGTCCCAAATTTTTACTTTATTACAGCCCCAGCATGTAATGTAAAGTTCATTTTTGGTCGGAGATAGCAAGCAGGTATATCCTTCTCCGCCAAGAGCATTGCGAGAAATAATGCGCTTGTTTTTTAAATCGTATACATATAAGGCATTATCTTCTTTTGTAACAGCATATAATATGTTTTTTGCATCATCTACTGCAATTCCCGCAACAGATATTCGAACAGGCCAAGGTTTACCTAACACAAGAGTGTCAACAGCACTTAGTTTTTTGTTGTTGATACTGTATTTTACAATACAGTTGTCATTTCCTCCTGAAGCATACAAAAATTTATCGTTAGCAGAAAAGGCTAAACCTAACCACGACTTGCCAATTACTACTGAATCAACCACCGTCTGATTAATAGCATCAATCAGCATGATGCTCTGTGTGCTTTGTCCGTTATTTGTAATCGCCAGTAGTTTTTGCGAATGCGAAACAGCAATATTCAAAGGAAGATCTCCAAGTGTTAGTGTTTTCCCAACAGGAGTTAATCCCCAACCATTGGGTAGCATCAATCTGTTTTTTGAGATTTCATCCACCGATTGTGCTCTTAGTGGAAAAATGAGCAATAGTAGAATGAATAAGGTTACGTTTTTTATTGTGTTCATCGTTTTTGTTTTATTGAAATAGATTATAAAATACTTTCAAGATGCGTTTTGAATTGAAACAAATTCTCCATTAATCCATCATTTTCGTACATTTCTAACTCTCTTTTTGAATGTGTTCCATTGGTTATTCCAAAGGAGTATTTGCACCCGGCATTTTTACCTTCGGCCAAATCGGAAGGGGTGTCACCAATTTTAATTATTTTTCGCACATCTGTTATGTTGCAAAGTTCCATGGCGCGGAAAATCATATAAGGTGCCGGTCGCCCAGCTATCACTTCATCACTACTGATGGAAGCATTGATTAATTGTGAGCCGGTATTGTTTGTATTCAAACCTTCATCCCAGCCTAGTTTGTGAAGTATGATATCGGTCACCTTGCGGTAGAATCCGGTGGTGAGTGCAATCTTGATATTCTGTTCTTTTAGATATTTGAATATCTCAACACTTCCTTCGGTAGGAAATATCTCCGAATTCAGATAGTGCGACTCCAGAATTTTCTTGAATACTGAATACGAATAGTCTATGCGTTTAGCTAAATCTTGCTCGAATGCTTTGGGTAACTCCTTTTTCCATAATTTTTCAAAGACTGCAAGTTTCGACCAGCCCATCATGGAATTAATCTCGTCATGTGTGGTGGTTAGATCGGTTTGGTTTACGGCTTCCAGAAAACAATTTTCAACTTCACGATTGTCCTTTATCGTTGTTCCGGCCATATCAAAAATTATCATTTCTACATTTTGTGACATAAAATTCGTTTTATTGATTAAACAATAGGTAAATAACAAGTATACGAGCTGTTTTTGTTGTTTTGTTGATTTTTAGGTGAGGTACACGTCCATCAAAAAATAAAGAGTCGCCCTGATTCATCGTAAAAGTTGTCTCTCCTAATTTGTAATCAATATCTCCTTCCACTAAATAGATAAATTCCATTCCGTCTGTAGTAACCATCTCGCGCTTAGCATGAGGCTCTAACTCCAGAAAAACGACACTGAAAGTGATGTCTTTAAACGATTGGCTCATAATTGAATAATAATTAAAGCCAATGGAATCTTCCTTTTTTATGGATTGATATTCGGTGCTTTTTATGAGCATATAGAATGGTGAACTTGCAGTACAATTCAGTTGTTCAAAAAAAGTTGTCGGGTTTTCACTCAGCGCATTTATAATACTGAAAAGCACAGGTAATGAAGGTATGGTTCGTCCGTTCTCAATGCGCGACAATAAACCTTTACTGACACACGATTTTATCGCCACTTCCACCAGTTTTAAGTCCTTGTTAAGTCTTAATTCTTTTATGCGTTTCCCCACAAAACTTATCTCGCTCCCTGTCATAATGTTTACTAATAGTAAATTTATATTCTTTCGTGTTTTTATTCTGTACAAAAATATATAAAATAAATAAGCTGACATATATAGTTGTAAACAATTAATAACTATGCAATACGCTTGTAACATCGATGCTGTTTCTTTGCACAATAAATAGTAATTAGGTTTAATATAAGTAAACATGATTGATAGATTAATGAAAGTTGAGGGAGATATTAATCTAACCGAAAATAGACAAAAATGGATGGTAGAACTACAACCGGGAACGATTGAACAATTAGAAAGTGATTCTCGCTATTTTCTTCATCAAGCCTTATCGACACCTTGCATGGAGGTACTTGCAGAGTGCGAAGGATCATATATAATTACTGAATCCGGTAGAAAAATATTGGATTTTCATGGCAATAACGTCCACCAAGTTGGCTATAGGAATAAGCATGTAATTGGTGCCGTTACAAAAGCGTTGGGCCAATTACCTTTTTCTCCACGCAGATATACAAATACAGATGCTATCTCTTTGGCACAAAAACTTTGCACTAAAGTTCCGGGATTAAACCGAGTACTGTTTGCGCCCGGTGGCTCCGAAGCCAACTCCATGGCACTTAAACTTTCGAGAATTGCTACCGGGAAACATAAAGTTGTATCTATGTGGGGTTCTTTTCATGGTTGTGGACTAGATACAATCTCAGTAGGAGGTGAAGCTCCTTTTCGCAAAAATACGGGTCCGTTAATGTCGGGTGTGGAGCATGTTCCTCAGCCGGTTTCATACCGCTCACTTTGGGATAACGACCCCGAACAGGATATTTACATAGCTTACATCCGTCATGTTTTCGAAAACGAGGGAGATGTGGGTGCATTTATTGCTGAAACAATCCGTAGTACTGATGTTCAAATACCTGTAGCTGGATTTTGGAAAAAGGTACGGGCATTGTGCGATGAATTTAGCGTAACACTCATACTCGATGAAATTCCGATTGCGCTTGGTCGAACCGGAACGTTTTTTGCTTTCGAGCATTATGGTATTGTGCCCGATATTGTGACTATTGGCAAAGGATTGGGTGGAGGTGTTTTCCCCATGGCTGCTATGCTGACAAACGAAAAGTATAATGTAGTAGCCGAACATTCTATTGGGCATTTTACGCATGAGAAATCTCCGGTGGGTAGTGCTGCGGCTCTTGCTGTTTTAGAGGTTATTGAACGAGATGATTTGTTAACTCGTGTGCAGGAGCTTGGAAAAATAATGCAGACTCGATTGTTTGATATGCAGAATCGCTACCAAATGATAGGCGATGTGCGAGGGATCGGCTTGTTATGGGGAGTTGAACTTGTTATTGACCGCAGTACAAAAGAAAGAGCTGTAGATGAAGCAGAGAGAGTGATGTATCGTTGCCTTGAAAACGGGCTGAACTTCAAAGTCTCACAGGGTAATGTGATTACTTTATCGCCTGCACTTATTATTTCGGAGTTTGAATTGCACGGTGCTCTGGATATTCTGAATGATGCATTTCAACAATTAATTCATTGATTGTATGAACGTGCTAAAACTAAAGCTTACAAAATGGATGGGGCAACAACCAGATTGGGTGTTTGCATTGGTTGTGTCACTTGCAGCCTTTTTTACTTATTCATGTATGTATGCATTTCGGAAGCCATTTGCCGTAGGAACATTTGATGGATTGAGCTTTCTGGGTGTTGATTATAAAATATGGCTTATCACAGCTCAGGTCATTGGATATACATTGAGTAAGTTTTTGGGAATTAAGTATATTGCTGAATTAAAATCCACTTACAGGGCTTCGTATATCCTGATTCTGGTTGGGATAGCCGAAGTGGCACTGCTGCTTTTCTGGCTTGTACCAAGACCCTACAATATAATTTTCATGTTCTTCAACGGGCTTCCTCTGGGAATGATTTGGGGTGTGGTATTTAGCTATTTGGAAGGTAGGCGGCTGACTGAATTATTGGGAGCAGGTCTCAGCGCAAGCTTCATTATTGCTTCTGGGGTTGCAAAGTCGGTAGGAAAGTGGGTAATGGTGGATTTGCACTTTACTGAATTCGCCATGCCTTTTATCACCGGTTTATTTTTTGTCCTACCGTTAGTTATCTCCGTCTTTTTGTTGGATTGTATTCCTTCTCCAACAACTGAAGATGAAAAACTTCGAACAAAACGATTGCCAATGAACCGAGCTGAACGAAAGGCTTTCTTAAAACAATTTTATGTAGGAATTATCTTATTGGTGACCACTTATACGTTTCTGACTATTTTCAGAGAATTACGCGATAATTTTTCGGTTGAGATATGGAAATCGCTCGGATATGGAAACGACTCGGCCATTTTTACAGTTGCCGAACTTCCGGTAGCTTTATTCACTCTGCTTTCGTTGGCATTAATCACCTTTGTGCGTTCCAATTATAAAGCATTCAATATCATTTTGCTCATCATATTCATAGGGTTTTTGTTAACTATAACTTCAACACTGCTGTTCTCGTCTCATTTAATTAGCGGAAAAGGTTGGATGATAACCGTGGGAATCGGACTTTACTTAGGCTACGTACCATTCAATGCATTCCTGTACGAACGTCTTATTTCTTCTTTTAAGTACATTAGTAATATCGGTTTTATAATTTATGTTTCCGATGCTTTTGGCTATTTGGGTAGCTTAGGAGTGGTTTTTTATAAAAATTTCTTTAATTACAACATTAGATGGATTGATTTTTTTAGTCAAGTCGGTCTTTTGCTTTCTGTATTGGGACTTTTACTCACCACCCTATCCTTTTTCTATTTTAAAAACAAATATAAACAGTTTAAATTAAGCAATGGAAATGAATAATTCAAATTTGCCGGATAATCCCTATTTATTGCTTACTCCAGGACCTTTATCGACTTCTAAAACCGTAAAAGCTGCTATGCTTCGCGATTGGTGTACTTGGGACGATGACTACAATTTAAAAGTTGTACAAGAAATTAGAAGTCGGCTAACCCATTTGGCAACTACTAAGACAGAATTGTATTCTGCTGTTTTAATGCAGGGTAGTGGTACATTTGCTGTTGAGTCGGTCATTGGCTCTGTTATTCCTCCTTCGGGTAAATTGCTGATTATAGCCAATGGAGCTTATGGTATGCGCATGACTCAGATTGCTAGAATCTTGAATATCCCTTACGAAGCTTACATTTTAGATGAAATTAGCCAGCCCAATGTTGAAAATGTGCGAAGAATTCTCGAAGAAGTGCCTGAAATAACCCACATTGCCATTGTACATTGCGAAACCACTACCGGCATTCTAAATCCAGTACGCGAAATTACAGCTTTAGCTAAACAGTATAACAAAACGACGATAGTTGACGCCATGAGTAGCTTTGGAGGTATTCCAATGGATGTACATGATTGGCAAATAGATTTTCTTATCAGTTCTGCAAATAAATGCATACAGGGCGTACCGGGATTTGGGTTTATTGTAGCCCGAAGAGATATATTGGAGCAATGCAAGAATCAGGCTCGTTCACTGTCACTCGATCTCTATGATCAATGGATAACTATGGAAGCTGGTGGGAAATGGCGGTTTACGTCTCCAACTCACGTAGTCAGGGCATTTTTGCAAGCTCTTGTGGAACTAGAAGAGGAAGGTGGAGTAGAAAAGCGTTACGAGCGTTACTCGCTAAATCATAAAACGCTTGTAGAAGGAATGCGTCGCATTGGATTTTCCACACTTTTACCGGATTTCATGCAATCTCCGATAATTACATCGTTTGTGTCGCCGCAACAGAAAGAATATTCGTTCATGAATTTCTACCATCTTTTGAAAGAGAACGGATATGTCATTTATCCCGGAAAAATCTCAACCGGAGACACATTTCGGATTGGAAACATAGGTGTAGTTTACCCTACGGACATGGAAAATCTTGTAGAGACTATAGAAAGAATAAAATTCTGGTAAGATGATGTAATTAGTTTCGTATTTGTAAACTATTGATAGTTAAATATTGCTGTTTAATCGGAATATAACATGGCATTAATCAATTAGTAATATAGTAAACATATTTTTGCATCACGAAAGATGTTTTAGGTTTACAAAGACTAAACATTACATATAAACTCAAAAAAGTAAAATCAATGAGAAATTTTATAAAACTGACGATTTTGTCATTATGTACAATTGTCACGGCGAATGCTCAAGAAGTGTTGATTGCCGGAAGAACCGAAATTCATGCAAATGAATCTACTAATGATAACACTAGTAATGCTAGTGAAAGCATAAAAAGCACATTTGAATTTATGGCTATGTCACAGGCTCAGTATCTTGAAAATATAACTGAAGATATGGCTGGAAATCATTTTCTAGGTACTGAGATAGCAAAAAAAATGTATTTATTCAATGACCATTATAGTTATAAAGTGGCTATTGCTCCTGGTAACTCTGCTACAAAAACAATTTATAGGAAACCGGAAATTTATTCATCAGTAAAGAAGATTGAGCGCTATTTGAAACAAAGTGTAAAGAAAGGTAATCTGAATAGCAATGTAGCATGTAATGAGTACGACAAAGTCCTTAATGTTGCACTTAATATCCTTGATGAAGATACTGGTAAATTTGAAGCCCGTTTGAAATCGGCTGCAGAAAATGCTTCCGAGTTGTTAAATATTTATCTTTATGAGGTGAAACTCGAAAGTATAAACTAAATATCCATCCCTTTTCCATTATTAGATAATTTTATAATTAAACCATTGTATTTCAGTTGAGTGTGTAAGCACTTAAATTGCGATATGGAGAATTATATGCTCAAATTTTAAACATTATTTCAACTAAAAATTTCAAAAATGCAAAAAATTAGCGCTTTTTTATTAATTCAGTTTTTATTGTTGTTCGGATCTTTTGCGTTTGCGCAAAAGACTACCGTACAAGGAAAAATTGTTGATTCAGATGGGTTGGTATTACCCGGTGTAAATGTAGTAATTAAAAGAACTGGCACAGGTACTCTTACTGATGCAGTAGGAAAATTCAGTATTACTGCTGAGAAGGGTGATGTCCTGAAATTTTCGTTCGTAGGTTTCGAATCCACTCAGGTAGTGGTTAAAGAACAGAATGAAATTAAGTTGACATTGCGAGAGTCTTCAAAGGCAATTAAGGAAGTTGTTGTCACTGCATTAGGTATAGAAAAAAAGGAATCCACTATTGGGTACGCCGTTAGAGAAGTTGATGGTAAAGACTTAGTAAAAGCTCGCGATCCAAATCCAATTACCGGATTAGCAGGGAAAGTTGCAGGTTTATCTGTAGGAGCATCTGCCGAGATGTTAAGAAAACCAAATGTGCTTTTAAGGGGTGATCAACTTACATTATATGTGGTAGACGGAGTTCCAATTAGTTCCGACACCTGGAATATAAGCCCAGATGATATTGAAAATTATACAGTTCTTAAAGGGCCTGCAGCTGCGGCTTTATACGGAAGTCGTGCCCAAAATGGAGCTATTCTCATCTCTACTAAAAAAGGGAAAAAGGGGAAAAAAGGCATTACAGTAGAAGTAAATTCTTCAAATATGTTCGACAAAGGGTTTTTAGCATTTCCAAGACTTCAAAACGAGTATGGTGGGGGTGAAAACTGTTTATATGCATTTGGTGATGGTAAAGGCGGCGGATTGAACGATAATGATTATGATGTATGGGGTCCAAAATTCAGAGGACAATTAATTCCTCAGTATGATGGTGAATATGATCCAAATACAACTTACACAACTACTTTCTCTGGTGGTGCTACTTATAAAGGTCATATCAAACCGACACCTTATGTTGCACGAGGAGCAAATAATCTTCAGAATTTTTTACGCACAGGATTCCAAACTACAAACAATATTTCTGTAACTAAAAGTGGTGAAGACTACACAGTGCGTACTTCTCTGTCACATTCATATCAGCAAAGTATTATCCCAAATATGGAATTGAATATTACCAATTTCAATATTTACGCTTCCTATAACGTGAACAAACGGTTGTCAATCGATGCCAATATGAATTTCAACTATCAGTACACGCCTAATTACCCCGATGTGGATTATGGACCAAACAGTTTGATTTATAGCATGACTGTATGGACAGGAGCCGATTGGAATGTTAACGATCCTAAAATAAAAGGAATATGGCAAGATGGTAAAGTTGGTATTCAACCTATATATGCTGAATATCAACGCTATCACAATCCTTGGGCTATGGTAAATTACTGGCTTCGTGGACACGACAAGAAAGATCTTTACGGATATGCCACGGCACATTATATGATTGACGACCATCTTAATATGAGCATGCGTTCGCAAATATCAACTTATGATTTGCTGCGAACAGAAAAAATGCCTGTTTGGGCGCACCCTTATGGTCGTGAACAAAATTTGGGTGATTACAGAGAAGATAGACGTTCCTTAGTAGATAATAATACTGATTTACAGTTGAACTACAATTACCTATTAGGTGATTTTGTTCAAGTATCCGGACTTGTAGGAGGGAATTTAAGAGCATTTGCTTATAATTCCAGCTTTACATCTACCGACTATCTAAATGTACCGGGAGTTTATAGTTTCAGTAATTCTAGAAACGCGGTTCAATCCACTAGCTTCAATTCTAAAATGAGAGTTTACAGTGCTTATGGAGCGATGGATATTGATTTTGGAAAATATGCAACACTATCGGGTACAATGAGAGTTGATAAATCATCGGCCATTCTAAGCAGCAATGATACTTATTATTATCCGGGGTTGTCTGTTGCTACACTTGTGTCAGATTATGTAAAACTACCTGCATTTATATCATCATTTAAGCTTAGAGGTTCGTATGCCGAAGTTCGTGGGGTTTCAACAAGCGAAACAATTGGGTCAGCACCGTTTAATACAATTACCTCGTTGGGAGGAAGCACCTCAAATAATATTAACGGATATGCGCTCGGTTACGGCAATAATTATGCTTCACCTTATGGAGGTCCAACATACGAATTGAATTCTTCATATAGTTTATCAAAGCCTTATAACAATCAGACGGCTGCCTATTACACCAATAACTTAAGTAACTCTAATATCCAGCCCTTTAATCGTATTAGTTATGAGGAAGGTGCTGATATAAAGTTATTGAGCAATAGAATAGCTCTTTCTGCTACTGCATTCCAGTATGTGGATGGACCACAAATATTGTTGAATGAAATTTCTACAGCTACCGGTTTTACAGGTTACTACATTAATGCGTTGAAAACAAAGAAGACGGGTTTTGAGATTTCGGTTTCGGCTACACCGGTGCGTTCGGCAAAAGGTCTGACTTGGGATGTGATGGCTAACTGGAGTACATTTAAAAATGTGTATCTTGAATTGCCATCTGGGCAGGATGTTTACAATGGTTTTTTTAAAGCAGGTGATCGTACAGATAAACTCTATGGTTCTGCATTTTATAGAACTCAAGACGGAAAAATTATTCATGATGCAGCTGGAAAACCGCTTGCCATGCAGGTTGCCCAGTACTTAGGCAATATGAACGGTGATTTTCAATGGAGTTTCATTAATAAATTCGCATATAAAAATTTATCTCTGACTTTTCAGTTCGATGGAAATGTTGGAGGGGTTACAGTAGATTATATGCACAATAAGACAATGCGTGGCGGACGAAATATTGAAACAGTTCAAGGTGCATTTGGTATTGCCAGAAATTTGGATGATCAACATGCCGGTGATTCAAATTATAAGGGTTCTTACGTTGGAGATGGTGTTGTGATTTCTAATGGCGTTAATATTGCTTATGACTCGAGAACAGGTGCAATTACCAACTATGATAAATTGCAGTTTGCTTCTAATTCTACACCGACTCAAGTGCAAGACTATGTGAGTAAATACTATGGTGTTTCCGAATCTAACCTAATGAGTAAAACATATGCTAAACTTCGTGAATTGACCTTAGGTTATGATTTTCCTCAGAAGTGGATTGCTCCGCTTAAGATCAGCAAGCTCTCTGTCTCTTTGGTTGCAAGAAACTTGCTCTATCTGTATGGTGATGTCCGTTTTAAAGATGTTGACCTCGATCAATATAATGGAGCCACTTCTAGCACAGGACTTCAGTCGCCTACAACACGCAGATATGGTATCAATATTAATTTAGTATTTTAATCTTTAAATGAATTTAGAAATGAAAAAATATATAATATTCCCAATCTACTTTCTCCTGATTGTAATTTCGTTGGCTTCGTGTAGCGGCAGTTTTGATGACCTTAAGCTAAACGAGAATGTTTCGAATTCAGTGCCACCTTCTTTATTGCTGACCGGTGCCTTGTTTGATTTGCACGATTCGCCATTTGGGAACAATGAAAAGTGGAGTCAGTATTTCTTGATTAACTATGACTACTATGGTAATAATCGTTACGATTTCGGAGCGGGTGCAAATTACTATACTACCCTAAAAAATGTAGTATTGATGGAAAAAGAAGCCAAAGGCTTAGGAATGAAAAACGAAAATGTGTATGATGCCATGGCTAAATTTTTGAAATCTTACTATTTTACAAAAATGAGCCTCGAAATGGGTGATATACCCATGTCAGAAGCATTACAGGGAGTAAGCAATCTGACACCAAAATACGATACTCAAAAACAAGTTTTTGTGCAAGCATTCGTATGGCTTGATAGTTGTAACACCGAACTAAGTAATTTGCAAACCAAAGGAGATGCTCTTCAGGGGGATATATACTACGACAATAACCTAGGGAAATGGCAAAAACTAGTGAATACATTCCGCCTTCGTTTGCTTTTACATTTAAGTAATAAAACTGCTGATACCGATCTTAAAGTAAAAGAGCAGGTGGCTGCACTCCTAGGCAACCCCGGCAAATATCCAATGATGGAGAATACAAAAGATAATCTACAGTTCAACTATATCTATCCTGCAAATACATATCCGAATAATCCGGGTAATTTTGGTTACGATGCATTACGCGACAATTGTTCAGACACCTATGTTGGACTATTGACTCGTTTGCACGATCCTCGTGTTTACGTAACCAGTGAACCTGCTAGAACTCTAATCGATGCAACTCACCCTATCACGAGTTTTGATGTATTTGTGGGTGCAAATCCGGGTGAAGATCTGGGTAATATGTACGTTAAAACTAATAGCGGAAAGTACTCTCTGTTAAATAGATACCACTATTATCGTACCTATACTGGTGAACCAACACTGGAGATTAGTTATCAGGAAATGTGTTTCAATATTGCTGAAGCAATCAATAGGGGTTGGGTTTCTTCAGGTCCACTAGGTACTGCCGAAGATTATTATAAAGCAGGAATTAAAGCTTCTTTGGCATATTATGACATCCCCGAAACGGGCAATTTGACTGTGCATTTCTTTAAAACTGGTGCCGGTATAAGTGATGCAGATCCTTATGATGTGTATACAGTTCCTGTCGATTGGAATACCTATTATAACCAAGTGACAGTGAAATATGCTGGAAATAATACAGCTGGCTTAACTCAAATTTTGGAACAGAGATACGTTGCTCTTTTCCGCCACTCTGGGCTAGAGTCGTACTTTACTTATAGGCGAACAGGTGTTCCTGTCTTTGGAACTGGTCCGGGAACAGGTAATGGTGGACGTATTGCTAAGCGTTTTCAGTATTCGTCGAGCGAAAAGAATACAAATTCAACTAATTATAGTGCAGCGTTGAAAGCACAAGGTTATGGCGACAACGATGATATTAATGGTACAATGTGGATTCTTAAATAACAGATGAAAAAATTTATCAAAAAGAAAATTCAATGAAAAAAATATTAATGCAAATACTTGTTTTATCCATGAGCGTTACGCTTATGGGTCAAACAAAAACTAAAACTGAGAATGTCATTCTGGTTACAATAGACGGATTCAGATGGCAAGAGTTATTTAATGGTGCTGATTCATCATTCCTTCACAATAAAAAACTAGTGAAGAATACCGCTAAGTACGACAAAAGATATTGGGATGACAATCTTGCGGAAAGGCGTAAAATGTTGTTGCCTTTTATTTGGGGAACAGTGAAAGAAAAGGGTCAGATTTATGGGAACCGCACGCTTGGATGTTTTGTAAATGTAAAGAACCCGTATTGGTTCTCTTACCCTGGGTATAACGAAATTTTGACGGGATTTGCCGATGTACGAATCAATTCTAACGAGTTCGGACCAAATCCGAATATAGGTGTATTTGAAGCAATGAACAAATCAACCGAATTTAATGGACGTATAGCTACTTTTACATCGTGGGATGCGTTCAACGACATTCTCAATGAAAAAAGAAGTGGACTGAGCGTGAATGCTGCATTTGAAAATTTGGAAGGACTAAAAAGTGATAGTAAGTTAGCACTTCTGAATGAGATGCAAACTAAACTACCCGATATATTTGATGGTGTAAGACTTGATGCAGTGACATTCAATATGGGTTTTGAATATTTAAAAGACAAAAGTCCACGTGTACTCTTTCTTGCTTTCGACGAAACTGACGATTTTGCTCATGGTGGAAGATATAGTGATTACCTGAATTCAGCTCATTATACCGATGATTTCTTAAAGACTCTTTGGAACTGGGTACAAAATAATCCGGCATATAAGGACAAAACCACACTGCTTATTACGTGCGATCATGGAAGAGGAGAAGGATTTGAAGGTTGGAAAAGTCATGGTGCAGAAACAGCACATTCTAATGAAACCTGGTTTGCTGTAATCGGTCCTGATACTCCTGCAATGGGTGAAGTTTCCAAAGGGCAGTATTACAATAATCAATATGCTAAAACAATGGCTGCATTATTAGGATTCGACTATAAAACAGAAAATCCTGTAGGTGCGGCTATTGATTCTGCCTTAGGCAAGTGAGTTGAAGAGAAATAATGCTATCAGATTTACTCGCTTAGTTATTTGAAACTGATTATACGAAGTGTCAATCGACAGTAATATCAGCGACAATTGACATTTTGCTGTGATATCTCGCGACAAATGCAGGTTAAATATCGACCTTTTGTAACCAAATCGTGTCTTATATTACAACTTAAATTGAGGTGAAATAATGAAAAGATCCCTGCAAATATTTAATTTGCAGGGATTTCTATTTTGAATATCGCCTGTGGGCTAACCTTCTTGCGGTACGGAATGTGATAATACCTAATTGATTGATTGATTGATTATTCAGGCGTAGCACCAACAAGAAAATAATGTCTCGAAAATTACTAATAATTATCATTAAAGATATGTTTCGGGAAGCAATGAAAAATTACGCAAAGTTCTCCATTACATAAGGTTATCCTTTTTGCGGAGAGGAAGAAGTGAACCTTTTCTCTTTTATCCCTATTTATCAATACGTTATATCCCGTATAAATTAATTGTTACGATTTAGTCCCAAGTTTTCGGACTGCATTTTGACCGCCTTTGTCGTTGGTGTGGTATGCAATTATTTCGTATTCAAAATTACACAATTTCTTGTTATTATCAAAGAATTTGTTGGTTTATTATCAACGACCAAGACAAATATGTTGCAATTATTATAAGATGAAAAATAAATTCTCATTGTCAGTGCCGTTTCTAAGTTCAAGTATTCAATCTATGATTGAAGAAAAAATCATTATTAGTTTTTAGTAAATGGATTGAATTTTGACGAGGCTTAAACTGGATATTTTTATTATTCAAAAATAGGGAGTTGTGAAATAGAATGTGTATTTTTGTAAATTAATGGACAATGTATTTAGCATTTGCATATGGCAACCAATAAACACGCAACAATTCGCTATAAAACGTTAAATAAGTGCTTCCGTAATCCTGGAAGGACTTACTATATTGACGACCTGATTGAAGCGTGCAACGATACTATTTTCGAATACTCAGGTATTGAAGATGGAGTAAAACGCCGTCAAGTGCTAGATGATATTAAGTTCATGGAAAGTGAACAAGGATGGAATGTCCCTTTAGATCATATTCGGGATGGTCATAAGGTTTATTATCGCTATGAAGATATGAGTTTCTCTATCAATAACCAACCCTTAAACGAAACTGAGGAAAACCAACTCAAGGAAGCTTTATTGACTCTTTCGCGTTTTAAAGGGATGCCACAGTTTGAATGGGTGGATGAAATTACTGCCCGGCTTGATTCTGGGTTAGGTCTTTCAAAATCCAATCAACAAATTATTGAATTTGAACAGAATGATTTTTTGCAAGGTATGGAGCATATTACACCTCTTTATAATGCTATATTATATAAGAAAGTCCTCAATGTTTCTTACAAAAGTTTTAAAAGTGATAATATACAAACCATTATTTTTCATCCTTACTACCTGAAGCAATACAAAAACCGCTGGTTTGTTTTCGGACTAAATGAAGAACTGAGCCTGATAACCAATTTGGCATTAGACCGCATTGTGGCTATTGAAGACAATAAAGAGGCCTATATCCCCAATACCATTGATTTTAGCGAATATTTTGAAGATGTGATTGGTGTGACGGTGGATAAAGAAGCGAAGCTTGAAAAAATACTATTGAAAGCAAACAGCGACTTATATCCGTATATCCAAACTAAACCCTTACACGGTTCGCAGAAAAAGAAAGAAACGGCAGATACATACGTTTTGATTGAACTGGAACTGATACCAAACTACGAGCTTGAATCACTGATACTTTCGTATGGAGAAGGTATAGAGGTTTTGTCGCCCAAAATACTTAGAGAAAAAATTAAAACAAGATTAGAATTATCCACAAAAAACTATATTTCTAACAGTGCAGATTGAATGCACTATTATATAACACCTTTGCAGCATGAACAAGATAGGATTTCAAAATTTTAGACGCTTTGCCAATTTTCCTGAAATGGAATATGGCGGTATAACTTTATTGGTTGGAAAGAATAATTCAGGAAAATCAACTATGGTGAAGGCTTTACTTCTTATCAATGATTTTCTTAAGTCAAAGGATGTCAGTTCCTTTTCTTTTGGGAATAGTGTATTAGAAGATGCTAATATTGTGACTTTTGACAGAGCTAAATGTAAATTCTCTAAAGGAAACTTTATCAAATTTAGCTATGAGACATCTGATTTTCATGCTGAAATTTGTATATCAGGTTTAGATGGCAAAACCACGGCGGAAGTACAAACATATATATTGAAGGATATAAATAAAGGTTTTGAGATTAAACTGGAACCACAAAATAATCATATTACTTTTTCAACAAAAAAAGGAAAAGAAAAGAAGGTTCCATTTGAAAATGATATAAATATAATAATCATACAAAGTCAAATTGATGATTTGAAAAATCGGTTAGTGATGTCAGATTTATCGGAGACTAGTAGTGAGTATATTGAGGATAATACAACTATAAAAAATCTGGAGAAAAAGATTAAAGAAATAAAGAAGATTCGCAAGAAAGAAAGTTCTAGTTTACATCTTTACAGTTTTTCAATGGATTGCGATACCAAAAGATCTTTCTTTGAAATTTTTAATGATTTCTTTGAAAGTAGTATATTACGTTATGAAGATAGGTATCATGCAATACAAAAAGGAAAGAAATCAGATAAAGAATTCGAAAATCTAAGGGGCTTCAAAGAAGATTTCTTTGTTATAAATAAAAGGTTCTTGGATTTTATAAATAGTATTGACAAACAGTCCCAAAACTATCTCGGAGCAAACCCAGCAAAACAATCAGCTTTATTTGCAATCCGTGATAAAAATAATGCATTGGCACAGGCAATAAATGAGTTTAAGCAGCTTGGGATTGAAAAAGAGACAGGTAATGACGCTTATCGCTTTGTTGATAATTGGATGAAATCCTTCGAAATAGGGGAAGGTCTTAATATCGAACTTCATGCAGGTGAAGCTTATGAAGTCAGAATACTGTCTGAAAAAAGTTGGATTCCCCTTGCCGATAAAGGTATGGGATCTATTCAAGCAATGTTGCTTATTATTCGTTTAGCCTGTATTATTTTTAAATCAAAAAAATACGAGAAGCAACATACAGTTATTATTGAAGAGCCGGAATTAAATCTACATCCAGCATTGCAAAGTAAGCTTGCTGACTTATTCCATGAAGTTTATATAAAATATGGAATCCAACTTATAATTGAAACACATTCAGAATATCTAATTCGGAAAACTCAATTGATAGTCAAAGAAAATGAATATGAGGTAAAACCCAATGAAAATCCATTTACGGTTGTTTATTTCGATTCAAATGAGGATAAACAGTGGAAAATGGAATATCGTGAAGATGGTAAATTTGCGAATGAGTTTGGTACCGGGTTTTATGATGAGTCAGCAATGTTAACTTTAAATCTGCTGTAGGAATGGATTTATATTTTGATAAAGAAAACATTACAAGTTTTATTGATAATCGAGAGCACGAAAGATATGACGATTGTTTTCGGGTAATGCAAAAGCAATTGAATTTGTATTTCAATTTCGATAAAAATGAGTTGCTTAATGATGAGGCTTTGCTAGCATGGTTTAAATTTTTGACTCAAGGGGTTGGAAAACAGACTAAACATTTTTTTTTAGGTAATAAATTTCCTGAAAGACCTTTGAAATCAAATACTCATACACGTCTTAATTCTGCCCAACTTTCTTCGATTTACCTACTTAACGATGATAGGATTGAGGTTTGTGTAAATGCTGGAGCACTACTAATAGGAAAGCCAGGAGAGGAAATAAGTACCATAAGTACACTTTTCCTAAATCAGGATGATTATAGCTTTGATAAAAAATTTAAAATCGGAGGTAATGAATTAAGTCAATGGGCTGATTTAAAAGATTATTCATTTCCTGTTTCGGATATTATTGTAGTTGATAGTTATATTGCTTGTGACACCTCATTGATAGATACAAATCTTATTGAATTGATTAAAATACTATCAATAAAGTCAAGATGTAAAATCAATATTATTGTTTATACAAACCATGAACAAACAGCTCTAACGTACGAAGAATTGAGCACTAAAATAAGGAAAGGTATAGAATCGGCTACAGGAATATCACCCAATTTCACTTTAATAAAATATCGGAATCAACGAGGAATAGCCTCCTTCTCCGAACATGACCGAACTATCTTTACAAATTATAATCGAATGTATTCAGGCGATACCTTTAATTATTTTCTTGCAGATGGCACTAAAACAACTAAAGGTAGGGAATTGCATTACTCTAATTATGGTAAGAAAGAAAATCATAATTTGGCTCTGGATCTTATTAATGACATTCAAAACAATATTTCAAGAATGCCGAATGAATCTATTCAGGGAGATAAGAAATCTAATTTTATAACTTTTTCCTAACTATGCACTTGCACTGCACAATTATTTAGTTACTTTGTACTATCAAACAAAAACAACATATAAACAACGAAACAATGAGTAATAATAAAGTGGATGTGAAATTCATTTTCGACATAACAGATAAGGTACTTTGGAATACTTTTAAAAAAAACGAAATTGGTGATGTGTTGTTGCCGTTTGTTGTGATACGTCGGTTGGACTGTATGTTGGAACCGGTGAATGAAAAAATACGCAAGGCTTATCAGGATTTTAAAGACAAAGTAAACGAAGATAAGCTCGACCCAATTTTACGCAAGGCAGCCGGAGGATTACAGTTTTACAATGTTTCGCGTCACACGCTGGAAGCACTGAAAGAAAACCCGAAAACCATTGAGATTGATTTCAATAATTATATGAATGGCTTCAACCAAGAAGTGCGCGATATTATTGACAATTTTCAATTGGAGAAAGTAATTGCCCGATTGGTGAAAAACAAATTGCTTTACCAAATGATTGATGCTATCTGCAAGGTGGATTTAAGCATGGATGCGGTTGACAACCACAATATGGGTTATATTTTTGAAGAACT
>Ga0209124_10000343_pt1 | contig 28269 bp, 35 predicted proteins | sample BarGraIncu01122A_FD_184502 | JGI IMG/M metagenome (GOLD analysis project Ga0209124, IMG submission 184502) | Arctic peat soil microbial communities from Barrow, Alaska - Barrow Graham LP Incubations 011-22A (SPAdes) (version 2) | ecosystem: Environmental > Terrestrial > Soil > Wetlands > Peat...
AATAATCGAGAATAGACCATCAATCAAGAGTACGGTAGGTACTACCGGAATTAACGCCCGTCAAGGACTCTCAAGCAGAGAGCCGATGCAGCGGGAAGCCACCCTACTTGTAGGGTGGTAGTTTCACTTCCTCGAATACAGTAGATATATATCTCTTTAAGTTGTACTCATACCCCACTTAAGGTGATACTATGAATTTTATCGTGAAAGGAACTTTCAAAGCTGGACAAAAATACGAACCCTTTACAAAAGAGATAACAACATTGAATAAAAACCTTGCGTCAGAAAAGGTATTTTCCCTTCTTGGAAGTGAACACAGGTTAAGGCGCAGACTTATCAATATAGTTTCAGTGGAAGAGGCAAAATAATGAGTGGCGCATTGACTCAGCAGCAGCTTGGGGAATTATCCGAAAAGCACCAGGTTTACAAGCACCAGGCTGATTCAATATCGCAGCAGATCAATGTGGTGGGCATCACCATAAGAGATGTGGAAACTGCATTAACAACAATTACAGCCTTAAAAGATGAACCTGCAGGGATTGAAACTCTTGTGCCGATCGGTTTTGGTTCCTTTGTAAAAGCAAGTCTGATAAATACCGATACCATTGTTGTAGGGATCGGGGCCGGGGTAAGCGTTGAAAAAAAAATCGATGATGCAAAGTCATTCCTGGAAAAAAGAAAAGACGAACTTACAAAATATCAGGAACAATTGAATAATACAATAACAAAACTTGCCCAGGAACTTCAAACAATTGAAAAATTAGTCTATAAACACCAGCAGTCACAGCAGCCCGTTCACGCTGAATAGACCATTTGATCATGTTTGAAAAACTCAAAGAAAAGCTTGGCGGTTTTAAGAAAGCACTTGGCAGTGTTTTAGAGAGTAAAGAGAAAGAAGCCATAAAAACCGACTCCATAAAGGTTGAGACCACGAAAGTGGAACCTGGAAGGGTTGAAATCAAGGCAGAAGTTCCCGGAAAAACTGAGATAATTCAGAATGTTCCGGAACCATCAAATCCTGAAAATGTTTCTGATAATATTAAGGAAAAAGCTCCTGAAAAGATAGGCATCCTGGATAGGATAAAAGCAGCGGTTTTTGAACAGGAGTTTATAATCGGTGAAAGCGGGCTTAAAGACCACTTATGGGAACTTGAAATGGCGCTTCTTGAAAGCGATGTGGCGCTGCCTGTTGCTGAGAAAATCGTCGAATCGGTAAAGATAGAGCTTGTTGGAAGCCGAAGGAAAATCGGCTCTGACACGGGAAAGATCGTGGAAGAAGCCCTCAAGAAGTCAATACTTAAAGTTATCTCTGTTGAATCTTTTGATTTTGACGAGTTCGTCAAGAAAGCTATCAAGCCTGTAAGCATCGTTTTTGTAGGCGTGAACGGAACAGGCAAGACCACGACCGTTGCAAAAATGGCAGAACGCTTTAAGATACAGGGTTATTCAGTCGTCATTGCTGCAGGAGATACTTTCCGGGCCGGAGCTATCGAACAGATAGACCGTCATGCAGAAGCGCTTGGAATAAAGATCATAAAGCACCAGGAAGGCGCCGACCCTGCAGCCATTATTTATGATGCGATCCAGTTCGCAAAGGCAAAGCACAAGGACATCGTGCTTGCAGATACGGCCGGGAGGATGCACACGAACATTAACCTGATGGACCAGCTAAAAAAGGTTTGCAGGGTTAATAATCCCAACCTCATTATTTTTGTAGATGAAGCGATCGCAGGCAACGATGCTGTTGAGCGCGCAAAGATGTTTAATAACGCTGTTCCGTTCCATGGAAGTGTCCTGACGAAAGCGGATGCGGATTCAAAAGGAGGCGCTGCAATTTCGATATCATATACGACAGGAAAGCCGATCCTGTTCCTTGGGGTCGGGCAGAGCTATAAGGATCTCATGAAGTTCGAACCGCAGTGGCTTATTGATCGGTTATTTGATTGATCTGAGCCTGAAGCAAACCTGATAGTTTTAAAATCTATAATAAATCCTTGAAAGAGATTAAATCCTAAAAAAATTCATACAGGATTGGATCGACCGGATTGTTTTGAAAAGTTATCCTGTAAATCCTCTTCATCCTCTCGAATGTACGCATTTTCAAGTGATTTTTTTATTAAAATAAGTGTTTTTTTTTTTGCTTATAATTATAAAAAAAAGAATTCATCAAATTTGCCACAGGCTCATCTTCATTCAATCAATACTACTTCAACTTCTTCACCTGCATTCAAACCTTCAACATTTTCAGGCAGTATCACAAAACCGTCAGCCTTTGACACTGAACTCAATATCCCTGCACCTGTTGTTGCAAGAGGGATGGCTTTACCCTTATCCAATTTGACACGGGCAAATGTTTTATAGCCTGTCCTTCCTGTGATCTTTTCGCAAAGTACTGCGCGAACGATCCTCTCCTGCTCATCCGGAATATTTCCAAGCTTCCTTATCGCTGATCGTGCAAAATAAAACAGGGCAACGATACCTGCGACCGGATATCCAGGCATGCATACAACAGGTTTTCCTTCGATGATACCAAGTGCCGTGGGTTTTCCAGGACTTATCCCGACGCCATGCACAAGCAGTTTTCCTAGTGAATCCACAACGGCAGGGACATAATCACGTTTTCCCACAGAAGTCCCGCCGCTTGTTATGACCATATCAGCATCAAGATTTGATAAGATCGCTTCTTTTATTAGATCAGGAGAATCAGTCACGATCTTGAGCAATCGTACGTCACAGCCCCATTTTTGAATATACAGAGATGCCATCAAACCATTCGTTTCATACACTTCCCCTGCCTTTAAGTCCGTTTTACCCCTCTGGACAAGCTCTTCTCCTGTAGGAATTATTACAACGAGAGGTTTTCTGAAAACTTTTAAACTTCCAATACCAAGGGACGCAAGCACAGCTATATCGCATGGACGAAGCCTGTGCTCTTGCTCTTGAATAAGTTCTCCTTTGCGGACATCTTCACCAATTACCCCGACATTCTTGAAAGGATGTATCTGGGCTAAAATCTGCACCCTGTCGCTGTATAATTGCGTATCTTCCATCATAACGACTGCATCCGCGCCTTCTGGCATTGGCGAGCCGGTATGAACTCTTACGCACGTTCCTTTTTCTATTGTTTTAGCCAATCTTAGAATAACAGGTGAACTGGCGCCAGCCCCGAGTGTTTCCGAAGCGATGACGGCAAAACCATCCATGGCTGCCCGCCGGTAATGAGGTACATCAATGCTGGCAGTGATATTCTCTGCAATTATCCTTCCATCGCAGTCTTCAATGGGCAAAACCTTTATTTCCCGCAGAGGAGGAAATGACTTTAGAAATAATTCCCTTGCTTCATCTGCATTGATCCTTTTCTTAAACATCAACCACCTGATACGGGAGGAAAAATAGCTATCTCATCACCTTGTTCAAGTGAGCTGTCCATTCCGCCTGATTCAAGAACATTTCCCCCATTTAAGAAAATATTAATATAAGGCAACAAAACCCCATCTTTGAATAAGATATTTTCAAGGCCAGGATATTTACTGCACATTTTTTCAAGTGCATCCCTTATCGTATTTCCTTCGATCTCAAGCTCACCTGTTTTTGTGAACTCCCTGAAATTCGCAAAAAGCCTTATCTTGATTTTTGGCATGCCCAGAGAATGTTTTTTCAGAACCATAAATGCTATGAATAAGTTTAGACTATCAAGAAGTCGATGAATAAAAAAAACTTTGCTTTTTACATGGGTTTTTTTCTTCTGGCAGCCATTGCATTTTTTTTACGATTCTACAGGCTTGATGAAAGGGTATTTCATCATGATGAGGCTGCTGTAGCTTATTTTACGTATAAATTATTCAGTGAAAAGATATACAGTTACGATCCTGCATTCCATGGGCCTTTTATGTATTATGCGACCACGGAAATATTCAAAAGATTTGGGGACTCAGTTCACTCTGCACGTCTTCTCCCTGCAATACTTGGATCTTCCATGTTATTCTTTTTGCTCCCCCTTCAAAAATACCTGAATAAAAAAGCAATATTTATAGCGGCTTTTTTCCTCGCTTTCTCCCCATCGTTCCTGTATTATTCCCGATTTTACAGGGAGGATATTTTCATATCATTTTTTTCCCTGCTATTATTTGTATGTGCTGTAAAATTTGGTGAGAATTACTCACATGATGGAATTATCCCCAAAAAATCTTATTTATTTACCGTGGTATCTATCATTCTATTTATCGCATTTTCCTGGATCATACCAGCGTTTTATCTTAAGCTTTCATTATTATTGACATTAAAAGGATTAACATATGTTTCAATTGCATTGACTTTCGTATGTTTTATTTTATTAATCCTTGGCAGTTACCCTATCTGGAAAGTTATCTACCTTATCATTGGTGCACTTTCGCTTGCATCTCTTGCAGCGCTAAAAGAGAACGCTTATGTTGCAATGGCATTGATAGGTTTCTTCCTGTTTCTTTTATTCATAAAGGAAAAGTACTACAAAGGATTAATTGATAAAATAAAGGAGCATGATAATGGAGTACTGGTCGTATTCGCCGAAGGTTTATTTTTCATATTTCTTTTTATAATATTTTTTTCAATGTATTACACAGGAAATTTCCTTGATCTTGATGGTATAAAAGTTGCATTCACAAAAGCGATATCCCACTGGTATGAAATGCATAAGATAGAGCGAATGGCAGGCCCCTTCTTTTTCTATGTGCCAATAATTGCCCTTTATGAACTTCCAATATTTATTTTTGGCATTCTGGGAATTAATTATTACGGGGGCATTCAAAAAAGGAATGAGAAGATCATGACCGCGATTCTAGGTTATTGGATGATATTGAATCTAATGTATTATTTGAAGGATATTTACCCGGTTTCTGGCAAGTTCTTGCCGATCTCATATATTCCCGATCCGATCATAATTTATTTGCCTTTATTGATATATGCAATCATAACTGTTCTTAGATCAAGCAATATGTTTCTCAGTTTCCTTATCTATTGGGCGCTTACAAATTTCATAGTATATTCATATATTCAGGAAAAAGTTCCATGGCTTGTCCTTAATCCACTTCTTCCACTTTCGATAATTGCTGCTGTTTACCTGGGTGAAATTCTTCCGGGAATGAATTTCAAGTCCCGTGACGGAATTATCCGGGTTGGTCTTCTCCTAATGGTAGCATCTTTTTTCATATATTCAAGCGTGGGATTGAACTTTATTCGTTATACTGACCCGGCTGAACCTCTTATCCAGGCGTCTCAGCCGCCCCAGAAATTTGCCTTTTTAGTTGAGAAAATAAATGACGTTTCATTGCAATACCAGGGCAATTCTACAGATATACAGATTACCGATGCTGAGCTTGAAACACAGTTCCTCTGGTATTTGCGGCATTTTAACAAAGTCCACTGGAGAGTGAATGTCAATTCAACATTTGATGCACCATTGATAATAGTCCATGATGGTGACGGAAATGATTCCGAGGCCATTATCGTGAAGCGTAAACTGCGCTCAGATTATGATCGGCTTGACAGCTCAAAGATGTCATGGTACTGGTTTAAGCCATCGGATATTACATTGGAATACATTTTCTTCAGGAAGATGGACCGTGCTCCCTCAGAATACAGGGTAGTGCTATATTCAAAACCAAAAGAATTGAACTGATGACGAGGATGCTCACGGAACCGTCAAAATCCGTGTAATTATCCAGATATCCAAAATAAGGGCATGCAAAGCATGCCATATACATTATTTTTCAAATATCTCAGGCACTATCCTTCTTGCAACTTCACGGTAAGCCGAAACTAAGTCGCCTTTATCGAACCTGAATACATCCTTATCAAGTGATTCCCCTGTTTTTTTATCCCAGAACCTGCATGTATCGCAGGATATCTCATCCGCAAGCAGGATCTTGCCTTTGTGCCTTCCGAACTCCAGCTTAAAATCCGGCAGCAGAAGATCTTTATCAGCCAGATTACCAAGGAGGATCGAGTTTATGGAAAGTGCAAGTTTTCGTATTTTTGAAAGTTCATCCTTTGTTGCAAGCCCAAGCGCAAGTGCGATATCATCATTGATCATGGGATCGCCATGTTCATCGCTCTTATAATCAAAAACCAAAATCGGCGGATCAAGTTTCTGGCCTGTCTTAAAGGGATATTTCTTAACGAGGGAGCCTGCCGCAATATTTCTTACAATTACCTCAATTTTTATGATATCGACAGCATCAACGACCATCTCGGTATCTGATAGCATGCGGTCAAAATGGGTTTTAATTCCTTTATCTTCAAGAAGCTTCAGGAGTTTGGCTGCGATCTGTGCATTATAATATCCCTTTTTTGGAGCTTCGCTTTTCTTTTTGCCGTCAAATGCCGTGAGACTGTCCCTGAATTCCATTATAAGCTTTTCAGGATCATCTGTCCCGTAAACGGTTTTTGCTTTGCCCGAATAGAGTTCCGAGAGCTTGATCATATGCTCTTTAGTGGTAACTCTATAGATATAAAGAAGACGCTGCAATGGTATTAAGTGTTAAAAGAATTTCGGAAAATATATCTAGGTGCATCGTATTTAACACTTAATAAAAAACAAGGGTGACCACAAGAATGATCGAGGATAATGTTGTTTTTATCGGAAACAAACCAGTGATGAACTATGTCCTTGCTGTAATTACACAATTTAATAACGGAGCTATGCAAGTTACAGTAAAAGCCAGGGGAAAAGCAATATCAAGAGCAGTAGATGCTGTTGAAGTATCAAGGAACAAGTTTTTGCATGAAATTAAAATAAAGGATATAAAGATCGGGACTGAAAAGATCGCTACAGACAGAGGGGACTCCAACGTTTCAACTATTGAAATCGTGATGGATAAATAAATAATATTCAGAATATTACAATGTTGTATTGGATTTTAAATTAAAAGTGAGCAAAATCACCTTATTTTCAATTTCGAACTTCACTTTAACTCAACAAAGAAATAAACATTACCCTGGCTCCTGATTATTGAAGGTATTGCAATTTCATAATCATGGGGTGAATTTCCAAGCCCATTATTATTTACATTTATGCTGGAAATTAATACAATATCTTCTCCATCATCCCCATAATAGCCATCTCCATCATCCTTAGAAGTGTCCCATAGTATTCCAGTTATAAATGTGGAAGTTTCTACGGAGTTAAAATTAGTTGTATTAGTACTATTGAAAATAGCAACATTTTCAATTTTTCGGCCATATACCGTAAAATTCGTATAGTTCCTTGGTGTTGTTCCATTTGAACTGAAAAGCATAGTGATGTTATTATTGAAAAAGCCGGTAGAATTTCTGCTTCCTGGTGCCATATTCAATAACTCATCCGCACGTTGGAAATTATTCAGGGAAACATTCCCGTTCTTTTTCCTCCCAAGTGCCTGCAGATTGTTATAATCAATTGATGAGATGTTGGAGGTAAAGATGTTTCCCCTTTGGGTTGCCCAGTTCCAGTTGGTCAAAGAATTGCCAATACTGTCGCGAAGGCTCAAGTTCCCGGAAAGCGTCCCGTAATATTTTTTCCAGGCTGAGACATTAATTGTCTTGGAACCATTATTGTTGCTCTCATCAGTTTCCACGAGGCTATTTTCAGGATCGGTTTTTATTGAAATATTATGGGTGCCTATAATAGAATTCCAATTAATAGTTGCATTCTGGCTTGAGCCAGCGCTGATATTTGAGATCGTGGCATTTGCAATATTATTACCAATACCCGGTGAACCATCAAACAAGCTTATATTGATATTACTGGCATCCCCCAATCCTCCATTGTAAACGGTAATATTTATAGTCACATTTTCGTTTTCATTGACTTCTCCATTCTCGCCTTGCGATTGTACATATGAAAAAGAAATATTTTCCTGCGTCATAATAAGGTCTGGTTTGTATACCACGTTGATCGTCCAGTTCTTATAATCATTGTCAATCAAATTGCTTATCGTCGCGTTGACATAATGGGATCCAATCTCTGAAAAATTTTTTGAAAAATTATCAAAATCCTTCAACTGATATATATTATCATAAGACCAATTATAGGCAGCAGTATGATTTGAAGTAACATTGAATCTGGCACTATCATTGATAAAAACAGTAAAGGTTAGGTTCTGATCATTGGTTATGTTATTGCTCCAATCCAGAATCGTAAGTTCAGGCTCGATCTTAACGGTCATGTTTACACTGGTATTGGAATTACTTGCATTATCAAACGCCGTTATTGTGAGATTAATGAACCCTATGCTCTCACCTTTATCAACAATTATGGTAGAATTTAGCCAGTAACCTCCAGAAAGAATGAGAATAGCTTCATTGATAGAAGAGTTTATTCCCGAAACATTGACGGTCGCATTCCTTACTCCCGGGAAAGCATCTGTTATTGAAGCGTTCAAGGTTAGAACGCTTCCATTTGGCACGTATAAATTATTCGTGTTTGATGTCACTAACGGGGGAGTATTATCAATTCCTATTGTCATGTTTATACTATTATTGATATTGCTTACATTATCATAAGCTGTTATTGTGAGATTAACAACTCCGCCTGAATCTCCCCTGTCTGCTATAATACTTGAATTGATCCAGTAATCTCCCTGAAGCGAGAGTACTGCTTCATAGATCGTGGAGTTAAGGGAGGAAACGTTCACTGTTGCATTCATAATGCCTGCTAAGATGTCAGTTATGGTGGCGTTCAGGTTAAGAATGGACCCGGTTCTCACATATATATTATTAATATTGGAGGTTACAGGCGGTGGCGTTCCATCAACTATCATTGTCTCATTAGAGCTGTTATCCCCATAATCATTGCCACTGCCTGATGTTCCATACCTCATATTTGCAGCGATATAATAAGCTCCATCCGTGCCTGGAGCAGTTAAAACCCAATTGAAAGTCTGGTTAAGAGAACCTGTTTTTTCATTATAGTTAAATGTGTTGACAAGGTTTGGGGATGAAGTTATCATCCAGCCATCATTTTTTACGTTTAGTTTGTATGGGGTTGCGTTATTTACCAGCATTATGCCCAATATTGTCCCATCTGTACCATTTATTCTTGTAGTTACATTTACATTAATATCAGCCTGTCCAGTTCGATATGGTCCTGCAGGGTATGGTGTATTGTTACTGAATTACCCGGGTCTGAGGAATTAGAATGGCAGCCTGTTCCGCACTCGGGGCCAGTCTGGCCTACGTTTGACTGGTTGAGTTCTTGATCAGATACGCCGTCAAACATTGCTTCTACAATACCAGCAAGCGGAACCGGAAGAAGCACCAGAATAAGCAGCCACAGCATGATATCATATTTCATATATAGCCACCAATTGTTTTCATAAATTCTCATCAGGTGTTTTGATTTTTCGATAATCGGATAATAGTAATAATAATCTTCTTGGTCCAAAAGAAGAAAAAACAGAAAAAAAACAGGGAAAATTCAACGGAAGATAGTACGAATGTACCTGATTCAACTGAAAGTATAGCTGTACAAGATGATACAGACAAAACAAAAAATACCTGCTATAAATCAGGTATTTCTTCCTTTTCGAATAACCCAAAGTGTTTCTTAAGTTGATCCTGGAAACAGTTTGATTTTTTCCAGGAAAATGGATCCATGTCACGGAACACAAAAAAAGCAGAGGATGTTGTCGCTTTTGTCTGTGTCTTCTATGATCTCTGTGGTTTTTAAAACTAAAAAATAATAAAAAAGTCTCTGATTGATTTTATTCCTCCTCTTCACCGCATTGGAAGTCGTCTGGTAATTAAAATCCGGGAAAAAGAAGATATTTCAGGATATTAAATCCAAAAAAGACGGTATTTCTATTACTAATAGGAATTCTCTAAGAGTTCCGCTATTTTAAAGACAAACACAAATGAACTTTTTTAAATGTGTATTCTATGCAACGGATATAATTATTGAAATTTATTATTTGAAAATCATTATAACCATAATAATTATATAATTTATAATAAATACTATTATATCTCTTGGAAGCATTAAGTTAGTATGACTCTGCCATTGCATGCAGAGTTGGAACATAAGTGTGTGTGAATATATCATAGTAAAGCCCAAACCAGGCTTAAGATTAGTTTGGGCATTTTGAAAAGGCGTTTAATTGTGTGAGTTTGGAGTGACAATTGATAAATGGTTCGCCCATAAGAATAATAAGAAAGTTATTAATAGATATACTATTAATTATGGTTCTTTTTTTATCAATTACGGCAGGTGAGTCCGTTTATCAGGCTAATGGCGGTTATCTGACCCATATGGATATTGAAAGGAATTCTTATACAGAAGAATGGATGGGATTTTATTGTTTAATATCAAATAATACTATGACGATCGAGAATTCTCATGTGAAAAATAATAATATTCAACATATTTTTACGGGTATATCCATAGATGAGGGGGATTACATACTTATAACAACTTCACCTTCGCCCCCTGAGCTTTCAGGATTGCGGGCAGGCAACATAGCATCAATTGATAAAATAACAGGCAGGGGCGATGATTCAGGTTCAAATACATTCACCTATTCCTCATCATACATGATACCTTTTTCAGGAACTATCCTTGATGATGTACCATCTTTATACATGTTTGATAGCAGGGAGCATTATTTCAGGGAAGCTTTACTTGCGGATAATAACGCAGACCCTGTATTTGCAGTTCCTATTGAACCTCAGGATATACAAAACAATAAAAGTCGTTTTTTTCAATTCATGCTACCGCAAAATGACAGCATTACTTATTATTTTTATTATCTGCCCTCAGATATGCAATAGGTTTTTTAGCAGTTTATTCAACTGTTTTAAAATTTTGCAGCTAAATAACCAGTATATTTGGGGTAATTTTTTTCAGTCTTGTTTTGTCTTTCTCATAAGAAATATTTAAAATTTTCCGAAGGTGATAACATTAGATTTTTTCACTGAAGAAGAATTCGAAGGAAAAAAAGATGAATTATGTACCTTTATTAGTAGCTTATTGAATCCGATGTATCTTATATCCCATAAACGGTCGTCGGGAAATACGGGGAGAGCCACTTGATCAGGAGCTTATCTACCCCAAAAAGCAGCATTATTCCAACAAGTATAAGGATAAGACCGGATAATTTCTTAAGAAGCTCGCCGTTCCTTGAAAACCATTTGTACCTGTTCGTGACTTTTTTTCCATAGAAGGCGATGGAAAGCATGGGGAGGCTCATGCCCACAGAATAAACAAAGAGCATCAATGCACCATAAGTCATATCTCCCGCAGATGCCACTAAAGCAAGGACAGCGCCCAGGATCGGACCAACACAGGGGATCCACAGGATTCCGAGAGACATGCCCAGGAAAAATCCCCCGGTGAGGCTTCCCTCTGGCATTTTGGAAGAGAATGAATTCAAGAACCCGAAATTCTCACGCAAACCCTGTGTTATCCTGCCTGATATCTTCATGAACTCCATGTTCACATCCTCATCAAAGAGCACCAGGCCCATGGTCATTATAAAGATAATAGCAATATTTCTAAGATAATCCGTGTATGCACCAAAGCTTGCGCCAAATGCAGATACGAGGACGCCCATCGTGGTAAAGCTCAAAGTCAATCCTGAAACGATAGCAAGCGGTCGCAATTTATGCCCGCCTGAACCTGAAAATATCACGGGTACAAGCGGGAGACAGCATGGTTTTAATATAGTGACAATCCCTGCCAGGAAAACGATAAATATTGAAAGGTTTGAAGGTCCCATCTTTTTTTACCTGTCGTTTTTTTTCGGATCAGTTCCAAGAACATTGATCATCTGGATAAGTTCGGTGAACGCCGCTATCTCTTTTGAAATAACCTCTTCTTTTGTCATTGAAATACTCATCTCGCCGTCAACGGTAAGCAAATCCGGCCCTCTTCGAACGAGCCTGTCTTTGCCATCGCTTACAAGTATTTTCTTGATCTCAGGATCATGGACAAATGCCCTGCCCGGGAAAATTACTGTTTCTTTTATAGCAGATAAATCCAGGGCTTTAATATCATCAATTGTAATGAGGCAGCCAATATCTTTTTTTACAGGAATTGCATTCACAAGCCCGCCAAGTTTATTAAAGATCTCATTTAATAAAGGTGCTGCGATTTCACTTGTGATAATTGTGGCTTCTTTTTTGATAATGGGCAATTTTGAAAGCGCGTCAGGTTCATTTCTGATGGCAAATGGCGACCCGGTCTCAGGATCATAAAGTGGAGTCCCTGTTACGCGAAAATCGAACTTTTCATTAATATCATCTACTATGGATTTGAATTCAGGGATAGTGTGTGGGACAACTCCTTCTATTACCGGTGAATTATTAAGGATCAAACCCTGCTCATTTGAATTGGCAAATCGCATCAGGATGAGCCCTTTTATACCCATTTCAGCCATGTCGGCGCATGTTTTTAGAAGCACATCGCCATCATTTATTCCCGGAATAAGTACCGTGGCAGCATAGACCTCACATTTACCGCAAAGGACACGAAGTGCCTCGAGTGAATCTTCAGGCGTCTTATCATTCATATATTTTCGCCGAAGTTCCGGGTCTGTTGAGAATACCGTGAAGGTAACTTCGTTCACTCCGTGTTCAATAAAAAACTGGGCATCCTGCTTATTCAGCCCCTTTCCGCTGGTATAACCAAGATGTATAGGTTTCTTATATTGTGAGAGGAATTTCACAAGAGGCTTCAATTCAGGATAACAGCTCACATCCCCTCCTCCGCTTACATTGAATTTTGAAACGTTCTTATTGAAAAAAAGCGCCTGCTTGATCTCCTGTGCCACAACAGAGAGCGGTTTAAAGCTTGAATAACTTTCCCTGACGCTGTTCGTGCAGTAATTGCAGCCTTTCTGGAATGGCATGCAGTGTTTGCATCCAAATGCAGGGATTTCTTTCACACCTTTGAAATAACAATATCTGCAAAAACCCCGGCAGTCAAGACCGGGACGCCCTCCGATGTCTGCGAGTATTTCCATGCCATCACGAGATGTAAGAAGTTCATTTAAACCTGTTGGTGAGATTGCTATTCATGGAAGAATCTGATGATCGGCCAACACAACTGCCTTATTTCACCCATACAACTTTTGGCACTATCCTTTCAGGCATCTCAGTCTTTCCTTTCGGGTATCCAAAAATCAGTGGTGCGACATCGATATATCCCTCAGGTGCCCCTATTTCCCTCAGGAGTTTTTCATCCATAAGGGCGCGCTGGGCGCCTCCTATCCAGCAGCTTCCGATACCTATAGACTGCGCTGCAAGCATCATTGTTTGAGCTGCCATGGCACAATCATAGACCGCTGTTAGCGCATTCTTATTTCCAAGTATTATTACAAGCACTGGCGCGCCATAGAACATATCGCTTCCCTTTTGTTTCAGGAATGAAAGATATTCTTCTGCGGCTTTTGAAGTGTTTTTCATATCTTCAAGCAGCGGGATCATGGACTTTTTGCATGTCTCCGATAGCTTCAGGATCTTATCCCTGTTCTTTATTACAAGAAATGCCCATGGCTGCATATTTAAACCAGAAGGTGCATATCCCGCGCAATCGATAAGGAAACTTATATCGTCGTCGGAAATCTCTTTATCCAGATATTGACGGACGCAGCGACGTGTTTGTATTATATCGATAACATCTTTCATGTGACTCATCCTTATCTAAATATTGTTTATTAATATAAAATATTTCCGGATAATAGTAAAATAATCTTACCTGCAAAGAAATGTAAAAGGGGAAAATCCCCCCCCTGATTAAATAAGATCCTTGAGGTAGAATTTATGAGGACCCAGTGTGCCTCCATAATTCCCTGCACTAATCTTCTTAACACCCGGCACCCTTACGGCGGATGCAATACCAGCTTTCATTGACCTGCTTATTGCTTCCGCATCAAGGCCATTAATAACAATCTCATATATGGCGTTCACATCAGCGGGTACGTTGGTGTCTTTTATTTTAGCTTTTAATGAAGGACAAAATTTTTCATTCGTTGTTGCCTTCATGAATTTGTAATTCGTAAATCCAACCTTTGATCCGCTTGCCACAACACCACCAGGGAAAGGAGTTATAGTGCCCTCCTGCATGACTATGGCATCGACGGCATTTTCTGCTGCTGCAAGAGCTGTCATCTGGGTATCAGCCATAATGAAGAAATTGCCGCCTGCAATACCTTCCTGCGCCCCGATACTGTGTTCTGTAATGAAGTCACCCTGCATCATGGGGATCTTATATGCTTTTCTCCCGCCGATTGTGGTCTCCGTTTCAAATCCGTCACCAAAGAACTTGAGCTTGAATCCTGTATCAAATTGCTTCTCTGCATTTGGAAGCCCATTCCACATGGCAGCCGTTGGCGCTGTAAGAACACACTGTCCGAGGCGTTTTAATAACTGCTCTTCCAGGGCTTTATAACCAAATGTGCATATAAAGATATATACACCGGGTCTGCCGTCGGGTGTCTCACTGCCATCTACCGCTTTTTCAATGCCGGCTTCAGCAGGGCACATTATTACAGAGGTTCCAAAGCCAGTAGCTTCCTGTGCCGCAACCATTGCCCACCGCCTTGTTGCGCCGGTTATCAATATTCTTGCTATCTTTATCGGAAATGCTTCCGCATATGTATCTTCTATTTCTACTCCATTTAGTTCCATTAAATATCCCTCACTTGATGAATACCCAAAAAATCCAATACGGGTCATCAAACAATGAGTTATTTTTACTGTAGTACCTAATATATGCTTCGAAATGTTTTGGCAAAACGATAAAATAAAAAAAAGAAACGTTTTTAATGCATCATCTCATTCACAGTGCGATTTGCCAGTTCCTGCATTCGAACCTGTGTTCTGCCTGGTCCTGAAAACTCATCATGCGCCATTACGGACGCTATTTCCTGACCAAGGATGAAAATCGCATGTTTGTGTTCGGCTTTGCTTCGATGCACATGTATGGGGCTTATCTGAAGGGAATGGTAATGTGAAAATTCCACATTCTCGCTTTCCTCAAAGAACTTCTTCATTTGCACCATCAGGGTATGTAGTTGGATTAACTCTTCTTTGTGTATAAGACCGCCTCCTAACTGTATGTAGCTGTTTACTGCTTTGCAGTAACTCTGTATCTAGTGACATTGATTCAGTACTAAAATGATTTGCGCGGAAAAGCTATGCCGTTCTCCTAAACTTAAACTTTTCGATTTAATCTTAATGATTCTTCATGTACAATATAAAATTTTAGGTTCCAATTTTAGTTTGAATCGAACACCTGTGACATGAATAAACTGAAACCCAGTTTACACGGTTTAGGGCTTTATTTGCATGCACATGTGACATGGATAAACTGAAATCTCAGTTTACATGATATAGGGCATGCTTTGTATGCCCTTTAGGAAACAATTCGAAACGTTTTTCGTAAGGATTTTCACGGATTGACAACGATTTTCTGATGCGTCTCACGAGGAAATTCTTTTATATAGACTCCATATTTTCCGGGCTGGTCGAATGTGTAATTGAAAAATCTGTACTTATATTTCATCATAGAACTGGAGTTGTTCCATAAGCCTTCCTTGCTTACCACGGTAAGATACCAGGCATTTTCAGTGACACTTACCCATTTTACCGTATCTCCAGAATTTATCGTAAGAGTCATATTTGTATATGGCGCCGAACCGTTCTTGACCGTGACCTTGCTGAATCCATATTCATCTACATCGGATGTATAAAGCTTCTGCTCCCTTATTTGTGTCGGAACAGGCGTTGGAATAGTCGGGACAACAGTTGGCGAAGCTGTCGCCGTAACCGTTGGGGAAGCTGTCGGGACTGGGGTCGCTACCGGTTTTTCTTCAACACATCCAAGGAATAACAATGATAATGTTAATATAAATATTGAAATAAGTTTGATATTAATCATACCTCACCAGTAACAATAATGGCGCTCTCTATAAATAATATTATCTGTTTATTCTCTGATAGCGATTCAGGATAGGGGTTTATTATCAATCCCTTACATTTTACCCCTGAATGGATAAAAGCGAAAAAAAAGAGATGAAGTGGATATACGAAGAGATCGTGGGGAGAATTCCCCCATTCTCCCTTCTTTCTTATAAATACAGCATTCTTCTGCAATTGCTTTTACTCCTGGTTATAGGTATCTTCCTTGGTCTTGTCTATGACATTAAACAAATTTCAATGCTTTATGGTTCACTTGCCATACTTGTGGCAGTTTCCTGGAGCCTTTTGATCCTGCAACTTGCGCCAACTCTTCGCAAATTCAGGGCGCCATTAAGCATGGATGAAAATGACTTGCTTGAGCGGTATAAAAACATCCTTTTTAATAGGAATCATTATGAAGCGATACCAGGGCTTGTTATTTTCATTCCATTCATGTTCTACCTTTTTTATCTGGGGACGGATCTGCTGGATATGTGGCTTGGAAAAGAACCGCCTATAATTTTGTTATTCTTCGTCAGTCTTCTTATCTGGGACATTTGTTACAGGATGGGATTGGGGCTATGGACTTCGATCCTTGCTCTTTGGAGATCCATTTGGCTCAAGAGACTTGCAGAAAAAAGGACTGAACTTGAACATACACCTTACACGGAGCTTAAATATCTGCAAAAGCTGGATATAAATAATGTATTCTTCGGGCTGATATCGCTTCTTTTATTACCCCTTTTCAAGAACGACGATCTCCTTGCTATGGTCATACTTATCTTTATGTTTTTTGTGACCTTTACTTCTGTGATATCTGCATATATAATATCAAAAGTGCCCTGGCTTCCCCCGGATATTTATAATCTTGTTAATGAGTCCAGTTTCGCATACATCGGTACTTCACTTGGTGGAATTACCCATGTCACTCCTGTAGTCTATGTTTTTGACGGGCAGAAAATATATTTCAATACATCAAAGGAAGCAAAAAAATTAAAAGTCATGCAGCAAAATAACAAAGTCGCATTCCTGATCGATAAAAGGGATATGAGCAATATCTATGAGAATAAGGCAGTTATGTTCACAGGAGAAGTCAAGATATATGGATTAATGGATATTCCGCTGAGACTTTTTCGCATGATTGGAGCATTACGTCTTTTTATGAAGAAATATCCTGATTATACAAAGAAATATTCTACATCGGAATTACCCAAGGCCTGGCAGCTGACGCCGATAATAGCAAGGATACTGGTCGAAGTAAAACCCGTTAAGATAATCTATTGGAGAGGAGCAAAACAGATCAGTGTGCCGGTGTGAACATGCAAATACCAGATGAAATGAGAAATATCTTATATGCGAATTATTTCGGATATGTTTGCACGAGCGATAGATTTGACCAGCCGCATCTGACTCCGGTTTTTTTTGTGTATGATGAGAATTCCCAGAAAATATTTTTTATCACCAACGAAAGATCAAAGAAGATAAAGAATTTATCCGAAAATCCCAATGTAAGTATTACAATAGACATTAGAGACCCGGTAAACCCATTCAATAATGAAGGGGTAATGACACAAGGCACAGCGAATATCACAGACAGGGCGCCAATATATTTCTTATCAGAAGAGACACTGCAATTATACTATGACATCTATCTGGAATTTAAGAGCAAATACCAGAAAGTTATCGAGAATAAACCGATGGGAGAGAATGATGTAATTATCCAGATCAATATTGAAAAAATGGTGTACTGGAAAGGACCGCATTTTAAGTCTTTAAAATTTAAGAAAGATTCGCAGGTTTTTTCCTAGCTATTTTTTTTATCCTGATATTCTGGTCCATTATTTTCATATAAATCTTATTTTTCATTAATTCCTCATTGCTTTTGAGAAGTTCATTCTCAAGTTTAAGGATCTTAATGTTTAGCGTTTCTATGTGCGCATATTTTTCATCAAGTTCTTTCTCAAGGTTGTTAATAGTGACCTCGCGGCGGTGAATATTGAATTCCATCTTCTTTTTTTCAACCGGGTGCATATATTCCGCAGGTCTGATCTCGATCTTTTTTTCCACGTCAGGTCGAGCTTTTCCCGGAAATGGTACTTGAAGAAGGGACTCCTCTATATCATGTCCTTTTAGCTTCTCAATATACAACCTTGATATGCGCTGCTCGTGCGCAGAAAGAGTCCAGGAAACGCCCTTATACCGTTTTTCAATACTTGCAAGCTCAAGCAGCCTTTGCGCCACATGATCGCTTATCCAGCCAATACTCTTGTAGTAATTCAGGAGACGCGACAGGTTATTATGGCCCACCCTTTCAAGGAGGAATTTAATCCATTTTCGCTGCGTCTCTATTAAATTATCGTTCAGTTCTTCCAGCATTTATGCGGTTTGCCAGAATTCAGGCGGCATATCCATCGCAAGCTTTAGAGCACCCTCTGCGCCTCCAAAAACCGGATCTTTTGCTATTTTTACACTTCCGCCATCAATGAGTTCAAGTTCCTTCTCAAGGACAACATCAAAATTCTTGATGAGACTTCCTCCTCCTGCCAGCCAGATATTATTTCGAAGATCTTCCTGGAAATCAGGATCATATGTTGATATGAGTTTGGAAATCCCGCTCATTATATCAGGAATAATGGACTCACATGCGTCCTTGATCTCTTTTGTTATGGATAATTTAAGGATGGATGAATCAACAGGTACATCCACCACGATCTCTTCTTCTGCTTCGCCTACGAATGAACTCTGCTCCTTCCATCTCTGAGCCATTTCAGTCGTGACTCTGACATTAGTATATTCATCAGATATGAGCCTTACAAGTTCCTTGTCAATATAGTCGCCAGCTTTATTGCTGCTCACCTGGTCATCAGGTTCTGGAAGCGTGCCATGGACCCTGCACAGGTCGGTTGTACCTGCGCCTATATCCACAACAAGTGAATGCTCAAGTTCCCCCAGATTGTATGCAACACAGAAAGGCTCACTTGCTACCATTATCCCATCAAAGAAATCACCTGCTATTTCAGTAATGATCTTCTTGTTAAGTACGCTTGCCTGTGATGGAACGCCAATAATAGCATATTTCTTAACATTCTTATCCAGGTCCACTGAGTTCAATACAAATTCAAGTAAGCCTTTTGCAGCTTCAAGGTCTTCTCTCTGGTTCTTCAATAATCCCGATTCTATCGGCTTGAACATGTTCAATGCCACCCTGTGCTTCAATGCCTCGTCGCCATACAGGTGTTCCTTCTTAAGGAACTTTGATGCCACAGCATCTCTAGGTGTACCAACAATACTAAGGATGCTTTTCTTCTTGCCGTTGCTTGTCGATATGGCTGTGTGGTTCGTACCAAAGTCAATCCCTATGAATAGCTCCTTGCTCTCTTTTACACGGGGCGCGGACGCGCCCGATTTCTCTTTTCTTCGTTTGGTTGCCAAATAATATCCCTCATAATGATTATGTTAATGTTACAAACGCATTGCTCAAATATATAGTTTACCTGAGAAAACTAAAGTTTTAAATTGAGCAAAATAAAATATACTTTAAAGTAATAAATACATAATATAAATAGAAAATATGTATATTGATAAATACACTTCCCGATGTAAGATCTTCGAGCAAGTTCCCGCCGGATCAATTGTGCTTGAGATCGGGTGCGGGTCTGGCAGACTTGCAAATATTTTGACCATCTGGAAAAAATGCAGGGTTTATTGTGTAGACAAAGACCCCATAATCTCATCTTTTGCAAAAGGAAAATGCATTGAGGTATTGAACATTGATATTGAAAATACGGATCTGCCTTACGAAAAAGGAGTTTTTGATTGCATAATTATTGGAAATGTGCTTGAACACATGATAGAACCCCTACAGGTATTGACACGCCTTAAGAAATATCTTAAAAAGGATGGTTTATTGATATATTCTGTTCCCAGCATTGTGAACTGGCATTCCAGATTGACAATATGTCTTGGCAAATTCGAATATGAAGATGGAACCGTTTTTGAGAGGACCCATTTGCGGTTCTTTACCCTGCGGTCTGCAAAAAACCTGGCTCTTGATTCGGGATATCACATCATATTGCTTGATGTTACGCCCAGCATATATCTATACAGGGAGAAATTGAACTTCTTGTGGTACTGGATGACGAAAGGCTGGAAAAATCTTTTTGCGGACGAATTCATTATCATTGCGAAAAAGTGATAATATCCTATATTTATTGCCTGGATAATAGCTTGAAATACCATATCCATAAGCCTTATCAATGTTAGCGTCAGAACGTTGCGACGGGTTTAAGAAAAACCCCGGATATCCGAAATGACCGATGATAAAGCTATTGCATACATCAAAAAATGTCTTGAAGCTGGGAAGATGCGTGAGGCCATAGAAGCCTCCAGGATAACAAGAGTCCCCCTTTCAAAAGAAGAACTCGAATTATACATCCAGAAATATCTTGATACTGGATGGATGTCAAAAGCAATAGAAGGCTCAAAAGCCGCGTGTTTAGAATTGCCTCAAGATGTGCTTATCAAATATGCCAATAAATATCTTGAGGATGGAAGGATCTACTCAGCGGTTGATGCCTCAAAACTTATCGGCATGCCACTTCCGAAAGAGAAGATCGCTAGCACAGGAAGAGTATGCTTGCTTAAAGGAAAACTAACGTCAGGACTTGAAGCCTACAAGCTCATAAAAGAAACGCCCCCTGAAGAAGAACTGATCATTTGTGCAAGCATATGTTTCAAAGAAGGACGCCTCTCACATGGTCTTGAAGCATATAAATTAATAGATAAGACCCCACCTGAAGAAGAACTTGTTACCTGTGGAAATGTTTGTTTCAATATTGGACAGGTCACTCCTGGTCTGGAAGCTTATGCTTTAGCAAAAAGGACTCCCACAAAAGAGCTCCTTCGGGCATGCGGTGAGGTATGCCTTCTTGAAAAACGCACAGATAATGCCAGGAAATCTTTCGTTGCTGCGCAAAAAATCGATGGAACGAAGAACAAGGAAATTGATGTTACGGAAAAATCCTTTCAAGAACTGAGTGACTTACTCAATAAATCCTGGAAAAGTCCCGGGCCGAAAGTATGTTCTGATTGCCAGAGCGATAAGGACATCAAAGACAGGTTTTTCATATTATCAAGATGCCCTGAAAATAAGGAAGAGGAAGAACGTCTTGATGAAATCATGAAAAAACAGCATGGTGTTTCACAATTCTATATTGAGATGGATTTTTTTGGAGATGGCAGGGGATTGATATGCTCTGCTGTATGCGCAAAATGCGGGTCACAAAATGTTGTTCTTGGTTATGATGATTGGGGATATATGGAGATAAAAAAGAGAAAAAACATCACGGATATTCGTTTAGATAATATTATATTCCTGAAAACCAATTGGTAATTAATGGGTGAAAATTAATGACCATTGGCTTTGTTTTGATAAATGTATCCCCTGGAACAGAAAAAAAAGTCTTTGATACCATGATAAAATGGGATGAGATCCAGGAACTTTATCCACTTTTTGGCGATTATGACCTCATCGCAAAAGTACAGACAAGCGATTATGAGGGATTAAGTGATATCGTGGTCAATAAGATAAGGGCATTAAAAGGCGTTACCGAAACAAAAACCCTCACAGGGGCGAAATTCTAATTTTTTTAAAAAGTTGCTGATACCGGGCATTCTGGAGCAAAAGCAACATGTTGTAATAGATTTTTCTAAATACGTTTTTGATAAAACAATTACTCCCTAATATATTAAAATAAACTATTTTTGGGTGGGGGAATAATAACTTTGTTGTGCAAATGTTGCTAAACTTATATATACTACGTATTCCAATTATGTGTGTGTGCAAAAGTTGCACACAATAAAATAATGAGGGACTAAAATGAAACTAATAAATGCCATCAGGATGATTGAAGAACGTGACAGAATAAAGAGAAAAGAAGAAAAAGAGATGCTAAGACAAAGAATGCCTTTTGGAAATCAATTCGTAAATATGAATAATCCAAAACATACATTGGCTCAAGGATTATCCGGACAGCAAAATCTGGTTCATGTACAGTCCATTTTTCCAAAGGAAGATGTTGTTGCACTAAAAATAAAAACCAAAGAAGCGCATGTAAAGGAGGCTCTTTTAAAAGCAGTTTACTTTTATCTGGAAAATGCCGATGATGACTGAATTATTTCTTTTTTCAAAAAAACTGCGACGCAAGTGTTGATTTCACATCACATATCCCGGCGAATCCGCAATACTGGCACGGTGCATCAATAGCTGCTATCAAAGCTCCATTTTATCTTTTCCGGGATTTTCTCAAGGTTCTGCTCTGTCTGAACAATCATCGGCTTCAATTGATGTGCATCAGCAGACGAATCGGTGATATTATTTGCAAGAATAAATCCATTATGATCAGTTGTGATTTGAAAATTATATGAGAACTCTATTCTCCCTTTTTTGGATTTCATGAACCTGCATTCTGGATCAGTCATGCTAACCTTTTCAAGATAGTTCTTTTCCATTTCTTGATGCGCTCTTTTTAGTTTTGCCTCGGTCTTCGTCCTGAATAGTTCACCTTTCTCTTTAAGCTCTTCAATATAGTGTTTTACGGCACTCCTGACTCGCTTTTTTGATGAACCTGGAAGCTGGTCGCTGCCTATTATCAAAGAAGTCATCTTCAAGCGAGTCTTGAGCAGCCCATGTATCAAGCTCATTTTCCACAAATTTCATCAGGAATTCAAGCTCTTCTTTTGTGAATACTCGTTTATCCGCAGCATTTGCTTTTATTTTCGTTCCATCTGTTGACAGGTGGGAAAGGTCCAACATTCCCTCTTTTCTGGCAAGATGTACAGTATGTTTAAAGACCGTTTTTATGATATCGGGATTGTTTTTGCGGAAATCGCTTATCGTTCTAAAATCCGGAGTAAGCTTTTCTGCAAGATACATATAGACAGCGTTTTCTCTGGCATTTTTTGCAAGCCTCCTCGAAGATCTGACCTTATCAAGTACTCCCATGACAAGCAATTTCAGGAGGATTCCTGGATGGTATGCAGGACCCCCGGCTCCTTCATATTTTTCTTTGAATCCTGAAAAATCGAGGGAATCAATGAAGTTTTCAACGAGGAAACAAACATGGTTTTCAGGTATCAGGTCTTCTAATGCCGGAGGGAACAGCCACGTCTGGTTTTTAAATGATTTGATAAATACCATATTATAAATACAATAATTATATGATATAAATGTATTGATAATTAATCGTAAGCATCAGACACTATTATAGTAATAATTAAAAAAATAAATTGGATCAATTGCGCTCAATTATCAGACAGCCTGTTCAGTCGTGGAGATGAATTGCCCCTTTGCATAGATAATAATACTTTCTCCCCGCTAGGATCATCTTATTTCATTTGATATCCTAGCAAGCTCATTTTTCAGGAAAGAAAGTTTATCATTGCTCTTAACAGCAGAATCATAGGTTAATGCCAGTTCTTTTAATATGATCCTCTCAAGGTACCCTGATGATATCTCATTTATCAGATCATGCCCCCGGTTCATAAAATAGCACATCCTGGGACATTTGATATACGTGGTGATATCTGAGACTTTGATCATTATCGTCCCAGTATTTCTTCAAATACCCATTCATGTTCATTGGGATTTTTGAGGAATTCAAGTTTATTCAGATCACGCACAAGCCCGTACATCTCTTTATTTTTCTGCAATCCTAATTCTTTTAGATTTGCTGGTTCAAAGAACCTTATTTCTGGAACATGATCATATTTCTTATTAATCACCCTTCCTGTTTCCAGAAGGAAATATGCACCGCCTCTTTTTTCTTTTATTGGGGGATATATGGACTCAAAGTTGTCAGCTACCCAGTTTGCCATTTTCAAAACTTTATTCGATGCATTGATAGTTAGATGCCCGTATCCGGGTGGAATTATCACCTTATCTCCCTCACATGCTTTTATCAGGAGCACATCTTCGATCCCTTCTCCATCCGGTTTTTGCAGTAAATAATGGGCTTCACCGCCAAGCACTTCATATATTTCAGGAAAAGTGACCCTGGTTCCGGGTACAAGAGGATGGTAATGGCCCGCAGTTTTCACATATTCACACCCCAGCATCCGGGGCGGAATGACAGTAATATCGTACCTGAGACCATGTTCTTTCATGAGAAGCGCATCTTTTTTACTTAGTGAAAGCTCCCGATACATATAATATAATTCAACATTTTCCGCCCGGGAAAGCCAGTTCTTGTCATAGATGACATCTTTCATATCAGAAAGCATTCGAACATTAGCTTTAATCCTGTTTGATCCAAATTCCAAGGTGATTTCCATTGCGTACTCGTCTGATATGATAATATAAGAATTATTTCATTTGCTTGTCCTCATTATTTTTTCAATGAATAGGAAACTGACCATGAAAAACATTGTTCAAATGATTCATAGATATATATGAAAAAACTACGTTAAACGATACCGCTGGGGGATCATATAGAATGACAGTGGCTGGAAATTATGCATATGTGGCTGATGGTGAGAATGGTCAAGTGATTTTTCGAGTGGATACAGGAGCAGGCTATGATGCCAACGGGAATGGCATAATCGATAAAAATGAAGCGGCGCCGGCAGTAATTGACTACTTCAGCGGTTTTATCACAAAGCAGGAAGCGATAAATGTGGTGCTGGCGTACTTTGGAGGGTGAAAGAATAAATCAAGTGTTTATTTTTTTTATTTTTTATGTTTTATTCCCGTGGGAATACTGATGAAATCTTTTCAGGATAAAATGAAAAAATGTTGCCTGATGTGATCAATATAACCCCGAACCAGAATATCGACAGATGATAGGGATTATCTTGAAAGTTCACGAAATTAAAGATCAAGATAACGACTCCAAGATGCAGGAGCGATGAACCCAGCCTTACTACATATCCTTCTTTCTTGAACCTGATAGTCCTGCTCTTTTTGATGGTTAATATGAGGACTATAGCTTGAACAGCGGTCATTACAACAAGAATAAAACCCAGTCCTTTTTCCAGGCCCGAAAAAATAGTGAGGAATATGGTAATTCCAAGGATCAATGCGCTGGATTTTATCATCATGTCCTGCTCAAAAAGCCTTTTGGGAATGCAAAGACCAAGTGAAATAAGAAGCAGTACAAGGAATGGATAAATGTATGAATTCATCTCATCGATGTACTGGTTGTATTGCACGGTTTGTGTCCACTGGGCATCGACTGCAAGATAATTATAATATGTAATTCCATACAGGCTCACAGCGCCTATCCCAAAAAGGATAATCGTTGTAATGATTATCAAATAATAATTATATCCTAACATCAGATTATTATAAATAGCTCTAATTCTCATATAGATATTGATGATTTTATGAAATATAAAACAATCAATGAATTTCTTAGTTATTATGCGAATAAGAATACAAAGACGGTTAGAAGATCGGGGCTATTAGCCTTTATAGAGTTTGTATCTGGAAAAAAAAGAACTGGATTATTCATAAGAAAAGATGACTTTCATAATCAATTAGTAGAATTTTAACATCATCTAAAAGAATACATGTCGATTAAAGACCGGGACTACAATGATGACTTGCTGAAATTCGCTGTAGATATGAGTTCAAAAGGAATTCCTCCACTCACAGCAAGATCCTATATCAGCAGCGTAAAGGAATATTTTGGACAATGTGATATTGAATTCTCATCACGACAACTCAAGGATATTAGAAACAAGAGTCCAAAAGGTAGAGGTAGAACGGAAGAGGATGACCTCACAAAAGATGTTGTCAAACAAATACTACAATATACAGATGTCAGAGGTAGAGCGTTATTCTTGACTCTAATCAGCACCGGTATGAGAATCGGGGAATGTTTACAATTAAATCTTAGTGATTTGAATATTAAGGATGGAAAAATTCTATCACCTATTGTATTGATCCGGGGACAGAATACAAAAACTGGAGAACAGCGATATTCATTCCTTAATAAAGAGTCTATCAAGGCGATTGAAGCCTATTTACAAGTAAGGGAAAAGTTAAGAGAAACTACCCTAAAACGAACTACTAGATCAAGTGGTGAAGAATATAAAAATAGGTTATTTCCTTTTAGTCCTGCCACCGCATTACAAATATTTAGTTTCACTTTGAAAAAAGCTGGATTAGAGAAATTTTCAAGTTCTATCCAGCGCAGGACATATCATATTCATATGTTTAGAAAATATTTCAGTTCTCAATTATCTGTTAGTTGTCCGCGTGAAATGGTTGAAGAAATTATGGGGCATGAGGGCTATCTATCCGGTTCTTATCGCAGATATACCAGAGAACAGATGTATGAATATTACCTAGCAGCAGAGCATAATTTGTATATTAATGAAATTGATGTTGATAAGTTAGAAATCAAATACGAGAAGGAACTTGAAATAAGTAAGAAGCAAATCAATACTGAGAATGAAAAACTGAAGGAAATTATGACCTCACATTCTGATGAAATAGGAGCTATGAAATACCAACATCAAAAGGATTTAGAAGGAATGATGATGGAGATAGAGAAAAACAAACGAGAGATGGTATCATTTTTCAAGATAATGAGAAAACAATACAAAGAAAAAACAGGAACCGAAATTACTGATGATTTACTTAATTCAATGATGGAGAAAAAATAAGGTCCTCTCTTTCATTTCTCCTCATTGAATTGTTACCGATTCTTCAACATCTATAGTGCTTGATTCAACATTCTTTTTTCATTCATATTATCTTATGGGTTTGAGTAGATCGTCTGTTAAATCGCATCCTTTAAAGGTTTAAATTGATTTATACCGATTTATACCGATTTTAAATACTCTGATTTCAATTACAAGTCATCAACATGCCTTATATTCAAACAGTTTATGTATGGTGTCGCCGTTAATGATTCTGAGGATAAAATGACTCAAAAATCAAAAATCCCTAAGACTCCAAAAGAGCCGAATAGAAAATCGAAAAAATCTGTTGAGATCGTTGAACCTGAGATCATCCAGGAATCTATAATAGAACCTGAGATCACCCCAGAAAAACAACCCGGAAAAGTCAAACAGATTGAAGCCATGATTGTTCAGATTCTCAAGGAAAATCCTGAAGGAATGACAAGTAAGGATATAATCGGGAAATGTCCCAGTGAGTTTAACATTGCGACATGGCAAACTCGAATCTATCGACTAAGAGGGCAGGAACTATATCCTACGATAAAGGGTCAAAACTCTTCAAAGTTTAAGGATCCTTTTCTTTTTTTAATACATTTCCTCTTTTTTAGTTAAAATCAGCCTCTGTAATCGCTATTACATCAACGATCTGGATCCTATCAATCTCTTTACACAAGGGATTCAGTTTTCTGTGTATTTCATGTTTGCTATCCATTGGATAATTTTTTGATAGCTTAGAATAATCGTTAGAACTATTCCTGAAGCAATTTCTATAATATAATTTTTCCATTCAATTCCAAAATAATTTCTTACTATAATGCTAATTAAGATAACTATTAAAATAACGATTGGATAACCGATCCATTTTTTGTTGTTTTCAAGGTTCTTTGTAATAAAATTGCTGGTATCCAAAATAATCATAAATGTTAGTTTAACAAAGTAAATTATAGATAAGTTTAGAAAAATGTAACCAATCACCGCATAATAAATTATTCCGTTTTCACCGAAATATTTTGGGATAGATTCAGGATGAGTTATAATTATAATAGACAATCCTGAAATTAAAATACAAAACAATAGTTTTTCAATGTTTCTAATACGTTCAATTGCAGTAAAGTATACTCTATCTAGCATCGAACATAATATTATGCGGGACTATTTAAATCTATTTTTTTATTAAGTGAATTTTTTTTTGAAACTCGCTTCAATTTACAATATGAATTGTCACGTTCTGATATCTCAGTTCATCAAATATCCTCTGTATTCTTGAGTAATAACGACGATCTGAGTATATAAAGGGGAAATATCTCCATCTAGAAGAAAATCTCTTAAAATTGAGAATTAGGGGTAGTTTCCCATATATGGTTTTGTGATAGAGTCATAATGTTTCCCGTTACGGTTTTTGTTTGGTTTTAAAAATCTCATGAAGAGGTGCTAGCCCTTTTGGTGTGAGTCTATTCTAAAGAATAGAGAGCGATCTTTTAACCCACTCGAAAAAGAAGGCCAATGGAAAAACCTACACATACTACAGTATTGCTGAGCCCTACTGGGAAGACAAAAAGAACAAGAAAAAAATATTATTCTATCTGGGAAGCCTAACATCCTCACAAGCACAACAAATCCGCAACATACTGAAAGTTACTCAATCCGAGGACACCTTCACGGCAACTTTTG
>Ga0209124_10000353_pt1 | contig 27455 bp, 25 predicted proteins | sample BarGraIncu01122A_FD_184502 | JGI IMG/M metagenome (GOLD analysis project Ga0209124, IMG submission 184502) | Arctic peat soil microbial communities from Barrow, Alaska - Barrow Graham LP Incubations 011-22A (SPAdes) (version 2) | ecosystem: Environmental > Terrestrial > Soil > Wetlands > Peat...
ACTACGGGTCCGGGATTAGAACCTGCGCTTTGGGTTGGTATAAGTTTTGCAAAAGCTCTTAGTACATATTGGAATATTCCAATTGTTTCTGTTAACCATATGGAGGGACATGTGTTTTCAATATTTCCAAAGAAAACAAAGAATTTTAATGTGGAAATAAACGACAAAATGTTTCCAATGCTTTCTCTTCTTGTATCAGGTGGACATACTGAACTAGTGCTTGTAAAAGATGGTATGAAATATAAAAAAATTGGACAAACAAGAGATGATGCTGCGGGTGAAGCTTTTGATAAAGTAGCTCGTATGCTTGGACTTCCTTATCCTGGAGGCCCAGAAATATCACGATTAGCTAGTATTGAGAGATCTAGCTCCAGCGAATTATTTAAATTTTCAGGTCCTCGGACTTCACTAGATGGAGGTACAACATCCGAGGCCAGCCAGATGTTGGACATCTATAAACCTATACAACTCCCCCGTCCGATGATTTATTCAAAAGATTATGATTTTTCTTTCTCGGGATTAAAAACTGCAGTACTATATCTTGTACGAGATTTGAAAGAAAAAAATCCTAATGTATTAGATGACATAAATATAAAACAAAAAATTGCCAAGGAATTTCAAGATGCTGCCATAGAAACTTTAGTTTACAAAACTATTAAAGCTATTAAACAATATGATGTAAAGACTTTAATTGTTGGAGGTGGTGTTTCTGCCGATAAATATTTGCAGGAAATAATGGTTAGAGACATCAAAACAAAAAAATTAAAAACTAAAATTTATTTCCCTTCTAAAAGTCTTACTGGTGATAATGCCCTAATGATAGCCATTGCTGGATACTTTCAAGCCAAAAACAAAAAGTTTGTAAAAAATATAAATAAAATTAAGGCAGAAGGAAATTTGAGTTTATAATTAAAAAAATTACCGGCACAATTTGCGCCAGTAATTTAATAATTAAAGTAAAATTTTAATAAATTCGTTAACTTCATGAATCTTTGCAATAATCATCGGACCAAATTTATCTTTGGCCCAAGTTGTTTCAAAATTAAGATGTTGAAGATATTTTACCTCCATTAACAACAACTCAGAAGGAGTAATTTTCATCTCTGCTGCAAGACCAAATATTACTTGCTGCATCCACACATCACTTAATGATTGTGATAAATCAGCATCACGCAAAATACTACCGCCAAGAGAGAAACCGTGTTTAACATGAGGAAATTCAGTCTCTGATATTAATATAATTATTTGAGGTAATAAATTAATATCCTCATCTAGAATATATTTTTCTATTGAAGAGACCGCGCTCGCAATATTTATTTTATCATCAATCATTTCAAGACTATGATTATAATCATGAAACATGGCAGCAATTAATAGTGCTCTAAAACTTATCTTGCCCATAATTTTTGGATATCCTATGCTTTTAGCACATTCATATGCAGTACAAGTCACGTATGACATATGCCTAAAATTATGATAAGGATAAGAAGAATTCGGTGAATTAAACATTAGTTTAGAATAATAACGAAGATTACCATGGTATAGGCCATCTTCATTATTCACAATTTTCAAGAGAAAATTCTGTGTTTCCATATTTAAAAGAATTTGTAATTTATTTTTACAATACAATTTATAATAAATATTGTCAAACTATATGAAAAATAGCGATACTCATATAAAGTATCGCTATTCCAATTGAATTAAATAAGACTAAAATAGAATTTCAACTGATCTTCTAATGAGCAAAATGGTTTCATCGCTATTTTCTCCAAACGAATGTGAAATCATTTCTTCATAGATTGCTGGCAAGTCATCTTTGTTTGTCGTAAGACTTATAAGATTTCTCGTTACGGCAGCTTCTTTTTTAGAACCCCATGGAGATTCAAAAAATTCATCTATGGCTTCTTCAAAAGTAGAGGCAAAAGATTCTACTTTTAGCAAAGATACTTCGGTGCAAGCTAGAGCCGTTTCAATAATTTCACAAATTTTTTCCCCTGATTTATTAATAAAACTCGAAACAAAAGAAACAAGGAATGCGAACTCATCATGAGTTAATTCTATTTTATTCATACCAATAAAGTTTTAATGAACCAACTAAGGCTCGATTTATTTTAAATCTTTTACCATTTTTTATTTACATTATCTTTTATGTCCCAAAATGTCAATGAATTAAATTCAACACTTTTTGAATAAATATTAAAAAAGTGTTATATTTTATATATGAATAATGACCAAACAAACATTGACCCAAAACTATTAAAACCTTACGATCCAAAAGAAACAGAAGCTCGTATATATAAAAGATGGGAAGAAAGTGGATTTTTTAATCCTGATGTTTGTATTGAAAAAGGCATAACTAATACAAGTGCAAAACCCTTTACTATTGTTATGCCGCCTCCAAATGCAAATGGTAGACTTCATGCTGGACATGCTCTTTTTGTTACATTGGAAGACATAATGACCAGATACCATCGTATGAAAGGTGAAAAAACACTCTGGGTACCCGGAGCTGACCATGCTGGATTTGAAACTCAAATTGTTTATGAACGTAAACTTGAGAAAGAAGGACGTTCTCGTTTTGATATGAAGCCTGAAGAATTATATAAAGAAATTTATGACTTCACTATCGCAAACAAAGAGTTCATGGAAAATGATGTCAGAAGACTTGGAGCATCTTGTGACTGGTCTAGAGAAAAGTTTACACTCGACCCAGAAATAGTAAAAAATGTTCAAATTACCTTTGATAAAATGTTTAAAGATGACTTAATTTATCGTGGAGATCGCATTGTAAACTGGTGTGCCAAACATCAAACTTCCCTATCAGAAGTTGAAACTGAATTCGAAGAAAGAATTGAACCATTTTACTACATGCAATATGGTCCATTTGTTATCAGTACTTCTCGTCCTGAAACAAAATTTGGAGATAAATATGTAGTAATGCATCCAGATGATAAAAGATATGCGGAATATAAAAACGGTCAAAAGATTAATCTTGAATGGATAAATGGACCTATCACTACAACTGTAATAAAAGATGAAAGTGTTGATATGGAATTTGGAACTGGAGTTATGACCATAACCCCTTGGCATGACCAAGTAGACTTCGAAATTGCAGAAAGACACAATTTAGATAAAGAACAAATTATAGACTGGAAAGGTAAACTTCTACCCATAGCAGGAGAACTTGAAGGTATTCATATTTCAAAGGCTCGACCAATGATAATAGAAAAGCTTAAAGAAAAAGGTTTACTTGTAAAAGTAGACGAAAACTATAAGCACAATGTAAAAGTTTGCTTTAAGTGTAATACCATTATTGAACCACAAATAAAAGATCAATGGTTTGTAAAAATGCGACCACTTGCTGATCGTGCACTTGATGCAGTTAACAGCGGTAAAATAAAATTTTACCCAGAAAATTATGAAAAAATTTTCCGATATTGGATGACTAATACTATTGATTGGAATATATCAAGACAAATTGTTTGGGGTATCCCTATTCCTGCTAAAATTTGTAATACATGCAAAAAAGGATTCTCTGATTTAAAAGATGAACTTGTAAAATGTGAATGCGGAGGTGAACTTCGTAAAGACACAGACACTTTTGATACTTGGTTTTCATCTGGACAATGGACATTACTTTCCCTCGGATACCCAAATGAAAAAGATTTAAGTGTTTACCATCCAACAAATGTTATGGAGACTGGGCGTGATTTAATTTTTAAGTGGATACCTAGAATGGTTATATTTGCTCTTTATCTTAGAAATGAAATCGCATTTCATAATGTATATCTTCATGGATTAGTAAATGATGAAAAAGGAGAAAAAATGAGTAAATCAAAAGGTAATGTTGTTAATCCTATAGACCTGATTGATACTTTTGGATGCGACGCACTTCGTATAGCACTTGTTGTTGGGAATACTCCTGGTATGGATTTAGCACTTTCACGAGATAGAATTAAAGGATATAAAAATTTTGCAAATAAATTATGGAATATTACCCGTTTTGTAATGTCTAGTATAGAAAATGATAATTTTAAAAAATCAGAATTAAATGAAAATGATAATAAAGTTTTAGAGGAATTTAATACTATAATTAAAGATATAACATCCGATATTGATAATTTCAGATTCTATTTAGCTTCAGAAAAAATTTATCATTATATTTGGCATACTTTTGCAGATATAATAATTGAGGAAAGTAAAGCAATATTAACAGGAGAAGATAAAAATCTTATAAAATCAAGACAAACTTTATTGATTGAAATATTAGAAAAATCTCTAAAAATCCTTCACCCATTTATGCCATTCGTTACGGAAGAAATATGGAGTATGATGCCAATTGATAATAAAAAATTATTAATGGTAGAAAAGTGGCCAGTTTAGTGTGTAAAATTTATGATTGATTTATTAAATAATCCTAAAGCTTTATTATTTGCTATTTTAAGTGGATTAATTCCTGCTATTTTTTGGCTTTGGTTTTGGCTTCACGAAGAAGACCGAGAAGAAAGAGAACCTCTGGGACTTATTATTATAGCTTTTATTTTGGGAGGCTTAATAGTTTTCATTGCAGTTTGGCTTGAAAAATTTTCACTTAATTTTGTTCAAGACAACACAACACAAACTATTTTGTGGGCAGCAATAGAAGAATTACTTAAACTATTCGGCGTAGCAATAATTATTATGGGCAATCAAAATGTTGATAGACCTATTGACTACCCTATGTATTTTATAGCAACAGCCTTAGGGTTTGCGGCTTTAGAAAATATTCTCTATTTATTGAATCCATTTAGTGTAAGTGGAGCTATAGTTGGAATGCTTACTGGAAATTTAAGATTCCTCGGTTCTACTCTTTTACATGCAATATCAAGCGCCATGATAGGTAGCGCCCTAGGTCTATCTTTTTATTTGAGACAATACAGAATAATATATCTTTTTGTGGGTATAACCTGCGCAATTGTATTGCATAGTGTCTTTAATTTTTTTATAATGAAAGGAAGTGGCGAAAATTTCCTTTCTGTTTTCGGATTTTTATGGGTCGTCACGATTATCAATATACTTATATTTGAAAAATTAAAACGTATGGGAAAAGATATTCCTGTACTTGAATAAATTATATGCAAAAAAAGAAATCATTTTTAGAAAGACTAACAGGAAGTATGAAATTTGAGGAAAATGAAGAAAGTGAAGAAGAAACTTCACTTAGTGAAAATAGAAAAATTAACTCTATAGTAAAAAATAACCCTGAAAATAGAGAATCAAAATGGGAAGAAGAAATAGACGCAGAATTGACAGTAGATTTATATCAAACATCGTCAGATATTATTGTTCAAACAATGGTAGCTGGAGTACAGCCAGACAACCTTTCTATAACTATTACACGTGATATGATTACTATTCGCGGTAAACGTGAAGAAAATCAATCAATTGAAAAAGACAATTATTTTGTACAAGAATTATATTGGGGTTCATTTTCAAGAACTATTTCCCTTCCAGAAGAAGTTGACCCAGAAGAAGCAGAGGCAATAGAAAAACATGGATTATTAATTATCAAACTTCCAAAGTTGGATAAGAATAGAGAAACGAAATTAAAGATTAAATCAATATAAATAAACAAAACATCTTGAGAAATCAAGATGTTTTGTTTTAAAAACGAGAATTATAAATAATCTAAAAAAATATACTTGACAAAAATGTAATTTTATGATATATATAAGTTCAAATAAGTTCTTTTAAAATTCATTGTTATTATTTTCCAACAAAGGAGATTACGTATCTCAAGCTGACAAAAAAGCAGACTCTTTGTTGTGTATAGTGGAAAAAATATAAAATATTAACGATGAAAAAATTTGAAAATCTAAAAGAACTCATTGAATTGAGATCAATTCAAAAAAGGGCAAACAAAAAATTGCTTGAATTAATGCAGAAAAATGAGAGAAGTATAATGCTTCACAAAATTGAACTGCCCGCAAAAATTCTCATTGCAGAATTTGACTCCGAAGAAACAGCTAAAGAATTCGGATTCTCTACTTTTTTAGAGAGAGAAGAAACTTTAGAAATCCAATCCGTCAAATTTATTATTGATTTACGATTAGAGCAAAAAAGCGGATCATCAGCATTTCTTGCTGAACTACTAATTGAATTCCAATCTGACTCTTATTCATTTCAAATAGAAACTGAATACGGGATTACTGACAAGAGAATTAATTCAAATTATTCTTCAATCTCTGAAATAGGGCTTGAAAGAATAATCCTTTTTCAAAAAGAAGAAGACTGCCTCTCGCTTAAAAAACAAATTGAGGAAGTACTTCCATCAATTCAAGAAATCTTTAAGGTAGTAAACAATAATTACTATTCTTAAAAAACTAAGTCGTTTCAAATTTTGAAACGACTTTTTTTGTGTATGGTTATATATGACTCTACTCGAACCTATTTGTTCTATCTTGGTGCCTAGACCCAGATTAGACTATTACTTAGTCGGGTATTATTCAAAAAATTATATTAATAATTTTAGTGAATAATCTTTCAAATCTGGACACACATAAAGCAGTTTATGTGTTGTCTAGGCACAATAGAAAAATACCCTAACGGGTATTTTTCTATTGTGCCTAGACCCAGATTTGAACTGGGGACCTATCCCTCTTCAGGGGAGCGCTCTACCAACTGAGCTATCTAGGCAATTCTATTTTTAATTTTTAAAAAAATAATTTTAAACTTATTTACCTTTTAATTGATTTAACAAAGCATCTATTTGTTGACTACCACTTACATTACTTTTTACATTATCTTAATTTAGTAAATTTGAAGCACCTCCTGTATATAAACTTGTCAAACTACCTATTAAAGGTTGAATAAAGAAAAGCGAACCAAAAGTAACCAAAATAATTAAACCCCAATATATATACTGAATAATTTTTTTTCTTTTATTGGTACGTACAATACCAGTCAACATTTCGTTGTTCTCTTTTGACAACTTAATATTTTCCTCTAATAACTGTTTTAACTCAGGATCCATATAACGGATATTATCATATTTGAAGTAAAAATAAAAGGTGCCCTCGTCAGGACCGCGAGTACGCTTGTCTGTCATTACATGACCTGTATGCCTTTTCGCTCCGATATCCATCGGAGAACAAAAAGCCTTTCGACTCCTGCACGCGAGCAAAGCAGTTTGCTCGCTCGAGGGCACCATAAAAAAACGATTTCTATCGTTTTTTTATGGTGCCCTCGTCAGGAGTCGAACCTGAATCAGCTCGTTAGGAGTGAGCCGTTCTATCCATTGAACTACGTGGGCAAATCTATAAGAGCATTCCAAAGATATTGGAATGCTCTTATAATACGTCATTATTATGGAAATTACTACTCTGTTATTCCAAGAAGTTCAACAATTTTTGGCTTATTAAAACCAACAATTAATTTATCTTCAATTAAAATTACAGGAACTCCCATCTGACCGCTCTTGTCTACCATTTCCTTTCTTTTAGCCAAATCTACAGAAACATCAAAATCTTCAAAGGCTATATTTTTCTCTTTAAAGAAATCTTTTGCCATGTGACAAAAATGACATGTGGGAGTGCTATATACTGTTACTTTTTTCATATAATTAAAATATATTAGTTAATAATTAATGCTGCTTTTTAATTATAGCATAGTGATTAAATATGCAAATATTGACAGAAATTACAAATAAAAGAGCCCGTCTATTTTAATTAGACAAGCTCAGTTTATTTTTTTTATTCATTTTTATAAAATTGACATCGCCAATTTAGAAAATTCATAGAAACCAATCATTTCCTTAAATTTTTTAATCATTTTCTGGGGTGATGATATGGTTTCATAGTTGATTGAACCAAGAACACTTGAACAACCTTCAATATTCCATACAATAGATCTTTTTTCCCGGTAAATTTTAAGGTTTTTTAATCTCAATTCAAAAGAAATATCAAATTTTACACCTTTAGCTTTTTCACAAAGATGAAGACAAATACCTATGCCAAATCTCTGAATTTCTATATCCATAACTTTTTCATTATAAGGATTTAATCTCTTTGGAAGTTCTGAATTATGAAAATAACAATATGGGAAAATAGACACTTCTTTGACAAAACACTCAATGCTAAAAGGTAGAGTTTCTTCTGGAGTAAAGTCTTGTCCAGAAAGGATTATTAGAAATTCTTCTTTATAAGTCCTCAAAATCCTCAAATGCTCAGGAATAGATTCTATAAATTCATTAATCAAATTGTTTTTATCTTCAGCGATTTTTTGAAGTTTATATTTATGAAACTCCTTAGCTCTTTCAAATTCTATTTCTAGTTTGGACAAAGATTCAAGACTTAGTTCCAAAGTTGAAGGTACTTCTTCTTTATTGCGTAAAGCTTTCATGCAATCAACACTTGATTTCATTCCTGGTGTTAACAATTTATTTCTCATGTATTTTATTTTTAGGTTTTTTATAAGAATACAAATATATTATAACTTTGTCAATACAACAACAAAGTATTATATATAATGTATGCAGAACACGAGACTACAAATACCCCTATAAAATGTAGACAAAATAAAATATATTATTCATACTCAATTGTTGCTGGTGGTTTTTGAGTAATATCATATAGTACACGATTTACCCCTCTAACTTTCCCGACAATAGAACTAGATATTTTTTCAAGGAGTTCATTTGGTATTTTATGCCAATCTGCACTCATTCCATCAACAGAATCTACTGCTCGAAGAGCAAGCATATATTCATAAGTCCTAGCATCTCCCATAACACCAACAGTTTTTAAAGGTAACAATACAGCAAATGCTTGCCAAATTTTTTCATATTCCTTAGCCTTTATTAATTCTTCAATAAATATTGCATCTGCTTCTCTTAGTATATAAAGTCTATCAGGGGTAATTTCTCCAACAATTCGGACAGCAAGACCTGGTCCAGGAAATGGATGACGCCAAAGTAAATTTTTAGGTAAACCAAGAACTTTTCCCAGCATTCTTACTTCGTCCTTGTACAAATCTCTGATTGGTTCAATTATTGTAAAACCAAATTTTTCCGGAAGTGTAAGATTATGATGACTTTTTATTTTTGATGCATACTTTGAAGATTCAGCTGATTCTATTCGGTCTGGATAAATAGTACCTTGAGCAAAATATTTAATAGGATATTTTTTTAATTTATTCTTTATAGTATCTTCAAAAACTTCAATAAAAGTATGCCCTATAATTTTTCTTTTAATTTCTGGGTCTGTAATACCTTTTAATTTATTTAAAAATAAATTTGAAGCATCTATAACATGCAAATCAAACTTTCTTTTTCTTAAAAGTGTAGCTACATTTTTAACCTCATCCTTTCGAAGTAAGCCTGTATCAACAAATACTGCGTGAAGCTGACTACCAACTGCTTTATGCAACAATGTTGCAGCTACTAAGGAATCTACACCACCTGAAATTCCAACTATAATATGATCTTTGCCTATTTTGGACTTAAGTTCAGAAATGGTACTTTTAGCTACGGAATCAATTTTCCAATCTTTTGGTGCCTTACATATTGAAAATATAAAATTAGATATAATTTTTGCACCATTTTTTGTATGAGTTACTTCAGGATGAAATTGAATAGCATAAAAATTTTTACTTTTATGTTTATAAGCAGCAAATTTACAGCCTAAAGTTGAAGCTATAGGCAAAAATTCTTTTGGAAGTTTTGAGACTTGATCACCATGAGAAAACCAAACATGCTCTTTTAAAGAAAGATTTTTAAAAATATCTACTCTATTTTTTATACTTAAAATCTCTTTACCAAATTCCCTATCTTTACCTTTTATAACTTTACCTCCAAGCATATAAGCCATAACTTGATGACCATAACAAATACCAAGTATAGGTATACCTAAATCAAATACTCCTTTATCTGGACGAGGACTACCTTTTTCAAAAACAGAAGAAGGACCTCCAGAAAAAATTATTCCAGAAGGAGTAAATTCTTTAATTTTTGAAACTGGAGTATCAAACGCTAATATTTCAGCTTTAACACCCATATCTCTTACCCTTCGAGCTATTAAATGTGCAAATTGACTGCCAAAATTTAAAATTATTATCATCTTTTATTTTAACATAAAATGCTTCATAATGTTAAATGAATTATGGTGCGGGATACGAGACCGTGATAATTTACTAAATCAATAATATATACGAGACCGCGAGTACGCTTATCGACGACTACATCGTCAGGTACTTTTCGCTCTGGTTAATACCAGAGAACGAAAAGTCTTTCGATTCTCGCACAAAAGCAAAGAAGTTTGCTTTTTATCCCGCACATATTTAAAAACATTCTTTAAAGAATGTTTTTAAATATGTGCGGGATACGAGAATCGAACTCGTGTCTAAACCTTGGGAAGGTCTCATGCTGCCACTATACCAATCCCGCATTTGATTTTGCAAATCATGTCGTGTAAGTCGAATAAACACGACTTTAATTCTTAATTTATCCCCAAGATTCCCTTTAACCAATTCCAAAAACCATGAGAAATACCTGCTTTTTCTTCTACTGGATTTTCTTTTACATCTTCATCGACTATTGTAACCATTTTTTCTCCATTCTGAACCATTGGATATTTTTCTCTTATAATTTCCTCCTTACCTCCGTCTGTTTCTATTCGAGACATATCTTTAATCAAAGAAGCTTCCTTTTTTTGCAAAGTGCTTAAATTATCTAAAATTTCAGATTTTGTATGAGCAGTTTCCCTCTCTTTTTTAATTAAATAAATCATTTTATACCCAAATAATATAAATAAAAATAAAAGCATAATAAGTGCAACGGGTGAATGCCAAAATTTATAAGTAATTTTCTTGGATTTAATCATAATAAATGCTACTATTATACCATGAATTTTAATTCAAAGAACAAAAAAATGATGGAAAAGGCTTTTGCCGTTCTTTCAATACTTGTTATTATAAGTATGATTTTACTATATATTCCAGGTCTTTTTAAATAAGGTACCATTAGTTACCTATTTTAAATACAAAACATGAACATCTGCTCATGTTTTTTGTCTAATTAAAAACTAATTGTTGGTTCCTCTCATCATTTTTAAGAAAACTTCATGAGAAATGTTTATTTTTGCGTTTGCTTGCATTCTCTTCTTACCCTTTTTTTGTTTTTCAAGTAATTTCTTTTTACGACTTACATCACCTCCTCCAACCATTTTACTACCATGCATAAGAACATCTTTACGAAAAGCAGAAACTGATTCAGATGAAATAATTCGACCCAAAGCTTTACCTTGAATCTTAAAATTAAATTGTTGTCTTGGAATAATGTCTTTTAATTTTTCAACTTGTTGTTTAGCTTCTTCTTCAACTTTTCTGCGTGATACAACTCTACAGAATGCAGCCATCGGTTCATCAGCTACTATTATATCAAGTCGTACAACATCAGCTTCTTTATACTCACCTATCTCATAAGAGATAGAAGAATACCCCGAAGTTATACTTTTCATATCATCAAAAAAATTACGCATAAGTTCACGTAGTGGCATTTCCAAATCAATTGACGATCGGTTATCTCCAAAGTTATCGGTATTTTTAACCAAACCTTCATGGTCATAAAGAAATGGCATAAGAGAACTTATATATTTAGAAGGAGTTATAATTTTTACATTAACCCATGGTTCAAAAACTTTTACTATATTTCCATCATCTGGAAAAAGATGTGGTGAATATATTATTTGTTCCACTCCATTTCGAAGTAGTACTTTATAAGTAATAGACGGCATCGTTACTATTAATTCCAAATTAAATTCACGATTTAATCTTTCTGTAATTATTTCCAGATGAAGCATCCCCAAAAATCCGCATCTATACCCTCTGCCAAGTGATCCAGAATTTTCTTCTTCATAAGAAAAAGATGAATCTGATAAACGGAGACGTCCTAATGCTTGTTTTAAATTTGGAAAATCATCCTGACTTTCTGGATAAATAGAAGCCCAAACTACTGGTCTTGGATTTTGATATCCTGCAAGTGATGGCATTGGATTTTTTAAAAAAGTAATTGTATCTCCTACAGAAGCAATTCCTGGTTTTTTAATACCCGTAACAATATATCCGATTTCACCATTACTTAATGTCTCACGTGCTTCTTCTTGAGGAGAAAATATTCCCACTTCTAAAGAAATAAACTTTTCAGAAGAGACAGCAAACAAAAGAGATTCTCCTTTTTTAAACTTTCCATCAACCACTCGGATATAAACAATAACTCCTCTGTGATTATCATATTTAAAATCAAAGACTAAAGCACGACCACTATTTTGTGGTAATGAAGTATGATCTTCTACATGAGGGCAAGGAACTTTTTTTATTATTTCTTCGAGTAAAGTTGCTACACCTTCTCCAGTTTTTCCTGAAACAAGCAAAATAGTGTCTGGATCTATATTTAACAAAATAGATACTTCCATTTTAATTTCATCAACACGAGCAAGAGGAGAATCAATCTTTGAAAGAACTGGAATAATCACAAGCCCAGAATCACGAGCCATTTGGAGCGTTGTAAGTGTTTGAGCTTGTACACCCTGAGTTGCATCAACAAGAAGAATTGAGCCCTCTACTGCCTTTAAGGCGCGTGATACTTCATAAGAGAAATCTATATGCCCAGGTGTATCAATTAAATTTAAAATATAATTTTCATTATTTAATTTATACTCCATGCGAACAGGCTGCATCTTTATAGTAATACCACGCTCTCTTTCTAGATCCATTGAATCTAATACCTGGTCTTTCATCTTTCGTTTTTCTATTGTACCGGTCACTTCTATCATTCTATCAGCCAAAGTACTCTTGCCATGATCGATGTGAGCAATTATTGAAAAATTTCTAATTAATTTAATATCCATAGGTCTATACTACCAAAAAGAGCCTTAAAACGAAAGGACTCCCCAATAGGGGCTTAGCCCTATTGGGGATATTATATAAATTATAAATCTGTTTGTTCTGGAACAAGAACTCTATTTTTCCAAAATTTATTTCTAAGAGCATGAATAATTCCAAATAATTCATTATTTTTAAATATATACAAAATTAATACCCCAGAAATTATACCTAAAATACCAGACAAAAAACCTTGAAAAAAAATTCCTATACCGGTATTTAAATTAAACAAATTATCAAAAAAATCTAAACATTTGTAAGATACTAATCCCATAACAACCGCACTTATAGAACTCTGTATAAAAGTTAAAGATAAATTAATTTTATTATTTTTAAGAAAATCTTTTTTAAACGCAATCCACATTAAAAAGAAATTTAAAAGTGAACCAGCCGCATAAGCAAACGGTAAAGCCAACATTATAGTTCCGGGAACATCTTTAACGCGCAAAATAAGTTCTAATTTTAAAAGTATATTTGGATAGTTATTAAAAATAAAAATTAATGCTTTAGCAAAAACAATAACCATAATTGAGGAAAAAACATTTATAAATAAGGGCTTTTTTGTATTTCCTGCAGCATAGTACCCACGAACAAATAATAAAACAAGGCTTTGAGATGCTAGTGATAATATAAATAGAGCTACCGAAGCAGCTGTTAGTCGTGTGTCTGCCCAAGAAAAAGTATTTGAACCTAAAACCACACGAACAATCTGAGCTCGTAAAACAATCAAAAGAGTAATAACTGGTAAAGACCAAAATATAATTTGTCTTGCAGTAAAAATTATTTGATTAATAAAATTATCCATATTTTTCATTGAAAATGATTTTACTAAAACAGGAAACGCAGCAACCGAATATGATATTCCAATAATACCAACTGGAACAGACTGGAGATTGAAAGCAAAAGTAAATAAAGAAATTGACCCTTGTTTTAAAGTTGAAGCCATCGCAATAAGAAAAATAAATGCCAAACTATTACAGGATAACGTAAAAGTTCTAGGTGCAGATAATTTTACAACATGAATAATCTCTTTCCATTTTATTTTAAAAGTAAATTTTGGAAAGAAATTATGTTTTATAACTACTGGAACTTGTATTAAAAAATGCATAGTTGCTCCAATTATAACCCCCATACTTAAACCATAAATTCCAAATTTAGGGTAAAGAAATATCACTCCAAAAAGAATACCTACATTATAAAAAACAGGAGATAAAGAAAAAATAATAAAATTTCTAAATAACTGAGTAATCGTACCAATTAAATTTGATAACCCAATAAAAATTGGAGATAACAGCATTATTCTACTTGTTGTTATTAATAAACTTATTTGATGTTCATTAAAACCAGGAACCATATAAGAAACTATATAAGGCATAAAAATAGCAATTATAATGCTAATTAACACCATAAATATCATATATGCACTAAAAATATTATTCATAAATGATCTAGCCTTATCTGCTGTATCACTATTATTATTTATTTTATTAACTAAAAATGGCATTAATACAGTAACAGAAGCCAATGACGCAATAGAAATATATAGAAAATCAGGAATTCTAAATGCTGCATAATACACATCAAGCAATGGTCCTGCCCCAACAATATGAGCAAGGGTTCTATCTCGTATAAGTCCTAATATTTGAGATAAAAAAGCAAAGCCGCCAAGTAATAGGGCGGCCTCATTCACTCCACTAAACTCTTTATTAAGAAATGTAATAATACGATTGACCATTGATAATTTAAATAATTATTATTTTTATAATGAATGATAAACAAAATGACTAAATATAACTGAATAATTATACACAATAAATGTATATAAAACTAGACGACTATATTTATAACTCTACCTGGTATATATATAAATCGTTTAATTTCTTTATTTTCTACCCAAATAATTACATTATTATCATTAAGAGCTACTTTTTTAATTTCTTCTTCTGTCATATCTTTTGATATCATTATCTCAGATCGAACTTTGCCATTAACTTGGACAGCCAATTTAATAACATTATCTATTATTTTATTTTTATCCCATTTTGGCCAAAGACTCTTATGTATAGACTTTTTTTCTCCTAAATTGTTCCATAATTCTTCAGTAATATATGGTGCAAATGGAGCTAGAATTTGTAAAAACATTTTAAAATCTTTAATTCCAATAAATTCTCCCTTTTCAATTTCATTTATTAAAATCATCATAGAAGAAACGGCAGTATTGAAAGCAAAATTTTCAATATCTTCACTAACTTTTTTAATTGTTTTATGAAGAATTTTTTCTACGCCTAAACTACTTTTTGTATTTGTTATTTTACTCTGAAGTCTATATACACGATCAATAAATCTTCGTGACCCGATTATACTTTCTGTAGACCACGGTAAGCTTTGCTCAAATGGACCCATAAACATTTCATATACACGTAAAGTATCTGCTCCATAATTTTTAACAATATCATCTGGATTTATAACATTATTCCAACGTTTACTCATTTTACGTCCGTCTGTTGCGAGAATCATTCCCTGATTCTTTAATCTTTTAAATGGTTCTTTAAATGGAACATGACCCATATCATAAAGGAAATTATTCCAAAAACGTGAATACAATAAATGTCCAGTAGCATGCTCTTGCCCTCCTACATAGACATCAACATCTTTCCAGTATTCAATAGCTTTTTTTGAAGCAAATTGCTTAGAATTTAATGGGTCCATATATCGCAAAAAATACCATGATGAACCAGCCCATCCTGGCATAGTATTTGTCTCATATCCATCTTTCACCCATGATTTTACACCTGCAAGTGGAGACTCTCCTGTCCCAGTAGAAACATAAGATTTTACATTTGGTAATTCAAGTGGTAAATCTTTTTCTTTTAGGTTTGTAATTATCCCATCTTTATTATGTTTCAATGGTATTGGCTCACCCCAATATCTTTGACGAGCAAAAATAGCATCACGCATTTTGTATTTTGTAACAATTTTTCCATTTACTTTTTCAGTTATTTGCTTACGAGCAGCCTCTGATGATATTCCTGAAAAATTATCTGAGTTACAAATAATACCATCTTCGGTAAAGCATTTTTTTCCTTCACGTATTTCAAAATCATCAAGCTCTTTTTTATTACTAATTAATTTTATTGCTTCATCGAGTGTAAGCCACAATACTTCGTGCAATAGTGCCTCTTCTTCATCTATGTCAAATTGCTCCTCATCTATTAATTCTAATTCAACCAAATCACTTATTAATTTACGATTAACTTTTTTAAAAGGATGAAAAAAATGAGATTGAGTAGAAAAACCAAAATCTACAACTGACTTTGTTTTATAGCCAGTTTCCTCAAAAACCTCTCTTATACCTGCCTGAGAAGGAGTCTCACCTTCTTCAATTCCTCCATATACCTTTGAAATATGACCAAATTCTTTTGCTTTTATAAATAAATATTTACCGTCTGATTGTCTTTTAACAAAAGCTGAAACAGCATATCTAACCTCTTCTCCTTCAATAGAATTACCATATACTGGCATTACGGACTGTCTTATATCTAAATTATATTTCTTAGCAAATTCAAAATCACGTTCGTCGTGTGCTGGTACAGCCATTACAGCTCCTGTACCATAAGTTGCAAGTACATAATCAGCAATCCAAACTGGAACTTCTTTTCCATTGGCTGGATTAATAGCCATTATGCCTTTTAATTCTACTCCTGTTTTTTCTTTATCATTTTTTGTTCTATCCTCATCAGATTTATTCTTTACTAAATTTATATATTTATTTACATCATTTAAATTTAAAATTTCTGCTGCAAATTTTTTAATTAAAGGATTTTCAGGTGCAAGCACAACATATGTCGCACCAAAAATAGTATCCGCTCTTGTTGTAAATACCTTCAGAGGTCCAACCTCAACTGGCTTCGGAGGTTGTACCTCTGAAGAAGAAACAACCACAATCTTAAATTCAATTTCACTTCCCTCTGATTTTCCTATCCAATTCTTTTGAATTTCTTTAATATGATCACTCCACTCCAAATTATCTAAACCAGATAAAAGTCTATCCGCATATGCAGTAATACGCATAAACCACTGACGCATTGATTTCTTTGCAATAGGAAAACCGCCACGCTCAGAAACTGGATTTCCATTTGCATCATTTACTATTTCATCGTTGGCAAGAACAGTACCCATTTCTTCGCACCAATTTACTTCACTATGACCTTCATAGGCAAGACGGTATTTCATAAGAATATCTTGTTTTTCTTTTTTAGAAAAACTTGACCATGCTTTTGCTGAAAAAAATTCTATATCTGAACTACAAGCTGCATTTACTTTTATATTTCCACTTTTTTTAAAAATACTTTCTAGTTCTTTTATAGGTCGTGCTTTATTTTTTGTTTTGTCATACCAAGAATTATATATTTGAAGGAATATCCATTGGGTCCATTTATAGTACTTTGGATCTGTAGTGTTTACTTCACGCGACCAATCATAAGAAAGGCCTATAATTGAAAGCTGTTTTTTAAAAGTTTGTACATTTTCTTCTACGGCTTTTTTGGGGTGTATTTTGTGTTGTAGTGCGTATTGTTCTGCAGGCAAGCCAAAGGCATCATAACCCATAGGATGAAGCACATTATAGCCTTGCATACGCTTCATACGAGCATATACATCACTACTTATATAACCGCGAGGATGACCCACATGTAGACCTACACCTGAGGGATATGGAAACATATCAAGAACATACATCTTTTTACCCTTACCATTTATAGTTTTATAAATGGTATTCTTATCCCATTCTTTTTGCCACTTTTTTTCAATTTTTGTATGTTCGTAATTTTTCATATATTTTAATAACGTAGCAAATTATTTTATAAAAAGTGTCTGATTCAGGAGAATCACCTACTGGGTGGCTTCCACTCCCTCATCCGAGGACTTTTTTTAGAATATAATTTGCGTAGTTTTCTATTTATTAAACTTCTTAACTGCGAGCCAAATGAGAATACCGAGGGCTAACGCTAGTATCACAACTTTTGCTAGATTATCAGCTTGAGACCAATAACGAATGGAAGCAATAATAAGAGACAATACTCCACCCCAGGCAAAAGCAACAGATAAAATTGAAATACTGATAAACCCTCCAACAACTAAAGAAACAATTCCCAAAATAATTAAAGTGATAAAAACTTTCTTTTCATAAGCCTTACGAGCATTATCATAATTTAATTGTTTAGTATAATTTTCATTACAGTAACCCTCTACTTGAGTCTTGCCATTAAGAACAGGGTCCGGATATACATTCTCACTCCATTGTCCTCCAATAGTAACGCATTGGTCTTTGGTTTTTATAGTTTCAACTATTTGAGTAGGTTTAATAAAGTTATCAAAAACAGGCTCTTTAAATAAAAGAGATACCGCGTAATTAAAAAACATATTCATAACAATAACTATAGCGACAACAATAGATATTTTTAAAAAATTTGATTGTTTAGGTGTATTTATATTTGTTTCCATCCCGTACGAAGCAGGTCGCGGTCATTATTATTCAAAAGACCGAAATCTACATAATTAAATTTATAATAATTAAAGTAACTCAATATATCCAACCCCGTGATCGCGGCTTCGTACGGGATCCATAATCATTGTATTATATCAGAATTTAGGTGTATAATAAACCGAAGATATGAAACGTTTAGTCACAAAATCAAGCAATACTCTTGAGCGAGTTTCTATTAAAGCTACCAGATGGATGGGATCTACTGGTTCTCTTTTTGTGCACACTGTATTATTTATTACTTCATTTACATTATATTTTTTAGGAATTCCATTTGAACAAATATTATTGGTAGTTACAACTATTGTATCCTTAGAGGCAATATATTTATCTATATTTATTCAAATGTCAGTAAACCGTCAAGACGACAAGCTAAGTGCAGTTGCTCTTGATGTGGAAGAGATTCAGGAAGACGTAGAAGGTATCGAAAAGGATGTTGACGAGATTCAAAAAGACGTTGATGAGATTCAGGAAGACGTAGAAGAAATTCAGGAGGAAGATGAAAATGAAGAAAAAGAAGAAAAAGAGGATGAAGAAATCCTAACAAGAATTGAAGACACGATGGGCAAACTAATAGAAGAAGTAATAGAACTCAAAAAACAACATCAGGAAATGAATAATAAAAAATAAGCATAAAATTAAAATAGAGGTTGGACTGACGTTGTACACCTGCCGTAGCAGTTGTCCAACGTCGCATACGTCCAACCTTTATTTTTTATTTTATTTTTATTACCCCTTGTCTTAATACTTCAACCTCACAATTTTTTATTCGTATTAGAGTAGATGGTTCCCCTATCTTTTTTCCTCCATCTATATATAAATCTACATTATTTCCAAAGTATTCTTTGGCTTCTTTTATAGTTTCTGCGGGCTTTTCTCCTTGCTTGTTTGCACTTGGAGCTATAATGGGACCGATACTTTTAATTAAATTCAATAAATTTTTATTTTTTTCACCAACCATTCTAAATCCACTATAATTATGACCTCCTCTAATATACGAAAAGTTTTTATCTGAGTGTATTAATTCCACACTAACTTTTCCTGGCCAATTTTTTTTTAAAAGACTTAATTGTTTTCTATTAATTTTAATTCCTAGTTTATTTAAATCAGAATACGAAGAAATGAGAACAATAAGTGGCTTATTATTGCTTCTCCCTTTTATTTTATAAATTTTACGTACTGCCTTTTTTGAAAAGATACTAGCCACTACACCATACAAAGTATCAGTAGGTAGTACAACCACCCCATCATTTTTTAAAATCTTTTCTGCCTTTTGCCAATTAACATTCATAGATGTAATTATATATTAAAAATTAAAATAAAAAAGTGTTGTTATATTAACAACACTTTTTTAATTTAATTAATCTTTTACTGGCAAAAAAGCAAAAAAAACGGAACCTTTATCGTGATCACCATCGATAGAGGCACCAGCCAAAAAGAATATTTTGCTCTGGAAATTTAGCCAAATTGGATAATACCCAGATTTCCCAAAAGAATAGTAATAATCTCTACTTTTGGGTATTAATTCGCTTTTTTGACTATAAGCGAGAGCTACTCCTTTTGACTCAAGTAAAACAAAACCGTTTTTTTTTAAAAAATTTCTTATGTTATTACTTGAGACACTTAAGTAATCGGTGACAAATTCGTAAATATAAACATGAAATCTGTCTCCTGGATTGATTTTGATTCCACATGATTCTTTTAAATTTTCATCTGAAACCAAGTTAGCCACAAAGACTTCACGATGAAATTTTTTAGAAAAATCACTAATACAAGTTTCATCTACGTAGTCATCTGGTACAGTAATAATACCAAGATCAATAAGAATCTTAAATTCTGGATTTTTCTTTTCAGAATTATAAAGATGAATTTTTTCAATTTTATGAGTTTTCTCAATTAAACCAATAAAATCATCCTTCCTAAGCTGATGAAGCACATGAAGCAACTTTTTTAAGTCTAGACCCCAAATACTCCATTTCTTAATTAATTCAGAAAGAGAAGCTAGATATTCACCCAACATCTCGACGACATTTTTGTTTTCAGCCATCTTTTTATTTTTTTAAAAAACACAAAAATAGAGCCATTTAATTCTACCGAAGCGGAATGAGGCTGGTTTCTTACCTTTTCATCATTTAATCACAAAAAACACCTAAATGTCAACCATCGTAACTGTCTTATTGTCGTAATAAATTTTTTCAAGAAAAAATGTCTCATTCAGTAGAATGACCTACTGGGTGGCTTCTACCACTCCCTCCTCCGAGGACTTTTTTATCGATAAAGTTTATGGAGATATATAAAAAAATTTTGAGGTACAACCTCCGAAGCCAACCAGCCCAGTAGGTCAATCTACTAATTGAAGGTTGGACCTCTAAATTTTGAATTTTACCACCCTTCGATTATTCAGTATCTCCGAATTCCAAATTATTAAATTTTGAATTCTACGACATCCCCATTTTTCACTATATACTCCTTCCCTTCAGTCTTCACTTTTCCTTTTGAGCGTGCTTCACCATAACTTCCACTTTCTAATAAATCCTTCCAAAATACTACTTCTGCGCGAATAAATTTATCTTTAAAATCAGTATGAATAGCCATACCAGCCACAGGTGCTGTACTTCCTTTTTTAATCGTCCAAGCGCGTGTTTCATCTGTACCCGTAGTAAAATAAGTATCCAGATTAAGAAGTTTATATCCCTCAGTGATTAAATGATTTATTCCGTCATCATCCCCGCCCATTTCTTTGCGAAACATTTCTTTTTCTTCACCTTCAAAATCTTTTAATTCTTCTTCAATTTTTGCATCAATGACAACATATCTAGAACCAGTACTTTCGATATAATCTGTTAATTCTTTAAATACTTCGGGATTCATTTCGTCTAAATTTTGTACTCCCCCTTTTTTATTTAATCCATAAATAAAAGGTTTAAGAGTGAGCAAATTTAACATTTTTACTTTTTCTATTTCTTTTTCATTAAATTCCACAGTATTAGCAAGTTGCGCTTTTTCAAAAGCAACTTCAAGTTTTACTAATGCACCATCTTCAGTAACAGCATCCTTGTCTCCCTTCTTTATATCTTTATTTAAATTACTTCTACGTTTTGAGACAGTTTCCAAATCTGCAAGTATAAGCTCCAGATTAATAACTTCTATATCACGAAGTGGGTCTATATCTCCATATACATGTATAATTTCATTACCTTTATCATTTTTGAGTGGAAAAATTCTTACCATCTCTAAAATAGCATCAACTTCACGAATATTAGCCAAAAATTTATTTCCGAGTCCTTCACCCTTTGCTGCACCAGCAACAAGTCCTGCGATATCCACAAATTCTATAACAGCAGGTATTGTCTTTGCTGACTTTGAAAATTCGGAAAGCTTCCATAAACGTTCATCAGGAACAGGCACAATCCCTATAGAAGGGTCTATTGTGCAGAATGGATAATTCTCTGCTGGAACACCCTTTTTTGTAAGGGCGTTAAATAGAGTTGATTTTCCGACGTTTGGTAAACCTACGATTCCGATACTTAACATACAGTCCAATATAGCAAATTTTTATATAATTTAACAATTACGGGCAAAGCATTTATAATTCCATATTGTCTTATTTAATTACTTTAAAGAGTAACTGGGTTCCAAGAAATGAGAAGCTTCATATCATGCTGTCCACTAAAGAAACCAAGTGGTATACGAAATACTGTGAACGACTCTATTTCTGCACTAGTGGGAGTAACTGCTATAATGCGACTTTTGCCAAGATACAGAGCTGTTCGTTCAAATGGATTGTCATAATGATAATTGATGTCATTCATGATAATTTGCCTCAAATTTGTGTCCACTGGCACAAGGTCGTGAACAGTAAGTTTCGGTATAGCAATACCAATAAATAAAACTACAATAATTGTAATAATTATTGTAGGAGAATTAAATATTTTTGAGAATTTTTTCCACATTTTATTAAAATTAAATTTTAGGATTCTTTAAACCCCACTGCCACTTTAGTTTCTCGCCTTTTTTATAACAAATAAAAATTAATATAATTACAGACAAAACAACTTTAAATAAAAACCATGTTATCTCTGTATAAGTTGAACCTGAATTAGATTTCATATCAAAACTACTCACTAAAATAAAAAGAAGGAATATAGCTATGACAAACCACCCTTGCCATTTAACTGGTGTCCAACCCCAACCATAGAGTTTTCTCTTAAACCAATAACCATTTGGATTGTCTTTCCAATATTCAATATGTTTTTTAAACAAATTCATAATTTTATTATACTACAATTAACTTCATGCAACCGAACTGGCAACGAATTGACTATTATACAATGATTCATAAAAACCTTTTCGAGCTAGCAGTTCTTTATGGGTTCCTTGCTCAACAATATTTCCATCTTTCATTACCAAAATTAGATCAGCATTACGAATGGTTGAAAGACGATGAGCAATAACAAAACTGGTTTTACTTTTCATTAAATTTTCCATCGCTTCTTGGATTAAAACTTCAGTACGCGTATCAACCGAACTCGTTGCTTCATCTAAAATCAACATCGGAGTTTTAATTAACATAGCTCTAGCAATAGTTAATAATTGTTTTTCTCCTTGGGAAATATTATCTGCTTCTTCATTTAATTTTAAATTATAACTTTGAGGCAGAGCGTGAATAAAATGGTCAGCATGTGCCGCACTGGCGGTAGCAACTATTTCTTCTTCTGTTGCGTCTGGCTTACCATAAGCAATGTTTTCACGAATTGTTCCATTAAATAACCATGTATCTTGCAAAACCATACCAAACATTTTTCGAACATCTGAACGCTTCATTTTATTAATATCAACACCATCAATTTTGATGGTACCTTCATCAATATCATAAAATCTCATTAATAAATTCACCATAGTAGTTTTACCAGCACCAGTTGGACCGACAATAGCAATTCTCTGACCTGGCTTAATATTAGCGTTGAAACCTTTTATAATAACTTTATCTTTATCATAACCAAAAACAACATTATTAAATTCAACTCCACCTTTAACATCCTGAAGAACAATACTTTTCTCGTCTTCAGCACTTTCTTCTTTCTCATCTAAAAATTCAAATACACGTTCTCCTGCTGCAGCCGTTGATTGCATCACATTGGCAATGTTAGCCGATTGAACGATTGGTTGATTAAATTGGTTAACATATTGAATAAATGCCTGAATATCACCAATACGTATTTTACCTTGAATGACCAGCCATCCACCAAGTACTGATACTCCAACAAAACCCAAGTTACCAACGAAAGTCATAATGGGCATCATTAAGCCTGATAAAAATTGTGACATCCAAGCACTACCATAAAGTTTTGTGTTAATTTTTTTAAACTTCTCTACTGATTGCTGTTCACCATTAAAAACTCTCATCACATTATGACCAGCATACATTTCTTCAATATGACCATTAAGTTCACCAAGAGAGTCTTGTTGTTCTTTAAAATAGTGCTGCGATTTTTTAACAATCATTGCAATTAAAATAAAACTGAGCGGAATAAGCACAAGTGAGACTAGAGTCATTTGCCAAGAAATCGAAAACATCATAATCAAAATTCCGATAATCATTGTGATTGAAGTAACGATTTGAGTTAAGCTCTGGTTTAAAGTTTGACTCACAGTATCCACATCATTTGTTACTCTCGACAAAACCTCGCCAAAAGTTCTTTTGTCAAAATATGATAAAGGTAAACGGTTTATCTTTTCAGAAATATCACGACGGAAACGATAAGTGATCTTCTGCGAAACTCCAGTCATAATCCAACCTTGAATATAACTGAAAATCGCACTTAAAATATAAAGAAATAAAAGTTTAATAGCAAAACCCTTTAGTTTACCAAAGTCTATTGCCTTAGAAACAAAACCGCTAACGACTTGATTGGTCATATTTCCTAGAATTTTAGGACTAACAATGACAAAAATCGTGCTGGCAATAGCAAAAATGAAAACAAAAATTATTGAAATCCAAAATGGCCGTGTATATGAAATCAACTTTTTCATCGTTGCTTTAAAGTTTTTTGGTTTTTCAACTAGTTTCATCCCAGCACGTCCAGGTCCACCAGGACCAATAGGCATCGGAGGTCTCGGCTGGTTCGTGTTGATATTTGATGGTTGTAATTTAGAATTTTCGCTCATATTATATTTTTAAATTATGATAAGCCTTCAATTCATCTTCCGAAAGTTGTGAGTAGGCAATTTCTCGATAAATGTCACAATCTTTAAGTAACTGTTCATGATTTCCAACACCCACAATTTTGCCATCATCCAAAACGATAATCTTTTCCGCAGATAAAATAGTAGAAATTCTCTGTGCCACAATTAAAACTGTTTTATTTTTTGTTTCATCTTTTAATGCTTGGCGAAGCATCGCATCTGTTTTAAAATCAAGTGCTGAAAAACTATCATCAAAAATATAAATCTCTGGTTTTTTCGCAATCGCTCGCGCGATTGAGAGTCTTTGTTTTTGGCCACCAGAAATATTGGATCCACCCTCAGCAATTGGAGCATTAAATTTACCCTTAAGATTCTCAATAAATTCTAAAGCCTGTGAAATCTCAGCTGTTTTTTTAACTTCACTGTCAGTTGCATTTAGAGCACCATACTTGATATTTGATTCCACTGTTCCAGAAAATAAAACCCCTTTTTGTGGAACGTAACCAATTTTGGCATAAAGATCTTCAAGCTTATATTCACGTATAGAAATTCCATCAATAAGAATTTCACCAGAATTAATATCGTAAAATCGTGGAATTAAATTTATTAAAGTCGATTTACCCGAACCAGTTGAACCAATAAAAGCTGTTGTTTCGCCAGGATTTGCTTTAAAGGAAATATTATCTAATACAGGAGTATCTGCCCCAGGATAGCAAAAAGTAACATTTTTAAATTCAATCACACCATCGTGAAGATTTTTAACAGAAATTGGATTTTTGGGATCTTTAATAAGTGGTTCTGTATCAATTACCTCATTGACTCTTTCAGCTGAAACTGAAGCTCGTGGCACCATAATGAAAACAATCGAAATCATTAAGAATGCCATAATTACTTGCATAGCATATTGCATAAATGCAATCATGTTACCAATATCCAAACTACCAGAGCTAATAAAAGACGCTCCCACCCAGACGATTAATACAGAAGTTAAATTCAAAATCAACATCATCATAGGTTGCATTACCACCATCAGTCGGTTTACAAAAAGATTGGCTGCTGTTAAATCAACGTTAGCTTTTTCAAATCTTTCCTGTTCAATTTTTTCGTTATTAAAAGCACGAATGACACGTAGTCCAGTTAAATTTTCTCTAGTTACTAGATTAAGCCTATCTACTAATTTCTGTAAAACCTTAAATTTTGGTAATACAACTGCAAACATTATAAAAATTACTCCAAGTAAAATTACGACAGCAAGAGCAATAATCCAAGAAAGTGATGGAGCTAGTTGATAAGCTTTAAAAATTGCCCAAATCCCCATAATTGGAGCCTGTAAAACCATTCTAAGAAGCAAAACCATTACCGTTTGGATTTGTTGGACATCATTAGTTGAGCGAGTTATTAGTGAGGCGGTTGAAAATTTATTGAACTCAATCAAAGAAAAACTTTCCACACGAGAAAATACTTTGTTTCTTATATCTCGGCTAAAACCAGTAGCAATCTTTGAAGCTAAATAGCCAACTCCTATGGTACAGACAGCACCACCCAAGGCGATCAAAAGCATTAAAAGTCCATTGTGAAAAATTACACTGTTATTCGACTTGATAATGCCATCATTAATGATGATGGCCATATAGTCGGGCAATTGAAGGGTCGCTGCGACTGTGCCGAAGACCAAAGCAACTAGTGCAATAATATGGAGAGTATATGGTTTTAAATATTTTAATAATTTAAACATAATGGTTTATAAATTTATCTTTAATTTCCATTATTTATAATATTATCGGTAATTTTTTTATTGAGAGTGACATATTGGGTTAGTTCCTCATCGGTAAATACATTAAAAAATGTTGTCATTTTTTGTAATCTTTTCTCTTCAAATTTTTTAAAAAGTTTTTTAGCTTTTAGGGATAATAATAAAGTAGTAATTCGCTTATCTTTTGAATCAACTCTACGAATCAAATATCCTTTTTCAACAAGACCATCAACTAGCTGTGTTGTGGCACTGCTCGTGATATTAAGCGCTTGAGTAATAGCTTTTACATTTACAGAACTATTTTTAGCCACAAAACGCAACACAAAACCTTGAGATGGTGTAATAACTACTTCTCTTTTAGCCGTATAACCTACCATTAGTTTATGTCGCATAGCATGCATGTTTTGCAGAAGATCTTCAATTATTTTTTTACGATTTATCATATAAAAAGCTTATTTATTAAGCTATTTAATATGTTAGCACCTTACATAATAAATGTCAACGAAAAAATAGTATTAGATAGCTCATAATCTACCCTCTTGTCTGTACAGGCGGTAATTTTATAATAAAGGGGGAAGGAATGGAATGTTGCTTTGTGTTCACGTCATTCCTATTGATAGTGACATGTATAGAATATACCAGATTTTCTGTAAATTTAATAAAAATATTTATCCATCATAAATATGCCTGTTTTATTTATAAATATTATTATTAAAAAGATAATACAGATTCTAAAATTTTTTAACTTACACAGTTATATTATAATATTATTTTTCAGCTAAACTTTTATAAATTTCTTGTATAATTTCATCTAATTTATGATTTGATTTAACAAAATACTTTTTAGTCCCCAAACTCATGTAGGTAGTTACCTTATCAGAACTTGCTGTATTAGATACAACAAAAATTGGTATACATTTACATTTTATATTGTCTTCTTCTTTACACCATGCAACAAAATCTAAACCTGTTTCCCTGCCAATTAAATAATGATCAAGCCAAATAGCATCAACAACAGCAAGATCCTTCACATATTCTTTTGCTTGTTCTACTGTACGA
>Ga0209124_10000355_pt1 | contig 27435 bp, 16 predicted proteins | sample BarGraIncu01122A_FD_184502 | JGI IMG/M metagenome (GOLD analysis project Ga0209124, IMG submission 184502) | Arctic peat soil microbial communities from Barrow, Alaska - Barrow Graham LP Incubations 011-22A (SPAdes) (version 2) | ecosystem: Environmental > Terrestrial > Soil > Wetlands > Peat...
GACACTAGCTCGTAAAGAACTGAGTTTGGTGAACGATAAGCTGAGTGAGTTGAACGATATGCTTCTGAAAAACAATAACTCACTGACCGAAGCGAATATCATTAAAGAAGAGTACATTGTAAAATACATGGATCAATGTTCGCTTTATATTGACAAGATGGACGATTACAGGCGAAACTTACACAAAACCGCCACTACCGGTAAGCTCGAAGATTTGATCTTGAAAGTAAAATCGAAGGATTTTATAGAAGATGTGCTTCATGAGTTTTATCAAAATTTCGACAAAACCTTTGTTCAACTCTTTCCCAGTTTTGTAGAAGAATTAAACCTGTTGCTGGTACCCGAAGAACGTATCCACCAGAAACCGGGGCAATTGCTGAACCTTGAACTGAGAATTTACGCACTGATAAGGCTGGGGATTAATGATAGTGTAAAGATTGCTGCATTTCTGCGATGCTCTACAAATACAATCTATAATTACCGCACCCGAAACAGGAATAATGCTTTGGGTGATCGCGACTCTTTCGAAGAAAATGTAACACAAATTGGAGCTATAGTCAGATAAATAAGGTGATGGGGTTGATATGATGGCGTATTTTAATTCGTATGGAAAAATCCGGGTAATCAATTGCCGTCCCATTTATGGGACGGGATGAATAATTACGATTCACCCGGCTTTAGCCAAATTCTAAATATTATTTGGCTAAAGCCAATATCTGTTTTACATATCTATCCGTCCCGGCAATTGACACAAAGAATAAGACATTCATTTATCAACTACCAGGCTATTTAGAATCCTGAAGGCTTCGGCGTGAGCTCAGTCGAACGGGATTCAATGTGAATAACCGCGGGTGTAACTCGTGGTATTTGTACAAAATAATCAGAACCCCGAATGGTGTTCAATATCACACATTTATATATTGAACCCCATTCGGGGTTCGCGTTCATGTTCTGTCTTTTCCACGGGTTTCACCCGCGGTTATTCATATTCAAGTCCTTCGGACTTGTAAAATAGTGAGATCCAAAAGAATCTTATATCGAACTAACGTTAATTTGACATATTACATACTTCTGTACATTCTACTATTATGAAAAGATTTTTCCTCGTCATTAGCCTGTTGATCTCCTTCCGACTTCTTAGTGCAACAGAGAATACCGATTCTTTGCTGAAAGTGCTGGATGAAATGGTAGTTCATCACAAACAATACTCCATCCAAAAAGAAGGTCAACTACTTCAATTAAAGTCCTTACTGCACATTACCACTTCACCCGAGCAACAGTTTACTGTTTGCGGTCAGTTGATTAATGAGTACTATTATTATCAGAAAGATTCAGCATTGGCATATGCCAAAAGGAGTATAAGAATTGCTAATCAGATACATGACAATAACAGACTTGTATCCGCCAGAATTAAACTGGCCTCTATCAATGGAAGCATAGGTTTGTACAAGGAAGCATTGGAAATCTTCAGGGATATAGATATTACAAAATACCCGAATTTAAAAGTAGAATATTACAACGAATCAGCCATATTATATGGGTATATGGGATTCTACGCAGTGTCTGATCAGGACAGACGTGACTATAATAGATGGAATAAAATATACTACGACTCTTTAATTTCTTTAATTCCCAGAGATACCAGTTTATATGTACTGGCAAAAACCGGGCTGTACTTTACCGACAACCAACAAGAAAAAGCATTTGACCTGTTGAATGCAGCTTATCTGAAATGCAACGACATGCACGATAGGGCGAAGTTGGCCTATAATATAGGAACCGTGTATGGTAACAGGAAGGATACAAAACGGGAAACGTTGTGGCTAACCATCTCTTCTATCAATGATTTAGGCTCTGCAACAAAAGAATATGTATCGCTCCGGATACTGGCTTTTAAGTTATTTCAAGCGGGTGATATCGACAGGGCGTATAATTATATGAGTTGTGCACTGGAGGATGCCTTGTTTTGTAATGCCCGACTTCGCACGCACGAAATTTCGCTGATGATGCCTATCATCGATAAAGCCTATCAGCATCAAACCCGAACGAAGCAACAAATTCTGACCATCTCTACCATCGTTGTCAGTGTGCTGTCGCTTTTTCTGTTGCTTGCTATCTGGCGTGTGTACAGGCAAATGAAAAAATTGGCACTGGCACGAAAAGAATTGGCTCAGGTAAATGACCACCTGAGTGACTTAAACGACCAACTTTTGGAGAACAACAATTCGCTCACCGAAGCGAATGTTATCAAAGAAGAGTACATTGTCAAATACATAGATCAATGCTCGTTGTACATTGACAAGATGGATGAATATCGTCGGAATTTGCAAAAGATTGTAAATAATGGTAAAATGGAGGATTTGATTTTAAAAATAAAATCGAAGACCTTTATTGAGGATGAACTGGCAGAGTTCTACCTCAACTTCGACAAAACGTTTATACAGTTGTTCCCCGATTTTATAGATAAGCTCAACAAGCTGCTGGTCACTAGTGAGCAAATTCACCCTAAGGCGGGACAAATTCTAAACCTGGAGTTGCGTATTTATGCGTTGATTCGATTAGGCATTAATGACAGCGTGAAAATTGCGTCATTTCTGCGCTGCTCTACCAATACAATTTACAACTATCGCACCCGAAATAGAAACAATGCTCTTGGCAATCGGGATTCTTTCGAAGAGAATGTAATGCAGATAGACGTTCTTTCCAAATAAAAATACTTTTTCAGACTTTGTAACATAAGGGATTTCCTCCATATAGTGGGAAACACCTTTCCCTTTGTGTAATATAGTTACTACTTTTTTTCTTTTTACATCTTTTCTAATTGCTTGTTTGCTAGTATAATATATATATATTAGTTGTATACTTACTGTGTTTTTTGTGTATGGAAATTTAGGTATTGTTTATAAATATATATTTGCCATGTCAAATTTCTGTTGTGCTTTTTTTAATTAAATGACAGGCAATATGACAACTAACCATAAATTATTAATACTATTAACTAACAATCATGAAAAGAAAACAGCATGTAAGAAGAATGAACATGGGTATATTTATTATACTCATGAGTCTGCTCTCCATTAACGCGATGGCTCAGCAGCAAAAAATTTCGGGTAAAGTCGCTGATGCAGCCGGCGAAGGGTTGACAGGTGTAAGCATTTTTGTAAAAGGCACAAGTACAGGTAGTATTTCCGATATAAACGGAAATTTTAGCATTATACTACCCGAAAATGCCAAATCACTGGCTTTTACGTATATCGGTTATAAACCACAAGAAGTGCAGATTGGAAGCCAACGTACTTTCAGTATTGTAATGGTTGAAGATTCGCGCATGCTCGAAGAAGTTGTTGCTATTGGCTATGGTGTTCAGAAGAAAAGTGATTTGACAGGTGCTTCCAGCCGTTTGACGGATAAGGACATGAACAAATCGGTAGCCACTTCGCCAATTGAAATGATGCAGGGACGTGTTGCCGGTGTGAGCATTACACAAAACAATGGTGAGCCGGGAGCCGGTATGTCGGTTCGTATTCGTGGATCCAATTCTATCCGCTCGGGTCAGGAACCACTTTATGTTGTGGATGGAATTCCATTGGACAATTCGAACTTAACACCTTCGGGCGGTAGTGCTGCTGGTTATGGCGGTGGTGCAAGTAAAAACCCGCTAAGCTTTATCAATCCGGAAGATATCGAATCGATGGATATCTTGAAAGATGCTTCTTCTACTGCTATCTACGGTTCTCGTGGAGCAAATGGTGTGGTGCTTATCACTACCAAAAAAGGTAAAGCGGGTGTAGGTACTATCAATTATGATGCCTATGTAGGTGTTTCGAACATTCGTGAGAAAATGAATGTATTGAATACAAGCCAATTCAGATCATACACTAAAGCCGATGGTACAAAATTATTGGATTTAGGTGCAAACACCAATTGGCAAGATCAGATTTTCAGAACGGCTATTACTCAAAATCATGCTTTAAGTTTAAGCGGTGGTAATGATAAATCGAGTTACCATGCTTCTCTTGGTTATGTAGATCAGGAAGGTATTGTTTATAATTCGGGTCTTAAAAAAATGAACGGAAGCTTGAAGTTTACTCAAAAAGGATTTAAAGATAAATTGTTATTGACTGGTAGTTTGGTTGTTTCTCAACAACAAGACAGCCGTATTCCAATTTCAGAAGCAACCGGATCGGGTTACGAAGGTGACTTGGTTATTTCTGCTCTGAAATTAAATCCAACATTCCCTGTTTATAATGCCGATGGTACTTATTATCAACATTCACTCGATCAACGTAACCCGGTGGCTATGATGAACCTGGTTGATGATAAAGTAAATACGCTACGCGTGTTGGCTAATTTCTCAGGCGAATATGAAATCATAAAAGGTCTGAAATACAAATTGAATTTTGGATTGGACAGAACAAACGCCGAACGACGTGTGAATCAAAACAAGCAGTTGACCTACTTGTCGAACAAGGGTGAAGCGAATATCAATAATATTATTGCCAATAATAGACTGATTGAAAATTACCTGACTTACGCGACTAAGATAAACGATAATAATACTTTCAATTTCCTTTTAGGACATTCATACCAAAATTTCAACGGTATCACAAACAATACAGATGTGCAGGGATTTACAGTAGAAGGAGTTAAATATACCGACAACCTTCAATATGGTAACGTTGCTTCAGCTATTGTATCTTCTTCGGCTTACGAGCGTGAATTGCAATCAATTTTCGGACGTATAAATTATTCGTTGAAAGACAGATATTTATTGACAGCTACATTGCGTCGCGACGGTTCTTCAAGATTCGGGGCCAATAATAAATATGGTAATTTTCCTTCTGCTGCACTTGCATGGCGCGTGATGGAAGAGGACTTTATGAAAAATGTTGCGGCAATAAGTAATTTGAAAGTTCGTCTGGGATGGGGTATAACAGGTAATCAGGAAATTCCGGATAAAATTTCATTATTGTCTGTTGGAACTCAACCTGATGCTAACTATTACAGCAATGGGGTACTTCTACCGGGTATCACTTTCAAAAGAACGCCTAACCCTGATATCAAATGGGAATCGACCGAACAAATCAACCTTGGTTTAGACTTCGGATTCTTGAAAAACCGTATCACAGGTGCTATGGATTTCTTCAGCAAAACAACTACCGATGTGTTATTGAATATCCCAGCTTTGGCTCCATCGCCTACTGCTACCCAATGGCAAAATGTTCCCGGTTTGAAGATTAAAAATACCGGTCTTGAACTTGGTTTAACGGGCGTGATTATTGAACACAAAGACCTTAACTGGGATGTTACCGTAAACGTAGCCAAAACTGTAAATGAAGTTTCGGGTTTACCTACTTCTATCCTTACTGCCAATGCTGCCGGACAAGGTTTGTCGGGAACAAGTGTACAAATCATCACCAATGGTCAACCTATCGGTACTTTCTATGGTAACGTATTCCAGGGCTTTGATGCCAGTGGAGTAAGTATCTATAAAAAAGATGCCAGTGGTGCAGATGTAAAAGAGTACCTGGGTTCTGCTTTACCCGATTATACTTTTAGCTTAAGTTCTACATTGAAATTCAAAGGTCTTGATCTTAGCATGTTCTGGTACGGAACTCAAGGTAATAAAGTGTATAACAATACTGCCAATGCCTTGTTTGTGAAAGGTACACTTGATAAATCGAGCAACGTAAGAGCAGATATTATGGGTTCAGTAGAAAGTCCGGGAAATTCAAATGCATTTTCTTCGCGCTTTGTCGAAGATGGTTCATTCCTTCGTCTTTCTAACTTAACCCTTGGTTATACTTTTAATACCAAATCAATTAAATGGCTCAGTAAATTGAGAGTATATGCAACCGGTAATAACTTATTGCTATTCACTAAATACAAAGGGTTTGATCCTGAAATTAATTCGGATGCTTCAAACAATGGTGTACCATCAATGGGTGTAGATTACTCTTCGTTCCCAAAATCAACAACATATACTTTTGGTGTTAACCTTCAATTTTAATTCTAAATACACATAATACGATGAAACAATATAGATTTCTTAAATACTGCACTTTATTTGCTTTTATAAGCTTAGTGTCTTGTACAGATTTACAGGAAAAAGTGCTGGACGAACAACTCGGAAACAATCTGATAAATGATCCGAACAATGTGGAAGCATTGATCAATCCTCCTTATGCCAGCTTAAGACGCACCATTGAATGGTTTGACTATTGGGCTTTGCAAGAAGTTTCGACAGACGAGGTAATTATTCCTGCCCGTGGTACCGACTGGTACGATAATGGTGACTGGCAAAAGCTTCACTTACAAACCTGGACTGCCGACCACGTACGGTTGAAAAACGTGTGGGAAGTTTTAAACCAGGGTGTGTCAAGAGCTAATACTGCTATCTATTATATTGGTAAATTTCCACAAACTGCAACCACTACTCAATACATCAACGAAGCAAAGTTCTTGAAATCATATTACATGTATTTGCTTTGCGATTTATTTGGTCAGGTTCCGTTTCGTGAAGCTGATGATGTAGATTTCTCAGTAGCACCAACGGTTCTTAGCAGAAAAGATGCTGCCGACAAAATCATAACTGAACTGAATGCTATAATGCCTAATCTGAAAACAAAAGCTGATGTTGGATCTGCTCGCATTACAGTGGGTGCTGCACAAGCACTTCTTGCAAAGGTGTATGTCAATTATGACGTGTGGACAGGCGTGAAGAAATACACCGAAGCTATTACAGCTTGTAACGATCTTATCAGCAGTCCGAACTATGCTGTTGCAACCGATTACTGGGCTATGTTCCAAAAAAATGTAACGGAGCATCCTGAATTTATTTTGAGAATCCCAATGGATGACATGGTAGATATGGGTAGCGGAAGTGTATGGGTAAACTTTACATTGCACTATAGTCAGGTATTTGGTAATGTAACCAGTACATGGAATGGGCCGAGTGTCACTTCTACTTTTTACAATACTTTTGATAAAGTAAATGATGCCCGCTATCAGGACAACAGAATCAAGGCAGAATGTGGATTTAATCAGGGATTCCTTGTTGGTCAACAATATGGTGTAGATGGTACAGCTTTGAAACAACGTGATGGTTCTCCATTAATCTTTGTTCCTGAAGTGAACATCCAAAGCTCTCCCGAAAATGCAGGTATCCGCGTAGTGAAATTTGCTCCAAACCCAGCTACCACCCATCAGTTTTCTTCTCCTAATGATGTGCCGATTATGCGTATTTCGGATATCTATCTGATCAGAGCGGAAGCTAAATTGAGAACAGGAGATGCTGCCGGTGCATTAACCGACATCAACTACTTAAGAAGCAAACGTAGTGCTGCAGGTAAAACGTTGCCGGCTTTGGCTTCTGTAACTTTGGATGATATTTTGAAAGAACGTGGTTACGAATTGTACTGGGAAGGCTTGCGTCGTCAGGATTTGATCCGCTTTGGTAAATTCGGTGAAGCATGGCAAGAAAAACCTGTAACTGCTGCTACTAAAGTTATTTATCCTATTCCAACATCTGCCAAAGATGTGAATAAAAACCTGACTCAAAACCCGGGCTATTAATTCAACTGGCCTGAAGCAGAGCAACTGCTATAAATAAGTCGGTCGGCAGTAATGCCGGCCGACTTATATAAAAGTTACAAGTTTTATTATCCCGCTGTTATTGTGTATTGACTTTTACCTTCCGTTTCAAATCTATACCTTAATTATCATACTTCCTGAAAAGATACATGTCTATGAACAAGAAACTGAAATACAGATTTATTCTGATATTGCTTGTCAACAGCATATTCGGTAATGTATACGGACAAATAAATCCGCAAGAAAAGCTTGGAACATTGTTTCAGGATGTTCAGCGAGCTCGCATATTCAAAGATCAAAAGCGATTTGTAGACTGCGAACCTAAAGCTGTTCCCGCTACCATCCTTAAGGCTTATGAGCAGCAAAAATATACTCCCGGCTTTAGTCTCAAAGATTTTGTGGGTCAGCATTTCGACACCTTGCAAAATGACACAGCTTCTATGCTGAAGCACCTCAACTATCTTTGGTCAGATCTCGCCAGAGAACCCAAAGCACAGCATCCATCTTCCTCTTTACTGGCGTTGCCCAAATCGTATATTGTACCCGGAGGTCGTTTCAAAGAAATCTATTATTGGGACAGCTACTTTACCATGCTTGGACTTCAGGAAAGCGGCAAGGTAGACATGATAGAAAATATGGTCGATAACTTTGCCTATCTTATCAAAACTTACGGTCATATTCCCAATGGGAGCAGAGCGTATTATCTGAGCCGTTCGCAACCGCCGTTCTTTGCTTTAATGGTAAGTTTGCTTGCTGGTGCAAAAGCTGACAATGCTATTTACTCAAAGTATTTAGAAGCTATGGAATTGGAATATAGCTATTGGATGAATGGCAATAAGGTTGTGCGACTCGGCAAGCAAGATATGCTAAACCGATATTGGGATGCATCCAATACACCTCGCCCCGAATCGTATCTGCAGGATGAAAAAGCATTTGCTGAAGCCAAAAGAGATTCAACTATTTTCAGAGATATTCGCTCTGCGGCCGAGTCGGGTTGGGATTTCTCTACCCGCTGGTTCGATGACGGATTTTCGTTGACGACGATAAACACGACTCAAATTCTACCGTTAGACTTGAACTGCCTGCTGTATAATCTGGAACTAACCTTAGCCAAAACATATAAGTTGAGAAATAATGTTGAGAAATGCTCATACTACGAAACGCAAGCTCAGAAACGAAAGAAATTGATCTTTCAATACTGCTGGAACGAAGAAAAAGGGTTCTTCTTCGATTATAATTTAAAAACAGGAAAGCAAACGTCGCAATATACACTTGCCGGGTTGTTTCCCATGTACTTCAATATTGCCACCGAAGCACAGGCAGCAAAAGTGAAAGCCGAAATCGAAAAGGACTTTTTGAAACAAGGCGGGCTGGTGTCAACGCTCGTACAGGGGTCGGGGCAACAATGGGATTATCCCAATGCATGGGCACCACTACAATGGGTTGGTTTTGTGGCTTTCCGAAATTACAAATACGATGCGCTGGCTACGGATATTGCCCATAGGTGGATCAGCCTGAATGCAAAAGTCTATTTTGCCACCGGTAAGATGATGGAAAAATACAATGTGGTAGATACCAACAAATCGGGTGGCGGCGGAGAGTACGATGCTCAGGATGGCTTTGGTTGGACCAACGGTGTTTTCCTGAAAATGTGGTTTGAATTAAAACGACAAGGGAACAATTAATACCCCGTCCGCTTGCGGCGTGGGTAGTTTATTGGAATGTTTAAAAAAACAATCGGATACCAATAAAAAAAACAATAAAAAGACTATAAACAAATTAAGAATAGATCATGATAAAAAATACCTGGCTTTTAGTAATTATCTTTTTTGCAACTTTTGTGGCTAATGCTCAAAACCCAGACTTGAGAAAATCTCCCTGGCATATTGTGACGGCATACAGTTCCGACTATTCGGGTATTGCGTTAGCCAATGGAAAAATTGGGTTACTGTCGTCCGATAAGCCCTTCAAAGTGGAATCCATTATTCTGAACAATGTGTACGATGAATTTATGTTCGACTCAATAGGCAAATGCGTTACGAGTCGAATCATTAAAGGAATCAATTTTGCCAATCTGGAGATGGTTATTGATGGCGAAAAAGTTACCGGAAAGAATATCACTAATTGGGAGCAAACGTTGGATATGAAAGAAGCCAGGCTAACCACCAGTTTTAATTTTAAGGACAAAGCATTTATCAGTTATACCACCCTTGCACTCAGAGGTATGCCCTATTGTGGATTGATAGACGTGAATATGATTGCTAAAAATGATATTGCTATCAATGTGGGTGGAATAATTTCCAGTCCCAAAGAATATAAAAATATAGATTACTCTTTCAAAACACTGCGGGATAATGAAATCAGAATGCCTTTGTTGCAGACGGTAGCCAATAGTGAGACGGGGAAAATTAAACTATCAACTACCGCCACTTTTATTTTCGACAATGAAACGCCTGAACTAACACAGCGTATCATTTCCGCTACGGATCAGTCTCTGGATTTCTCGCGACGGATAAAGAAAGGAGAGAACTTTCATTTTAGTTGGGTCGGAGCAGTTTGCACGTCAAAAGATTTCAATGATCCGAAAAGTGAATCGGAACGGATGGCCATTTATATTATGCGTGGCAATCTGAAACAAGTGGTGATAGATCATGTAAACAAATGGGCAACACTTTGGCAGGGCGATATTGTTATCGATGGTGATATGGACGCACAACGCGATGTGCGCCTGGCACTGTATCATTTATATGCTTTTTCGAAAGAAGGATCAGACCTGAGTATTTCACCCATGGGCTTGTCGTCGCAGGGGTACAACGGACATGTTTTCTGGGACACCGAGCTTTGGATGTTTCCACCGGTGTTAGTTTTTAATCCGGAAATGGCTAAGTCATATTTAAATTATCGTTTCAACAGACTTGAAAAAGCGAAGCAAAAAGCGCATAACTATGGTTTTGCAGGGGCTATGTATCCCTGGGAATCGGACGATACGGGCGAAGAAGCTACGCCGACACCCGCGCTTACAGGCACCTTCGAACATCATATCACAGCCGATATTGGCATTGCGGTTTGGAATTACTTCAGAACTACCGGAGATATAGTCTGGTTGAAAGAAAAAGGATATCCAATGCTGAAAGAGATTGCTGATTTCTGGGTAAGTCGCTCGGTTCGCAATGCCGACGGTTCCTATTCGATAAACAATGTGGTTGGAGCCGATGAGTTTGCTCCCAATGTAGACGATAATGCATTCACCAACGGTGCTGCAAAAACGGTTCTCGAAAATGCAGGCGCTGCAGCTAAGGCAGTAGGGGTGGAGCCGAATAAGGATTGGAAAGTTGTCGCTGATAACCTGAAATTTAATTATTTCGACAACGGAATTATGAAAGAACACAAGACCTATAATGGCGAAATAATCAAACAAGCTGATGTGAATCTTTTGGCCTATCCACTTGGAATTGTTACCAATGAGAAAAAGATTGTCGACGATTTAAAGTATTACGAATCAAAAATTTCACTGGAAGGTCCTGCCATGGGATATTCGGTGTTGGCGATACTTCATGCGAGATTGGGAAATACCGAAGAAGCATATGAACTGTTCAAAAAAGCCTATGTGCCAAACAAACGCCCCCCTTTTGGAGCGCTGTCCGAATCGCCTACCAGTAATAATCCCTATTTTTCGACCGGTGCTGGAGGCATGTTGCAGATGGTTATTTTTGGCTTCGGAGGGTTGCATTTCACCGATAACGGATTAATGCAAATGCCGGTAAAACTACCAAAAAACTGGAAGAAGTTAGAGATAAAAGGCGTAGGCATCGATAAAAGAACGTATGTAAATACTACTCATTAAAAGTATAGAAACAGATCAATTATTACTCCCTATGAAAAACAAATTTATTATCAGTATTTTATTTGCAGCGTTGACACTAAGCAGCTTTGCGAAAGGAAATACTGTGGCACAGGAAAATAAACAAACAGATAAAAAATGGTGGAAAGAGGCTGTGATTTATCAGCTTTATCCCCGCAGCTTCAAAGATAGCAACGGCGATGGTATCGGCGACTTGCAAGGTGTAATCTCAAAGCTCGACTACATTAAAAGTCTGGGGGTTACTGCTGTTTGGTTGAACCCGATTTATGGTTCGCCAAACGATGATAACGGATATGATATCAGCAATTATCGTGACATTATGAAAGACTTCGGTACCATGGACGATTTCAACCAATTGCTAAAGGGAATGCACGATAGGGGCATTAAGTTGGTGATGGATTTAGTGGTAAACCACAGCAGCGACGAACACGAGTGGTTTAAACAATCGCGCAGTTCGCGCACCAATCCGTATCGCAACTATTACCATTGGTGGCCGGCTGAAAACGGAAAACCTGCTCCACGCTGGAGTCATTTTGATGTAAACAGCGACGCCTGGATGTATGATTCGCTGACCAATGCCTATTACCTGCATTATTTCTCGCGCAAGCAGCCCGATTTGAATTGGGAGAATAAAAAGGTACGTCAGGAAGTGTATGATATTATGAAATTCTGGCTCGACAAAGGTATCGACGGTTTCCGCATGGATGCTTTTCAATATGTAGCCAAAGACACAACATTCCCTGCCTTTCCAAAAGGTTACGACAAACATATTATCAAGTATTATGGAATGGTAACCGGAATACATGGTTATTTGCAGGAAATGAATCGCAAAGTGCTGAGCAAATATGATATTATGACGGTGTCGGAAGGTGTGGGAAGTACGTTGGAAGATGCACATGCCATGGTTGATGCGGACCGCCGGGAGTTGAATATGGCTTATCATTTTGAGGGAGTGTCGTTGGGCAGTCCGAAGGGTTACGACCTGCTTGAGTTTAAACGTGTATTCAGCAAATGGGACAGTGCTTTTGCCACGAAAGGATGGACATCGGTATTCTTAGGCAATCATGATCAACCGCGTATGGTAAGTAAATTTGGAAATGATGCACCGCAGTTTCGGGAATTTTCATCTAAAATGCTTTCAACCTTTATTTTGTCGATGCGCGGAACACCTTATTGCTACAACGGTGATGAAATAGGCATGAGTAATATTTACATGAATAAGATTGAAGATTACAAGGATGTAGATGCGCTGAATGGATATAAAAACTGCGTAAACCATGGTGGTGATGTAAATGCTTACATGGAAAGGATGCAACTGTTTTCGCGCGATAACTCCCGTACGCCGTTTCAGTGGGATAGTAAACTGAATGCCGGTTTCACTGTAGGTGCACCTTGGTTGAAAATCAATCCTAACTACAAAGAAGTGAATGTTGCTGCACAGGAAAAAAATCAAAGCAGTGTGCTGAACTACTTCCGCAAAATGGTAAAATTCAGAGAAGATAATCCGATTCTGGTGTATGGCAATTATCAACTATTGGATGCTGCAAACCCGAAGGTGTACGCTTTTGTACGGAAGTATGAAGGAAAACAGTTATTGGTGTTGCTCAATTTTTCCACAACGAATTCTGTTGCCAATACCGGACTTGCAGTGAATAGCCCTGAGTTGAAAATATCAAATTATATGGATAAAGTCATTGCTCCTAATGCTGCGGGACAATTTGAATTGAGACCTTACGAAGCAGCAATTTACGAATTGAAATAAACCCCGAATCGTTCAGTTTCGATATAACCGATAAAATGCAAATCATGAAAAAATTAAAAACTCTTTTCCTTACAGCGTTGGGCTGTCTCCTTGCCATAACAAGCATCGTAGGACAAACTACCCCAAAGTCCACAGATAAAATCTGGTGGAAAGAAGCCGTAGTGTATCAAATTTATCCTCGCAGTTTTCAGGACAGCAACGGCGATGGTGTAGGCGATTTGAAAGGAATTATCTCTAAACTGGATTATATCAAAAGCCTTGGCGTAGATGTTATATGGCTCAATCCGATTTTTGAATCGCCCAATGCCGACAATGGATATGACATCAGCAATTACCGTGGTATCATGAAAGAGTTTGGAACAATGGCCGATTTCGACACTTTGCTCAAAGGCATGCACGACCGGGGTATAAAAATGCTGTTGGATTTAGTGGTCAATCATAGCAGCGACGAACACGAATGGTTTAAGCAATCGCGCAGTTCGCGCACCAATCCGTATCGCGATTATTACCACTGGTGGCCGGCAGAAAAAGGCAAACCGGCTTTTCGTCCGGGTGCTTTCGAAGCCGATGGTAGCGGATGGCGGTATGACTCGTTGACGAATGCATATTACCTTCATTATTTCAATTTCAAACAACCTGACCTCAATTGGGAGAACCCGAAAGTACGTGCCGAAGTATTTGATATAATGAAGTTCTGGCTGGACAAAGGTATTGATGGTTTCCGCATGGATGTGATTCCGTTTATTTCGAAAGATGTGACTTTCCCTATCATCACACAGAAAGATTTGGACGAAAAATACAACGGTGATTGGAGTCAATACATGGGTAACGGACCATTTCTTCACCAGTATTTGAAGGAAATGAATAGCCAGGTGCTTAGTAAATACAATTGCATGTCGGTAGCCGAAGGTGCCGGTGTTACTTCAGAAACTGCTCATAACTTCGTTGATGCCGACCGGAAAGAACTGAATATGCTTTATCATTTCGAAGGCATGGGTTATGGTCAGGTGCCCGGTAAGTTTAGAACTCCCGACCCTAAAGGATATGATCTGGTGGGTTTTAAAAATATTTATAGCAAGTGGGACAGTATTTTTGCCACTAAAGGTTGGGGAACTATCTATCTTGGTAACCACGATCAACCCCGCATGGTCACCCGTTGGGGAAATGATACTCCTGCATATCGTGAACTGTCTTCGAAAATGTTGACCACTTTCTTGCTAAGCATGCGTGCTACACCTTACTATTATTTTGGTGATGAATTGGGAATGACGAATATCAAGTTTGACAGTATTAGTCAGTATAAAGATATTGAAACACTTGCTATGTATCAAATGACAAAAAATAAAGGAGGTGATTTGGCCGATTTTCTGGCTGGTCAAAAAATGGGAGCGCGCGATAATGGACGTACACCATTTCAGTGGGACGCTACTGCAAATGCGGGTTTCACCACAGGTACTCCGTGGATTAAAATCAATGACAACCGTACTACTATTAATGCTACTGCCGAAGAAAAGGATCCGAACTCCTGTCTGAATTATTTCCGCAAAATGGTGCAGCTTCGTAAAAACAATAAAACCTTGGTGTATGGAAAATATACCTTATTGGATAAGAACAATCCGGAGATTTATGCTTACACCCGTGGCACAGGATCTGATAAGATATTGGTGCTGCTTAATTTCTCCAAAAATATGGTGAATTGGAAGGTTGCTAGTCAGCTGAAACTTAGCGATAAAATATTGATAAATAACTATCAGCAATTAAAGAAAAATGCTAGTGTCGTTACATTGAATGCTTATCAAGCAGTCTGTGTACAATTAAGATAAAATACGAGTTAAATTTTAAGGATGAATGTAGAGTAGATGTTTTTTTAAGGTTTGGATTAAAGTTGTATTAGTTGATAGCAGGCTGCAGAAATGTGGCCTGCTTTATGCATGCTCGATAATACTAAGAAACTGTTTAAAAATAAATCTTAAATTGTTTTCAATTATTTTTTAGGCTAGTTGTAGCTTTGTTTTTTCGAAAAATAGCGGGCTATTTGAGCAAAATAAAGGTGCAAATAGACAAAAAATAAAGGAAAAAATAAGATAGTTCCTATTTCAAAAAAACTGATACATTTCTATTTGACTGAAAACCATATGGCTTGCTGCATTAACGTTTATTTTTAAACAGTTTCTATATATAAAAACTCCCACTAACCGAGAAGATTAGTGGGAGTTTGGGTTTATGAATCATGAATTTTGAGTTATCTCAATCTAAATCCAACCTTGCTCTTTATATCTGTCGACGACGCAGCTACAATTGCTTCGAACTCACCGGGCTCGGCAACCCAGGCATGTTTGTCGGCATCAAAGAAACTAAGCGCTGAACTATCTATGGTGAAGCTAACGGTCTTTGTTTCGCCCGGCTTCAACGACAGCTTTTCAAACCCTTTTAATTCTTTGATTGGACGTGGAAGTGACGATTTCAAATCGCTGATGTACAACTGAACAACTTCCGAACCTTCGCGCTTACCGCTGTTTTTTACATCAACCGTAAATGTAATTTTATCGGCGGCTGTCGTTTCTTTTTTATTGGCACTTACTTTCCCATATTCAAAAGTAGTATAGCTCAATCCGTGACCAAAACTAAACAAAGGCTTGATGTTTTGTTTATCGTGCCAACGGTAACCCACGAAGATTCCTTCGTTATATGTTACCTGATGATCCTTGCCCGGGAATTCGCCTAACGCATGTGCTGCATTATCTTCCAGTTTCACAGGGAAAGAGAAAGGCAGTTTACCCGAAGGATTTACATCGCCTACCAATACTTCTGCCAACGCAGTACCTGCTTCGGTACCCAGGAACCAACCCTGAACAATAGCCGGCACCTTATTCACCCACGGCATAGCCACCGCATTACCCGATATATTTACGACTACGAGGTTTTTATTTAGTTTTGCCAGTTCGTCAATCAATTTGTCCTGATTGTAAGGTAAGTTCAGACTCAAGCGATCGGCTCCTTCGCTATCTTGGTTCTCGCTCTTGTTTAAGCCTCCGATAAAAATAACATAATCAGCTGTTTTGGCCAGTGTACATGCTTCAGCCAATAATTCGTCGGCCGAACGTTTCTCCGATAAATCTTGCCCGGTAACAACACCATTGTAGCTTCCGGTGGCATCACCCACATACCCACGTGCATATACAATTTCTGTCTGAGTACCTGCTCTTTTCTTTATTCCATCCAGCGGTGACAACTCGTATTTTGCTTTCAGCGAAGAACTACCTCCACCAACTGTCATCTTTTTCAAAGCATTCTCACCGATAACAGCTATTCGTTTTGTTTTATTCAAATCGATAGGCAACACATTGTTTTTGTTTTTCAACAACACGATACCTTCTTCGGCTATTTTGCGACCGGCAAGTGCATGCTCTTCCGTACCAAATGAACCGAACGGTCTGTTTCTATCCATGCTTGTCAGGAATGCCAACCGAAGGATACGGCGCACTTTTTCATCCAACTCTTTTGTGCCGACCTCCCCTTTTTGGATAAGCTGGAGGTAAGGTTTTGCCAGATAATAATTATCGTAGGCATTGCTGGTACCTTTCTTTAAACCATCTGTCCAAGTGCCGAATTCGATATCAAGACCATTGAAAATAGCTTCGTGAGTATTGCTCACACCACCCCAGTCGGAAATCACTGCACCTTTAAATCCCCATTCACCACGAAGAATATCGTTTAGCAAATATTTATTCTGACAGCAATGTTGACCTTTGTATAAATTATAGGAACCCATAATCGTCCAAACCTGTCCTTCCTGAACCGCAGCTTTAAAAGCAGGTAAATAAATTTCGTAAAGCGCACGGTCATCAACGTTCACATTCACACCATTACGGTCTGTTTCCTGATTGTTCAACGCAAAATGTTTGACACAAGCGGCAACTCCGTTTTGTTGTACGCCTTTGATATAAGGCACTACCATTTTGGAGGCCAGATAAGGATCTTCGCCCATATATTCGAAGTTACGTCCATTCAGTGGCGAGCGGTAAATGTTTACTCCCGGTCCCAAAAGCACATTTTTGTTACGGTAGCGGGCTTCCTCACCTATCGATTTACCATACAATAAAGCCATATCTTTGTTCCAACTGGCCGCCAGACAGGTTAATGCCGGAAAGGCGATGCAAGAATCGTTTGTCCAACCGGCTTGCGACCATTCATCCCACAATACTTCCGGGCGAATGCCATGCGGACCATCCATTGTCCAAAGTTCGGGAATACCCAAGCGTGGTACTCCAGCCGAACTGAATTTAGACTGGGCATGACACACGGCTATTTTTTCCAGAACCGTCATGCGCGAAAGTGCATCTTCCACGCGCTCATTCATCGGTCTTGTGTCGTCAAGATAAACGGCTCTCGGTGTCTGACCAAAGAGGCTGAGTGAAATTCCTACTAACAGGAGGGCACTTGCTTTGATGTTTCTAAACATACTAATTTGATTAAAGGCTTTATTATATAATTCGTTTTATTTGTTCGTCTTTGACTGTGCTGATACAATTCGTGATTTATTTCACTGCAAATATATAAATAATTATTTAGATAGTGTCAAAAAGACAATAATGTTTTTTATTTTTAGTAATATGCTATTATTTAATCTGTAACAGAAAGAGAATAGAGCCTAAAATAAAAGAGGATGTTCATATTGAACATCCTCTTAAAAAATAACTTCATTCGGTACGAACTCGAACCTATTTAAATAACATCGGCACATACTCCGTCAAGTAAATGCGCCAGTTTTTCCAGATATGGCCTTCTTCCGTTTCGTAGTAGGTGTATTTGTAGCCACCGTTGTCGAGGAGCTTGCGGTAAGCTTCATTTTCTTTGTACAAAAAGTCCGCTTTTCCTATCGCTATCCAATATAGCTTTGGGTTTTTGCTAAACTGCGTCTTTAGCTTGGCATCTCTATCGTCGTAGATAGGTGATTTTACAGCCTTATCAGGCGTGATAGCTGCCGAGAATAAACCCACATAGTCGAACAGGTCGGGATATTGTTTGGAGATGTGCAGCGAATGAAAACCACCCATCGACAAGCCGGCAATAGCACGACCGGACTTCGCGTTCACGGTGCGATAATTACTCTCGACAAATTTTACTACATCCGGAAAGCTTGTTTCCATCGTTCCTTCCATCGTTTTGGGAAGTTGAAAAGTAGGTTTGTATAGACCCAATGCCGATTCACCCGGAGCGGCTTCTTGAGCTGCGTTTCCGTTGGGCATTACCACTATCATCGGTTTGGCTTTGCCTTGCGCTATCAGGTTATCGAGAATCTGAACGGTACGTCCTAATGCTATCCAGGCTTCTTCATCGCCACCCATTCCATGAAGCAGGTACAGAACTGGATATTGTTTCTTGCCGATTTCGTAACCTGCAGGAGTGTATATGCTAATGCGGCGCGTCATGTTGAGCGTTGGACTTTGATACCATCTGCGGGCTAACGTTCCGTGCGCTACGTTGGTGACTTTATACAAATCGGCACGTCCACCACCCATCAGAAATATATTGGTCAACGATGCCACATCACGGATCAGATATACATTGCTCGGGTCGGTAGTTTTGAATCCGTCCACAATAAACGAATAGCTGTACAACTCAGGTTTCAGCGCTTCGGGAGTTGTATATTCCCACACACCATCACTGCCTTTTACTAAGTCGACTGTGCCAGGCACATCATGTTTTCCAAACTGTCCGTCGACTTGCTGTGTAGGCAGAAAGTCGCCTGTAACCTGCACCACCGAAGCTTTAGGAGCATTCAGCCGAAACGTAACGGTATTGTTTGCATTTATTTGCGGAGAACTGGTGTTTTGTCCACCCCAAATGGCCTGTTGTGCAAACGTAGCCACCGATAGTACTAAAAGTACTGCGAGAATTGTTTGTTTTTTCATATTTGTATAGTTTTGTGTGTTAATGCAAATCAGGATTTGGAGACATGCACATTCTGTTTATAATGCGTTATTTCCCGTAGGGAATATATGTCAATAGAAAATGAAAACAGATACAACCAATTCCCCGTAGGGGATAAACCTAGAAAAATGTGAATGTCCTACGGACAATAAACATGCATATCTATTTATTCTATGGATATGTAAGTCCTACGGACTATCTTTCAACTACTGATTCGCATTAATAATTAAAACGCAATTTAATATTTGTCCAATCACTTAATTTATTCAGGTTATTTCAAAGTTCAATTTTTCATTCCTTAGCCCCATGCTTCTTTGCTGTATCAATCCAATGTTCGGCAAGTATCTCCGGCTTTGCCCCTAAACTACGGGCAAGATGCAACGCTACGCCCATTATTAAAACGGATGCTTTATGTACTTCTTGCAAGGTTTGTAAGGCTCCAAAATGTTCCTGTGCTTTTGATAACAGTACATCATTATTCTTCTGGGCAAATAAAATCGGATCGTCTGTATCATCTGAAATTTCAGGAATAGTCAAACTATCCATCCACTCCGGTCCGATGCTGTTCGCTAATATCTCCGGATCCTCGTTGCCCATCTTTCGCCATAGCGGCAATGTTTCAGTATCTCCCGACTCGGCCAAACCAGTATCAAGCAACAGCTCAAAGGCAATATCAGCTAAGCTTTGCATCAGTTGCAAATATTCATTTTGAGCCTTTTCGAACGCTTCGGTCTGTTGTCCTTTGAGGTATTCGCCTACACTCAACTGTTCTAATCCGATAACTTCGGGACACCCGTCCAAGCATGGGAACACATCGCCCTGATGCATATAGCTAAGCGCTTCACTTTGTATCTGACGACCAAGCGGAAACAACCGACAGGCCAGCGGACGCCCTACATGAACACTGCACCCAAAATTATCTATATACTGACTACAGGCTTTTTTCTCCCGCCAACCGACTTTCCCGTCAAACCGTAAACGTATTCCGCCAGACTCACAATACAGATCACGAAACTCCCTGGGAGTCACTTTTTTCTCTCTGGCAAGACAAACCAACTCCCATGGATTAAGCATCACTAGGTTACCATGACAGCAAGTTCCCCTTCGTGAGCAAGTGAGCGGTAGTTTATCCTCAAGGCTTAGTTTTGTTGTTAGCATTGCTGTGTTGTTCATGTTTTTTATTGAGGTGAAAATGATATATAATGTGAATCAGGAGTTAAAGACAAGTATATTTTTGCTTCTAATAAATTATTTCCCGGAGGGAATATATATCAATAGAAAACAAAACAAGCTCAATCAATTCCCCGTAGGCTTCGGCGTGAGCTCAGTCGAACGGGGATAAACATAGAAAAATGTGAATGTCCTACGGACAATAAATATGCATGTCTGTTTATTCTATGGATATGTAAGTCCTACGGACTATTTTCCAACTCCTGATTCGAATAAATAGCCACACCCTCATCACTGACAAAGAATAAGTTGGATGGCATCCATTCTTACCAGCGAATTTTGAATGAGCATCGCCAATGTTATCTGTTCATCAAGCGCTATCTGAATTTCTTCCGGTCTAATATTTTTGTTTTTCTGCTGAAGTATTTTCAGTCGGTCTATTTCATGATTCAGCGTGAGGTTCATGCGTTGCAGTCCCTTTGCTATTTCTTTTGTACGCTGTGCTTCAGCTATTTTTGTGGCGGCCGAAATCATATCAGGCAAAAGAGTTTCCACTATCATCTCATTGTCCAGCAAAGGATCTATAGAACCGGGGATCAACTTTTTGTCGAATGTTTCGACAGTGTATTTTTCTGTCACTTCTTTACCGGTATGATCTACCACAATTCGTAAGGGTGTATTGGGCAGAAAACGGTCAACATAAATACTTTGCTCGCTCGTTGTTTCAAGCACAAAAAGAATCTCAAGAAGAACGCCCGGGCTGTTAGCATCGCGCAGCACTCCAAAGCCGGCACTTCCGGTACCCGAACTTAATACCATATCAATGGAAGCTGTTGTCATGGGATGATCCCAACTCAGAAAACTAATATCTTCCCTGCTTAACGCACGTTTTCTATCAAATGTAACCCCTATTCCTTCAGGCGGAATGGAAGGAAATACCCCGGTAATTTCGGAAGCCGGTTGCAGAAAGTAAGTGCGGGCAGCAAGGTCTTCCATTTCCACATCAAAGTGGTGAAAGACTTTCGTAAAATACTTTTCAAGACTCCTGTCACTATCTTCTACCTGAATTTGCTCCACCAGTTGCGCAGCTACCGTGGGGCGATACGAATTCATCTCCAGCAATCGGTCACGTCCATCAGCCAGGCGTTTCTGTAGTTCTTTTCTAAAGGTGGATGTTTCAGATATCAAGGCCTCCAACTCAGCACTTGCATCCGTCAATGACTCAGACCGTGAAACGTTGAGCAATCGTTCACCAAACAATTTGGAAATCTCATTTCCGCCTTCCATGTTTTCTTCAAAAGCATTCAGTCCTTCGTGAAACCATCGCACCAGTACCTGTTGCGGAGTGTTTTCAAGGTAAGGGATATGAATATGAATATCCTCGGTTTGTCCAATCCTGTCGAGGCGACCGATGCGCTGCTCCAACAATTCGGGATGAAGCGGCAAGTCAAACAGCACAAGATGATGGGCAAACTGAAAGTTTCGTCCTTCGCTGCCTATCTCAGAACACAGGAGAATTTGAGCACCATCCGATTCCGAAAACCAGGCCGCATTTCTGTCCCGTTGTACAATGGTGAGGTCTTCGTGAAAAACACCTACTTTCAGACTGGTCCGGTTCGTAAGCACTTCTTCCAATGCCAGCACTTTTTCTTTACTCTTGCAGATAAGCAATACTTTTTCAGGGTAGATTTCCTTCAGCATCGATAATAGCCACTGCACGCGGGGATCTTCCGCAAACCAGTATTGTTGCTCATCGGCTGTATCTATTGGCTGAACATCACGGGCAAACTCGTTTGCGAAACGTTCCAACCACAAAGACGGATCTTCGGTTTCCGATAAAGGAATCAGATGGGCTTTCCGGCTTGGGAATCCGCTCATGGCCGATCGGGTATTGCGAAACAACACACGACCCGGACCGTGCTGATCCAATAAATCTTCAATCAGTTTATCACTCGCAGCGTCTCCTCCTTCGGTGAGAGCTTGTATTCTTTCTTTTGAGAAAATGGAAACCAATAGCTTTGTATCCTTGGCAAGCAACTTTTTCCCCAGATGTAGTTTCTCGACTATATCGGCAATATTTTGAGGATCGGAAGACTCCTGTATAAAATCATCGTAATTCGAATAGCGGTGGGGATCCAGTAACCGGAGTCGGGCAAAATGGCTTTCCTCCCCCAATTGTTCCGGGGTAGCGGTGAGGAGCAGTAATCCTTTGGCCACTTTGCTCAATTGTTCCACTACTGCATATTCCGGACTTACGCTATCAACAGACCATTCCAGATGATGTGCTTCATCCACCACCAACATATCCCAACTGGCAGCGATGGCTTGTCGGGCACGTTTGTCGGAACCGGCTAAAAATTCGGTACTGCAAAGAATCAGTTGATCGTCCAGAAAAGGGTTACCATCCGGTGCACTGCCATCGAGTGAGGCACAACGTTCTTCATCAAAAATACTAAACCACAGGTTAAACCGGCGCAGCACTTCTACAAACCATTGATGTACCAACGACTCGGGAACAAGGATAATCACCCGCGATATGCGTCCACTCAGCAACAAGCGATGTAGAATAAGACAAGCTTCAATGGTTTTTCCAAGACCTACCTGATCGGACAGCAACACCCGCGGTGCATAACGCGAACTTACTTCATGAGCTATGTAAAGTTGGTGAGGAATAAGATCTATTCGTCCACCCACAAATCCTTTTACGGCAGACAATCGCCTTCTGTAATCGTGTTGCAGGGTTTCGCGGCGCAAGGCAAAAGTTTGTGGAGAGTCCACATCACCTGCAAAAAGCCGATCGTCTACGCCATGCGTTACCAACATATTGCCAAGCTCAGCTTCCGACAGTTTCCGGTCTTTTCCATAATACATGTATAGTTCACCCTCCAGCTCAACTTGCTGAACGAGTAAGGATTGATTATTTTTATCCAGTAGGGTATCGCCCGGTTTAAAAATAACCCGACGCAAAGGAGCACTTTCCACTGCATACTGTCGCTTTTCGTTGGATAGGGGGAAATAGATCTGTACTTTTCGGTTGCCGGCTTCGGTCAGAATGCCAATCCCTAATTCGGGCTCGCCTTTGCTGGTGTATCGTTGATCGGGGAAAAAATCTTCCATAGAGGGGTTTATGTGTGTCAATTTTGTTGTTAGCCTGTTTGGGAACAGCACTACATTTTACCCGTCAAAGTTAGTGATTATTCGGGAAGGGAGAATGTTCGTGCGATTATCTTTATGATTATCCACGTAACATGCTTATGTATTTATAATATTGATCAAAGTATCTGGAATGGGGTTTCGCGATTTCCAAATCGCGAGACCCAACTCTTCCCCCCGCTGCCGCACGATTGTTTTTATCTATTTCATTAAGTTATCCTACAGATGTTCTGAAATCCATTCTTCTATGTACTGAAAAACCTTTAGTTTTATCTCTTCTTGTAAGATCTCGTGTCGCATAACAAAGTATACTCGGCTGCTTACGTCTTTAAAACCATCAGCTTCCAAATGCTCTGCGGTTTGCCAAACACCTTCTCCGAAATCTCCAATAGGATCATCTGCTCCACTCAAAAACAAGAATGGCAGGTCTTTTGAAATCGTTTTAGCCCAGTCTCTCTGTGTAGCTTTTACATTCAATGAGAGCAGCGTGTAAAAACCATTGATGGTAAAAGGCACACCACATAAACTGTCTTGCTGGAATGCAACTCTATTGGCTTTGTTTGAGCTCAACCAGTTTGTTTCATCACAATTCGGTTCTTTCCTGAACCGTTTATTATGCATCTGAATAAAGACTGTATTAAAAAAGGTGCGCCGGCGTGGACAGATGGCATTGAGTACCGTAAAAATAAATCTCGCCAATGGAGCTAATTTTGTTTTGCCACCCGTACCTACCAGTATTGCGCCGCTGAATCGGGTTCCGGCTTGCTGTAGTAAACACCGCGCCACAAATGAACCCATCGAGTGCCCCAAAACAAAATGTGGAACTGCAGGATACAATTTCTCAACATAATCTGCCATATTTTCGGCATCGTTTACCAATTGTCTGTCCGGTTGATGCAGTTGAAAGAACCCCAGATCATTTTCGGTTGCTGCCGTTTTACCATGGCCGATATGGTCATAAGTCAACACTACAAAACCTTGTTTGACCAGGTAGTGTGCCAATTCATTATACCTACCGCTGTGTTCCTGCATCCCGTGAATTACCAAAATTGTCGCTCTGATATTTTCAGGCTCCGGACTATATAAAGTATAAAAGAGTTGTTGCGCCATCCCTTTATCCACCTTTTGTGGTCTGTAATCAGTTATTTCTTTCACCGAATCTGTTTAATTGTGTTTTAATATGTATGCCAATGCCTTGAATAAAGATAAAGCCGCAAGTTATGCAGAACAACCTTCCCAACTGTCTGAACCACGATGCGATCGTGCAGCAGCGGCGGTTTTGCCACTTATATCTAAAAGCGTCAATATGCCACTATCATTCAAACCCTTAATAAGGAAACCAGCCATTGGCGGGTTTGGATATAAACAGATAGTATTAACTATTGTAGTAGAAACGGCTGTGTTTTATATTCCTACAATATGTGCAAAATCTTTCCATTGATTAGCTGTTTGATATGCACTAACAGATCCTGAAGGAACATACAAAACGCAGGTGGATGTCGGAACATCCATGAAAACATATCCCAATAAATTTACCGGAGTAGTAGCCTTCGCAGTGATCGTGGTGAGCCCGCTACAACCAAGAAAAGCAGCTTTTCCTATCGAAGTAATCGAATTGGGTAGCGTGAGCATTGTGAGCCCGCTACAACCCTCAAAAGCAGCTTCTCCTATCGATGTAAGCGAATTGGGTAGCGTAATCGTGGTGAGCCCGCTACAACCACCAAAAGCATTACTTCCTATTGATGTAATCGAATTGGATAGCGTGATCGTGGTGAGCCCGCTACAAACATAAAAAGCAGCTTCTCCTATCGATGTAAGCGAATTGGGTAGCGTGATCGTGGTGAGCCGGTTACAATCCGCAAAAGCATAAGTCCCTATCGATGTAACCGAATTGGGTAGCGTGAGCATTGTGAGCCCGCTACAACCCTCAAAAGCATTACTTCCTATCGATGTAACCGAATTGGGTAGCGTAATCGTGGTGAGCCCGCTACAAACATAAAAAGCATTACTTCCTATTGATGTAATCGAATTGGATAGCGTGATCGTGGTGAGCCCGCTACAACCCTCAAAAGCATTACTTCCTATCGATGTAACCGAATTGGGTAGCGTGATAGAGGTAAGTGAAGTCTTTACTATGGGATAATGACTACAAAACGCGTACTCCGGCAATGTGTTGGCAGGATACACTGTAATGGTAGTGCTGGTGCCGAAAGGCCCTCCGGTTCCGGTATAGGCTGCAATGGTCACTGCGCTGAGATCTAATTCAGCAAGACGCGGCATGGAGTCGCGAAAATATTTAAAATCCCTTGCGTCAATGGTACCGGTCAGAACAAGTGATGTAATGGTATCTCTCTGATTGGACGTTAATAAAGAAGAAAGAGTACCAGCGACTGCAACATGTAGTTTGCTGGATTTATAACCAATATCTTCTTTTGTACAACTAAAAAATATAGGAACTAATAAGAGAATAGTGATGATCAATAAGTTTCGTTTCATTAGGTGAATACCAACTTTTAATTCTTTGATTTTTGCCATAATATTTTGAATTATCTATTTTACCTACTCGTAAGGTTTTTCGGTTTCCACCTCGTTTTTTAAGTGGTTTCTAGTCTCCACATTATATTTTTGATTCTATTCTTTGCTTTGTAATAGTCCCTCGTTTAATGCCCACTGCTCGCGCCGATTTGTAATCGGGGTGTTGCTCCCTCGCTGGCGCGAATTTGTAATTCGTGCCAACTTCATCTTTTAATAAATTACTCTCTTTTTTCTTTCCTTTGTCTTGGCACGGTTCACAGAACCGCGCCAGCGGGGGGGGGAAAGGACAGAATTATGAAATCTATAATTTCTACTCATTATTTTCTTTCATTTAATTGTTTTTCTTGCCAACTTACTTGCCACACGATGCAATCGTGCGACAGCAGCGGTTAATTATATGGTTAAAAACACTTATATAGCTGCGGTTACTTCAAATCCTACATCAAGATCCAAATGAAGCTTATTTACAGAAACGACTCCTCTGGCTGGTTTATGGTTTCCAAAAAACTCTTTATATACTTCATTTACTTCATTCCACATCGAAATGTCGGAAATATAAACTGTTACACGTAGAACTCGATTAAGGCTACTTCCAGCTGACTCAAGTATGTTTTTTATATTTGTAAGTGCAACTTTTGCTTGTTCTCCTGAAGTCCCATAGACTACACCCAAATGAGGATCAATGGCTATTTGCATTGCAACATAGACAACATTATTATGAATTATAGCCTGAGAATAATGTCCTTGGGGAATCGCTGCTGAATCAGTTAACACTGTCTGTAGCACGTCTTTTTTACCCATAAGTATTTGTTCTTATTTATTTTCTAAATTTTTTCTTTATTGCTGAATGAAAGGTATAAGATACATATTATATCTCTATTTCAGTTCTAAAAATTACATTTGCATTTCCAATTATCTGAACTTTAAGGGACTCGCTATTTTCAGAACTAACCCTAACGGTTACGACTCCGAGTCTGTCCAGTTGCTCTCCCTGTCTTCCTTTAAATTCAAAATTATTCTCTTTAAAATCAACTAATCTATTCTGTATCAAATAACCTCCCAAAGGTCCATTTGCATTTCCTGTAACTGGGTCTTCTGCAATTCCAATTGCAGGGGCAAACATTCTGCCATAAGTAAGAATATCTTTGTTGTCCGAATCAAATGTAAACACAAAGTATCCATTACAATTTATTGTCTTGCTCAGTCTGGCTAACTCATTCAGATTTGGAACTAAAAGATTTAGTTTTTTTCTACTATTTATTCCTATCATTACCTTTGAATGACCGGTTGAAGCTATCTGAATGGGGCAATTGGCATTTAAGTCTTTTTCTTCTAATCCCAATGCAGAAATTAATTTTTGGGTAGTCTCTGTATCAAATGCGGGGCTCAACTCAAATTTTCCTTGTGTCATTACAACTTGATAATC
>Ga0209124_10000356_pt1 | contig 27406 bp, 32 predicted proteins | sample BarGraIncu01122A_FD_184502 | JGI IMG/M metagenome (GOLD analysis project Ga0209124, IMG submission 184502) | Arctic peat soil microbial communities from Barrow, Alaska - Barrow Graham LP Incubations 011-22A (SPAdes) (version 2) | ecosystem: Environmental > Terrestrial > Soil > Wetlands > Peat...
GTTTACGAGTCTATGAAATGTTTATCGCACCTTATGATATGGAAGCGCCTTGGGACACACGAGGCGTCCCAGGAGCCTATCGTTTCCTTAATCGTGCCTGGTCTTTGACTCAGGAATACATCGAAGCAGGCGACGTCAGATTAGACAAGGCTGCCGAAAAAGAAATTCTAGTAATCACACACCGAACTGCAAAAAAAGTTACTACAAACATCGAAGATGACAAATTCAACACCTCTGTTTCTGCCATGATGGAGGCAGTGAATAGCTACTACAAATTAAAAGAAAAATATGTGATAGGTAAGTCAGAGGCTTGGGATTTTGCGATTGAAAGCCTACTACAATTGCTTTCGCCATTTGCGCCTCACTTAACAGAGGAATTATGGCAACAATTAGGTCATAGTGACACGATTCACGTTGATCATTGGCCTCAGTGGGATAATCAATATTTACAGACGGACGTCATGACGATTATTGTCCAGGTTAATGGTAAGTTACGAGCAAAATTAGAAGTGTCAAAAGAAACGTCCGAAGATGAAATCAAAGAACTTGCCCTATCTGACGATAACGTTAAAGTATTCGTGGGCAACAAAAAACCGACCAAGATGATTTATGTTCCTGGCCGGTTAGTAAGCATCGTTGTTACTGAATAGTACTTGTTTTTACTGAAGCGCGCTGCTCATTTACCCAGACGTATCCGTCCGAGTCAGCCTTCATATTAAAATTAGGATCGACTTTTTTAATTTCATCACCAGGTACTCGATACCATTCGCCGTTATTATCAGCGTCTCGAACAACGATACCACCAGGGGTTTCGATTGTCATAGTAGTGTCTGTTGTTTCGATAATATTATTTGGGTCATAACTAGTTGGTATAAAAGGTTCGGAGCGTATCCTAGCATTAGGACTGATTACGACTGATTCGATAGTGGGGTCGACTCTAATAAAAGGATCTTTTGATTCAGCATTACTTGTGCAGCCAGTAGTACCGGCGATAATTGCCCCACTGAGAGCGGCAATTACGACGTATCTAGTAATTTTGCTAATTTTTTTGTTTCGTTCTGAAACGTTTTCGGGGTTTTTGTATTGCTCTGTCATTGAAAAATCATACCACTAATGCTAGCAATTGTCAATAGAATTAGCATAAGTACTTGAGCTAAAGAGTGTTGTTCGGTATAATAGGTTTAAGTTTTATCATCATAACCTGAATAGGAGCTCTTTATATGGGACAACCCAAAAAACAATCTAGTCCGCGTAAAACCGGTTTGCGTCGCAGTCACTTGCGGCTAGAACTAGCGCGTCGCGTTAACAAGACATCACCAGTAAAAGCACGAACAACAGCCAAAGAATCTGGCAAGGCACTTGCTAAATAAGCCAGTCGCTGATTACCTTAAAACATAATAATAGAAAGAATTGAACGCTATGGCATCTAACCGCCACCTTGGTCGCATCGTTGCTTTGCAAACTCTATACGAATATGAATTTCGTGTACAGTCCGCAGACGCAACGGTAAGCGTAGACGATATTCTAGGTCGTAATCTTGATAGATATGAAACTACGATTGATGACAAGGGATTTGTCGAGACACTAGTTAAAGGTGTATTAGACAAGAAAAGTGATTTAGACGCCAAAATTCAACCGATTGCGCCAGATTGGCCAATCGATCAAATTGCACGAATTGATTGTAATATTTTACGTATTGGTCTGTATGAGTTACTTTACAAAGCAGATCTAATTCCACCAAAAGTTGCAATTAATGAGGCAGTAGAACTTGCTAAGGCGTTTGGTTCTGATAACTCGAGTAAGTTCGTAAATGGCGTGCTGGGCACGGCCTATCGAACGCTTGTAGAGGAAATAACTGATGACAGCGATAAAGTTTGATAAATTCAAGAAATACTTTAGTAAAAAAAATCAAATTCAAGAAATAGTGCGGGAACCAACCAGCGGTGGTATTATTTTCCGTCGCGATCGTGATGATGGCGTTGAGATTTTGTTGATTCAGGACGGCAAGGATCGTTGGACGATTCCAAAGGGTCACATCGAAGAAGGCGAAACCGCTGAGCAAACGACGAGGCGTGAAATTGGCGAAGAGGCAGGGCTTAAAGATATTGAGATATTTGGTTGGTTGGGCAAAATAAATTTTCGTTATCGCCGAGTAGATAAGTTAGTTTTAATGACCACACAAATTTATCTTGTTAAGGCCGGAGGTGACACTGACGCGATTCAAAAAGAGGAATGGATGAACGGTATAAAGTGGTTTAAATTTAATGATGCGCTTGAAGCGATTGAATATGAAGATATCGGAAAATTGATGTTGCTAGCAATGAAGCGAATTAGACAGGAGAAATTATGAGCGGAATGCAAATAGCGCCTTATCAGGAATTTGCTAAAGAAACGCTTGGTTTCGAATTTCAAGACATACAGTTATTAATAACGGCCTTAACTCATCGTAGCTATGTCAACGAACATAAAAAAAGTGTTAATGAACATAATGAACGTTTGGAATTTTTGGGCGATGCAGTGTTGGAATTAGTCGTAACTGACTTTTTGTATCGTAACTTTTCTGATCAGGAAGGGACGTTAACCAGCTGGCGTGCGGCTCTTGTTAGGACTGAGAGTATTGGCGCAGCGGGCGTTTTACTTGGTTACGAGCCACTTGTTAGAATGAGCCGTGGCGAAAAACAGGGTAGTGATCGTGCTAGACAGCAGATACTTGCCAATGCGTTCGAAGCTGTGACCGGAGCAATTTATCTAGAGCGCGGCTATGATGATGCATCGGCTTTTATTCACAAACATATTATCAGCAAACTTGATTCAATATTGGAATCTGGCAGTTGGCGTGATGCTAAGTCGCATCTACAGGAAGTATCACAGCGTATGGATAGTCAAACTCCTCAATATCGAGTTATTGAAGAGGTAGGCCCTGATCATGATAAAATATTCACCCTTGGTGTTTATGTTGGTAATGAGCTGATGGGAAAAGGCAGTGGGCCAAGCAAGCAGGTTGCGCAACAACAAGCTGCTCAGGCTGCATTAGACACCTATGCTAAGCACGCCAACTGATTGACTAATGGTCCAAAACAGTGTAATATTGGTCGAGAGTAAAAAATCAATTTAAAGATAAGAAAAAGGAAATTTTATTTATGCTAGCAATTCGTTTGCAACGTGTTGGCCGTCAGGGTCATGCCATGTATCGTTTGGCCGTCCAGGAATCACAACGCCACCCATCAAGTGGTCGTGTAGTTGCTTATGTCGGTTCTTATGATCCACACACTAAAGACGCTAAGGTTCAAGTTGAACTAGCTCAGAAATATCTTGATAATGGCGCACAGCCATCACCACGTGTAATCAAGCTGCTTAAAGATGCCGGTGTCAAGATGCCGAAATGGATTATCGAAGCTAGCAACAAAAAAGCTAAAGCTGTCCGTCACTCTGACAAACTTCGTAAAAATCAACCTAAAGTTGAAGTTGTTAAGCCTGTTGAAGAAGTTGCTGAAGTTGTTGAAACCGAAGAAACTGCCGAGCCTGTAACACAAGAATAAACGTGGTACAATAAAATCACTAAGTAGTATCGACCGAATAGGTGAGGGGGCAATATGTCAACAATAGACCAGCAGTTTGTGGAATATATCGTAAAATCACTCGTAGGGCATCCTGATGATGTTGCTGTGGAGCGTATTATTGACGAAAAGGGTGTTCTTTTATCATTAACTGTTAACCCGGAAGATTTGGGCCGTGTCATCGGTAAACGAGGCGTAACTGCGCAGAGCTTACGAACATTGCTTCGTGCACTAGGCACAAAGAATGATGCTCGTTATAATCTTAAAATTGTTAACAACGACGAAGATCGTGAAAACTATACAATATCATCAGATGACGCGAAGAGCGAGCCTGTGGTTAAATCTACAGAGGAACCTGTGGAAAACGCTAGTGATTATGCAAAAACCGCTCGTGAAGAGCTTGCAGAACTAGACGACCTGGATATATAATCATAAACAGTTACAAGTACAACACTTGAACTGCGAGAAATGACATGCTCTATGCGAGCAACAATATATTTGTTGAGAGATTTATATGTCGGAGAAACCACCTTTAGGGGTGGTTTTTTTGTTGTAATACTTTATGATGGTAACAGATGAAAAAAATACAAGTAATTACCTTATTCCCTGAAATGTTTGATGGTGTTTTTAATAGTTCCATGATGTGGAAGGCGCAAGAATGCAAGGCGGTTGAGTTTCGACTAATAAGTTTACGTGATTTTGGACTAGGAACGCGCAAACGTGTTGACGATACACCTTATGGTGGTGGTGACGGCATGCTTTTAATGCCAGAACCATTATTCGCGGCAATTGAAGATGCCAAGAAATTTGATCCAAATGCTAAAGTAGCGCTTTTGACGCCAAAAGGGGAGCGCTGGAAGCAGGCTACTGCCCAGACTTGGGCAGATGGTGATAATGGTTATATTTTTGTTTGTGGGCGCTATGAAGGCTATGATGAACGTATCTTGACGCTTGTTGATGAGCAGGTGAGTGTAGGGGATTATGTACTAACTGGTGGCGAATTACCAGCTATGGCTGTTATTGATACCATTGTACGACTTATTCCAGGAGTGTTAGGCGGTGAGAATAGCGCAGCGATTGAAAGCTTTAGCGATGGGCAGACGCTCGAATTTCCACAATATACACGTCCTGAAGTTTTCCAAGGTCTAGAAGTACCAAAGGTACTACTAAGTGGCAATCACGCCGAAATCGCCAAATGGCGTAAAGAAAATTCTTTAAAATCTAAATAAAGCATAATAGACTAATATTTTATCCCAAGGTGGAACCTTGGAATAATGTTTGCAAGGTTCCACCTTGCAGTAGAAGCATGGTTTAATCGATGATAGAAAGCAAAACCCCGCCAAGAAGCGGGGTTTTTTGTTGTGGTGGATATCGTAAAGCGATCAGTCACAACAATATTTTTTAGTTTCATGTTTGTTTTTGTAACTTTCGCTGAATGTACTTTAAGCGAATATTAAAAAAAGCGCAAGCGAAATAGCAAAAATAACAACATTTGTGGTTTAAACTGACAAACCTTATACTAATAATATGAAAATATTTGCCAAAGCAACTAAGGCGAAAAAACCAAGAACTAGCGAATCACAGAAAATTGCGTACGCCTATGCGGCTATTTTAGTCATATTCGCCTTAACCCAATTATTTACCTTTGATAAGTTTTTGATTTTAGTTGAAAGCTTTGGTCTACCTGGTAGCGATATCGTTGCTCGACTCTTTGTTAGTACCATTGTAACCTCTGAAGTGTTAGCTCTCCCCTTTTTGCTAGGCTTAAATCTAAGTCAATTAATGCGAGTCATTAGCATGGTCCTCGGTTGGGCGGTGCCTTTGGTATGGCTGAAGGTGACGCTTTGGCTTTTATTTACGACTAACTCTGTATCGAATATTGGCTTACTCGGAACAACCATTAAATTGGTGCCGGGATGGTGGTTGGTTTTTGTGAGTATTGCACTTGGAATATTGTCTGCATGGGCAAGTTGGGGATTATGGCCAGGTAAGCGGGAATAGCCAGTTGTTTTATTGCCCTTACAGTACTATTATGAAATTACAAGGGGGATAATGTTATGGAATCAATACATAAACTAGAAAATATGATTGAAGGTTGGCTAAAGCCAATTCCGCACTTACCTACTGAGTGGCGAAAATGGTTGGCCGAAAATGTATGGTGGATCACTCTCGTTGGAGTTGTGTTATCTGTAATGGGTGTTTTTGGGTTGATAATAGTTCTGATTAACGCGGTGGCATTTTTTGGAGCCGTGTCGAGCTTTTATAGTGTATACGGCGTTAGTACTGCGCAAACTTATACTGGCTGGTGGATACTAGCAACTGTTGTGTCGTTAGTCTTTCTAGCTGTCACTATTGCCGTAGAGGCAATGGCAGTTAAGCCACTAAAGAGCCAGAAGAAAAAAGGTTGGGATTTAATGTTCTTGGTGCTTTTGATTGGCGCTGTATCGCAAGTTGTTAATATTATTCTAAATTTCAACCCTATGAGTTTCATCCCTAATGTTATATTTACGGCTATTGGGGTTGCGATTGGTGCATACTTCTTGTTTGAGCTTCGTTCGTATTTTAAGGGCGCTAAATTAATTAAATAGATTGTGTCAGCCTTACACTTGAGATGATATTCTTATTAGTGTACAATTTGTATTGCTGATGGGGTGTCGCCAAGTGGTAAGGCACTGGCTTTTGGTGCCAGCATTCGGGGGTTCGAATCCCTCCACCCCAGCCAAGCATTGCACAAAACAAGACCGTAAGAGTATCCTGAGATGGACTTTGAGGCGTTTATGACCAATAAGAAACGAAGGAAAATCAAGAAAAAGCCCTATAAACCTCAGGGTAAGATGTACACAGGTAGTCTTCCTTCCGGTTTTAAACTTCAGCTGGCCGCAAACTTTGGCACCGAAGAGCCTTTTGTCGTGAGAGTGCAGTTAGAAATTCCCGATATATTGAAAAGTATTAAATTAAATGATGAAGAAGAGGTAATGTTCCGCTTTGATCGAGTCGTTGAGCTGCTTGATATAGCTCGCGTGCACCTTTTTAGAATTGAAGATAAGAACTTCGACAAGCAACCGACTTTTGACCAACAAGCTGAATATAACGCATTTTACAATGCAATTTGGTGGTCATATAAAGATAGATTCCAACCATTTATGAAAGAACTCGGATTCGATATAGGCTTTATTTTTACCGATAAAAGTTCCAAGTTTGAGTCAGGAGCGGAGAAATTTATCAAAGATCACCCGAATACGCAACAATTCATAGATAGTGCACGCAACGATCGTGCAACCTGGCAAAATATTTTAGCTTTGCACCGCAACACAATGCACACTGGAGATAGACGTAAAGAAAAACACGACGCAAATAATCCAAAAGATGCGAGAGTCATATTTGATAATGTATGGCAAGCAATCGAGGAACATTTTGTCTCTCTCGCCGAAGAAATCATGGACGACGGCTGGACTATTGTTCAGATTCCAGAACATCAACGAGACAAAACAATACCAAAACGATTTATGTCGTATCCAAAAGGTCTACTTGACGGCACAATCAAACTACCCGGATTGCATTAATATATAACTTGCCACAATCTAAACCAAGAAAAGTATTATACCCATATGCTCAATGAACCGAGTCATATTTCGTGTCGCACTAGTCCAGACTTTCGGGATTTGGTACTAGACCGACATGCTCAGCCAATCTAAAAACAGACCCGCGTGGTCTGTTTTTAGATTGCCGTGGTCGGGATTCAAATTCCTCTTATTTTAATAACTTCTTTTTTGCTAAATCAAATTCTTCTTGAGTTATTATTCGTTTATTTTTGAGTTTAGATAATTTTTCAATTTCATCTACAGTACTTACGGCAACTGTTTCTACCGAATCGTTAGTTGTTGTTGGGGATATTGTTGGTGTTTTATTTTTACCAATTGAATTAATGATACCGATCAATATGAATAGCACTACCATAACACCCACAACCGAATAAATGGTATTCCAATCAGTATCAGTCTTTCGAGCGATACACTTGCTTTGATAAACTTGCCCTTGATTACTTACCTTGGCGCACCATTCATTTCCAGAATAATAGATTTGCGTAAAAACCGTTAATTCGCCTTCACCGATGCTAACTAGACATTCATTATCAGTTTCTCTTACTATAGTCATAGCTATACCCCTGTAGTATTCGCATATGTCATGAGGATTATTGTAATTTGCTAATGCACCTGAAGCATCTTCTGCCTTAACTAACCCTGGCGTTAGTGAAATGCTTAAAACTGTTACAATAAATACAAATAACGCTAATATTTGTTTCATAAACATACTATACTACTTATTTGAAATGAATGATATGCGTCATCAGACCAACATTTTACTAAATAAATCTAAACTCAATACGAATTCTATTATTATTTGTATATTAGGTGTAAAATATACATCAAGAGTAAGGGGTATATTATGAAAAAAACTAAAAAAATTAATTGGCTAGTTGCATCTATTTTCTTGGTAATAATCATAGCAATCGGTGGTGGGTTAATTTATATTAATTCATCTAAAATCCCATGGAAAATTGAAGTTTCAGAAGACCAACAAAATATTGAAATCAAAAAAGGGCAAGAATTCACTATTAACTTTACCTCTAATCCGTCAACAGGGTATAGTTGGTCGGTTGATGATATGTATAATAAAAATATTATTTCAAAGATTAGTAATGAATTTATACCCTCTAATTCAGAAATGATTGGTGCACCAGGAAAAGAGCTTTGGGTGTTTAGAGGAACTAACAAAGGCAATACAAAACTCAATTTCGTGTATTCTCGTCAAAGGGAAAATATCACCAGTCAAATAAATTCCAAATTATTTAATGTCACAGTTAAATAACCTAGATTTAGATGTTCAATGAGTTGTGTCATATTTGATACTGCGCAAGTCAATATTTTCGGGATTTGGTACCAGACCGACACGCCAAGCCACGCATAGACCCGACTTTGCCATTGTATTTAATAACTGCCATAAAAAATACCTATAGAGGACGGACTACTAGCCCCAGGCCTCTGGCTATTCCTTTTATGCTTGCTAATATAATAATATGTGACCATAATTAGAAATAGCTAAAAGGGAGAAAGTTCTATGAATAGTAACACTATAAATAAGAATAAATTCCAAAACAAAAGTTCTCAACATGGTTTTACGGTAGTACAAGGATTAATTATCGCGATCTTTGCGATATTAGTCGCTCTTGCCGGGGTTTATCTGGTGAACGCGGTAGGCCCGAAGGGCGAACAAGGTCCGCAAGGTATTCAAGGTTCTGTAGGTAAACAAGGAGTACAAGGTCTAACTGGCGATCAGGGATTAACGGGTGACACAGGTGCACAAGGACTCAGAGGATTGACCGGTTTACAAGGTCCAATCGGCATGACGGGTGTGGGGCTGCAGGGTCCAATAGGATTGGCTGGATCAAAGGGCGACTCTGGAGCAGCCGGTACGAATGGTACATTGGGATTAGCGGGCGCACCTGGAGCAGCTGGTACGAATGGTTCACCGGGATTAGCGGGCGCACCTGGTGCTGACGGTACGAATGGTACGAATGGTACGAATGGTTTACCGGGATCAGCGGGCCCTCAGGGACCAACCGGACCTAATTTCTTAACGTGGTCTGGTAGTTTTTTGGCAGGGGACGGGAACTATGGGTTAATGGTCTCGGGTGGTAGTTTTACGGCCACGCACGTCTATTGTTCACTTATGACTGGGGGGAGCTACACGGCGTCATTCAGTATTTTACTGCCAAACGCCAGTGGTACTAGCGCTAGCTCAATTGGAGTTTGTACAGTATCAGTTGGTAGTTCTACTGGGGTAGCGTCTTTGACGCCTACCGCGACAATTATTCCAGGCTCATGGCTGGAAATACAGATGTCAGGCGATGCCCCGGCTGGTGCTAAAGTAGGCGTAGCGGTCGGTCCCTAACCTAACAGACTAGCCAGACAAAACACACTTAGTTTAAGTGATAACTATGCATTCTTTCATAACAAGCTTATAATAGAATTACAAAATAAGGAGGAAAGCATATGTTATTAACAATCGCTGCAATACTAGTGGTTCTTTGGCTGCTAGGATTTATATTAAATATAGGCGGGGGACTGATTCACGTACTTATCGTGATTGCTCTTGTCGTCTTCATATATGATCTAATAGCTCGACGACGATCTTCATAAGTTGTTTATTCCGACAAATTATTCTTCGTGCTTTCCAGAAACTCGTTCAATAATATCAATAAATTAAATATACCAAACGGATGGTTATTTGGTGGATTTACTATTGGGGAAAGGCACGATCAGGGGTACAAATATAAATCCTGGGTGAGTTGTACGTTTATAATCCTTATCAGACGTTTTCGTAATCTCTAGAATGTCGTTTTTGACAGGTATCACTAATTTACCACCAATTTTTAGTTGGTTAATAAGTTCTGGCGGGAGTTTTTTGGCTGAAGCGCTGACTAATATACGGTCATACGGAGAGTACTCTGGAAGACCATAGTTTTTAACGGCTTGGAAAAATTTAGCATTATTTATTCCGCTATTTATGCAATTTTTTTTACCAAAGTTAACCAATTCAGGTATTCTCTCAACGGCAAATATTTTACCGCTAGGTCCAACTATTTCGGATAATAGTGCTGTAGTCCAACCCGAACCCGAACCTACGTCAAGAATTTTGTCGGCTGGTCGAGCGTCCAGCCATTCTAGCATCAAGCGCACAGTCGAAGGTTGACTGATGGTTTGACTAAAGCCAATAGGCAACGGAACATCTAGATTAGCCCTATCACGCAACGATTTGGGAACGAAGCCTTTACGGTCAATTAATTTGAAAGCTCTTTCTATTCCACTCATACTTTTATTATAAAACTTCTAGGCCTTAATTAGAAATTCATAATACGTACGTCGGTTGCAGTTATGGTGTCATTTGATTTTGCACCAGCCACAATCACGCTATCATTTACAGAGACTTTCTTGTTGGTCGTATTATAGGTTGTGTCGCCAGCTGTATTGATAGTTGTCTGGTTGCCATTACCTGCAATGATGAAACTACTGCCGTTTACTGATGTTACGACTCCAGAACTTATTATGCTATTTGTAGTGCTGGAGGAGTTGGTTTCTATGTACATATGGTTCGAAAAAGGCATGTTTCGCTGACCATATATAATCATCTCTCCACGATGGGGCATATGATTTGAACGTATTAACATTAAAGCACTTCCAGCGCCGACGGCGACTGTAAAAAACAAAAGAATTGCTACTATTATTAAAAGCAATGAGCTTGCCTTATGCGGAGTAGTAGTAACTACTTGGTTCTCTGTCTCGGCAATTTTTGCGGTTTTTGGCGCATCAACTAGTTTATCAACATCTTGTTTTTCATCTTTAGGCATATAAATATTCTCCTTTTCGATAATAATTATATATCCAAATTACTGAATGATTGCTTAATCTAGTAATGATATTAACGAAGGTCTGATACGCTGACTAGGCCGTCATGTCTATGGCTGCCGTATATAATTGTTGGAATTTTTACGGTCTTTACTTCATTGTCAACGATATTTTGGTTGTGTTTGATAACGTCACTGACTTTTTGGCTATTCGAGAAGGCATTTATTTGCGCTATTTGTTCTGGATTGTAGCCGATGTCTTTAAGCCAGCCACGTATGAGATCTTTGGTTTGATCTTGGTTGAGCATAGTATTTATTTTTATTTGATATGACGTATTACTGCTGTCCTTCCAGGTGAAAATGCGTTCCAGTATCTGCCAGTCGGCAGGTGTCTTGAGATTAGCGAGAAGGTTCATTTTTATTGATTCTAGGTAACTCGTGACAACGTAGGAGTTAGTAAATTTATACTTACCCTCAGTATTTGGATTCTTAATAGGGTAGGCAATATACGTTAGGTTATATTTATTTTCAAAATCAGCTTCTTTGATATTTTTAAATAGATGTGCACAAACTGAGCAACCGGGATCGATTATCTCTAGAGCTGTTGGTTTTGAACTATCCTTTTTCAAGTAGTAGGTCGCGTTTTCGGGGAGATATTTATTAGCGTCCCATGTTTGCAGGCGAGTTGGTATGTTGGCGATTGTATTACCTAGGCTATTGGCTTCATTAACAAACCAATCGAATGGTTTGCCTTCAAGTGTTAGTGTCCATAGGTCTTTGTGGACTTTATCTATAGAGCAAGTCTCAGAGCTGAGGCTGCAAGATGACGCGTCTGACGGATTACATGTGCCCCACACGAATAGGTTTAGTCCACTTTCAAATACTACAAAAAGACTCCAAATTGTTAGAATTACCAATAAGAAAGAGGCAATCTCTATGCCAACATCGGCTGTTTTTACTAGACTTGGAGTCTTTTTGGCGACGTGACTTAGTAATTTACTTTTCGTCTCTTCCTTGAATGATGTATCGCATGGCCGGAATGTAACTCTACGAATTGTACATCCCCAGGCTTTTTTAGCTAATTTTCTATATCTGGCGGAGAATATACTAATGATGGCAAGAACTATAAATGCTGCAATGCAAAACATACTTAATTAACCTTTCGTTATTTTCTTCATTATTTCAATTGTCTTTTTGATGTCATCTTCGGTTGTGTGTAGGCCAATTGAAAACCGTAATTGAGGTGGTAAGTTAAGTTTCTCGAGTAAATAATAGTGGCAGCAAAAGTATCCGCTACGAACCATAATACCCGAGGCAGACAGGAAAATTGCTAGACGATGGGCATCGACCTTTTCACTATACAGACTAATTACTGATGAAGGTTCACGGTTTAGTATGACTATGCTTGGAATCTCTACTAGACCTGTAAATAATTTTTCAGACAGCATAGCAATGTAATCAGACGGCTTCATACCGAAGGGTCGTACTGTTTTTAGCCATTTTATGGCTCGTCCAAGGCTAATTATTTCTCCATATGATTGAAGACCAGGTTCTAACCAGCTGGCCATATCATCAGGTAATAGGGTGTAGCTTTGCTCTTTAACGGATGCCACCATTCCGCCTCCAACAATACCGATATTTAACGTTTGCAATAGATCCTTTCGAATGACAACAGCCCCTAGACTGGCAGAGTACATTTTATGAGCTGAAAAACATATTACATCGGCATTACAGCCTGCAATCAGGTCGATATAATGAGCCATAGTTTGGGCAGCGTCAATTATTACAATTCCTCCAGCGCTATGGGTGTCTTTGATAAGCTGTTTGACGTTTTTTAGCTGCTGCCCATCGATATTTGAAGTAGAGTTAACAACTACAACTGATTTTTTTAAGTCGTCTACTTCGTATATTAGGCTGCCGTCATCATTTCGTCTGAGGAGTTTTCTGTTTATCTTGAGTCTTTTGGCTAGTTCAATTGTTGGCAAGAACACCGAGTTATGCTCAATCTCACTTGTTACTACTTGTTCGTATGTACCCGATGGCAGTTGGCTAAGAACTAGATTAATTCCATAAGTTGTGTTTAGTGTAAATGAGCACACGTAATTTTTTTGAGACAATCCCAAGTAGTCAATTACTAGTTCTCGAGTTTCTTCAACTAGTGAATCGACTTTTTGGCCCCATTTGTATTTAACGCGACCACCACAGGCATTGAATTTCGTGTAGTACTCATTTAGGGCGTCAATAATTGGTTGAGGTCTGACACTCTGGCAGGCGCTATCCATGTAGATATCGTCATTTTTTAAATAACCAAATTCCGGCAATCTATTAATAGGATTTTGAATAGTTTCGGTATTTTTTCTAAACATTAAATTACCTCTAAAACAAACCAATTATTTAATAACTGTAACTATTATATCAAGAATAGGTCAGGATGCCTTATTTATTTGATGTTAACTTTAGGCAAATGTCGTAAAGTGTTTTTGCTGATTGCTTCCAGGTGAACTTTTCGGCTTGCTTGTGGCCTTTTTCGACCAAATCATTCATAAATTTAGGGTTACCTAGTTTAGACACTTGGTCAGCAAATTGCTTGGGCGAATTAAAGTCAAAAAATAGGGCTCCGTCGCCTGCAACCTCGTGGAATATCGTCATATCGCTGCAAACAACCGGCGTTCCTATCGTCTGGGCTTCAATAATTGGCAGACCGAAACCTTCTTCTTTTGAACCTGATGCCAAACAGTAGGCGCTTTGAAGTAATGCAATATATTCATCGTCGCTAACACCGTTATGAAACTCTACCTGAACTCCAGGTTCGATTAGCTTTTTTAGTTCTTCTTTTCGGTTATCCATAATTTTACTTAATAGGTGCAATGTGAAGTCTTTTGGCAGATAGGCCATTCCCCTAATCAGGACCTCAACGTTTTTGTATGGCATGAATGATCCCATATATATTATATTTTTGGTTTTTTCGCTGCTACGTTTTATCTGAGATTCTGTAAGGCTTGGCGCGTTATAGATAACAGCTATCTCGCGGTCTGTTAAGCCTAGTTTTTGAATATTATCTTTCGAATAATTGCTAACTGTTGCTACTTTGTCGGCGTTATTTAAAAGCAATCTTTGTGGCCATTTGGCCATATGGAATAATCGCCAGACTATGCGTGCAGAAAGAGAAAGAAACGTTGGTGCTTGGGGGTGAAGGTAAAAAATCGTATCATGCAAAGTTACGATTAATTTGTATTTTCTTCCCCAGGTTCCAATAATTTGGAAGGGGCTGATTACCATATCGGCGCCTAATTTATTTAATTTTTTCGCAATGAAAAGTTCCTTGAACGATAGGGGGTCGTTAACCAAAAGGTAAGGTAAATCGCTCGGCAACATCTTGAGCTGTCGCACGTCTTTTATCAGCAAGGTAATTGGAATATTGTTTTCTTTAAACCCTTGTATTATACCTGCACCATATCGGCTGATTCCATCATGGAAGTCCATTCGCGTCCATCTTGCGTCGTAGTATATATTCATGTTTGCAATTGTAGCACGGGACTATGCCTGTGTTAATGTAGTTATATGAATCAAGATTTTTTAATTCGAATTGCTGCAGATGGTTTGATGATACCAATCATATTAATTGGAGTATACGCATTAGTTTTTAAGGTACCTAAGGGCGAACGTTTACATGCATATTCTAGAATTCTGGTGGCCGGTCTGACGACATATTTATTGGCCAAATTAATTGGTTCTATATATCAACCTGCAGGTCTACGACCATTCGAGATAGCCGGTACCTCAGCTGGGGCATCTTTTTTGAATAATCCAGGTTTCCCATCTGATCATATTTTATTTGCAACAGCTTTGACTTGTGCTGTTTGGTTCGAGACTAAGCAAAAATGGATAACATGGACTTTAGCTATTTTGGTAGCCACTGTCGGAGTCGGTAGAGTGTTGGCACTTGTTCATACGCCAATTGATGTAGCTGGTGGGGTAATAGTCGCTCTTATTGGCTCACTTTGGTATTTGAATGACAGAACAGGATAATAAATACCACTTAGTTTTGACCAGTTGCCAATAAAGATGTATAATAACTTTAATACATACGGAGGTCTGCCTTGGCGAAAATTATAGACAGCGACATTGAATCACGAACGATAAATAGCTCGTATTCTACATGGAAGAACACTTTAATCGGTGTAACGGTGGGCGTGGTTTTTTGGTGTTCAACGGTGTTAGTTGGTAGACTTAGTAATTCAGCAACTATTCCGAGTGATGTATCGACTATACTAGCTGCGACTGTTGGAATTATCTTGATGGTGTTTTTCCATATGACGAGGCCTTTATTGGTAGCATCGGCTTCGGCTGTATCATTGTGGGGGTTGACTCAACTAACTAGCGGCCTTGCATGGTTCGAAGTGATTATTTGGACTATTCTACTATATGGCTTGGCTTATGCCTTATTTTCGTGGGTTTCTCGGTATACGAGAATCGTGCCGGTTCTAATTGTAATCATTGCTATTATTGTCGTTGTTCGTATAGTTGCTACCTTGTAGTGTTATACTATTAAGCATGGATCAAGTAATTCTATTGCTAGTTTTAGGAGCGGTTGTTGTCGGTTTTGGAACGGTTCTTTATATGTTAAACCAGCGCTTGCGGGAACTGAAAAACTCTAGTGCTGTTGAGTTGCTAAAAAGTGACGTAACTGAGTTGTCCAGGGGAATTAATAGCCTTCAGCAAGCAGTCGGTGACAAATTAGAGCGCAATAACATGACTATGCAAACTTCTATGCAAAAACAGTTGAGTGAGAGTGCAAAATTAGTGTCTGATGTTACACAAAGGCTGGCAAAGCTTGATGAAACTAACCGACGAGTTATTGATGTAGCTGATGAACTGAAGACTTTACAAAACGTTCTACAGAACCCAAAGCAGCGTGGTGTTTTTGGCGAATATTATCTTGAATCAGTGCTGGACAATATTCTTCCTTCTAAAAACTATCAAATGCAGTATAAGTTCAATGACGGTGAAATTGTTGATGCCGTAGTTTTTCTCGACAAGGGGCAGATATTATCAATTGACAGTAAGTTCAGTCTAGAAAATTATAATCGGATGGTAGGTGAGGATAAGAAACCCGAACGCGAAAAACTATTAGCTAAGGTGCGTACGGATTTAAAAAATAGAATTGATGAAACTAGTAAATACATTCGACCAAGCGAAAAAACTATGGACTTTGCGTTCATGTTTATACCAAGCGAGTCGCTGTATTACGATTTGTTGATAGGGGATGTCGGAACTGGTTCAAGTGCTCGGGATTTGATTGAATACGCCTTTCGGGACAAGAAGGTCATTATTGTTAGCCCGACCAGTTTCATGGCTTATCTACAAACCGTCTTGCAGGGATTGCGTAGCCTTCAAATAGAAGAACAGGCCAAAGACATTCAGATTCGTGTTGGTAAGCTCGGTCAGCATATAGGCAAATTTGATGAATATATGCAAAAACTAGGCAGGTCTCTTGGTCAGACTGTTGGTCATTATAATGATGCACATAAAGAGTTGGGTAAGGTAGACAAAGACGTTATTAAAATCGCTGGCGCCGATCCAGGCGTTGACCCTTTATTGATAGATAAGCCAAGAAGTGACGAGTAAATAGCGACTAAGTTATTTACTTTTGATTATAATAAACCCCGCCGTAAGGCGGGGTTTATTGGTAAAGTTAGAACTTATTCTATCTAACAATTACAGTCATCACAGTCACAGTCGTCGTTGTTTTGACTGTGAAAGAAGTCTTGCAAGCTAAATCCGATAACAGCGCCAAGTACTGGGGCTAGGACGTAGATAGCAAGTGGCCATGCGTTCCATGACAATCCGTTGGCAGCAAATGCAATTGCTGGGTTAAGGAATGTTAGGACTACATTTGACTCTGTTGACGATTGAAGTAATGCTGAGTTCAATGTAAGCGCAATATATAGTGCTATTGAAATTGCAAAACCTGCTGCAAAAGCAGCGACAATCTTGTTTCGCTTTGTCCTTAGTGCTGTGGCAACACCGAGCGCAAGGATACCTGTACCTAGAAGTTCAGTAAAGAATATATACCATTCTTTATCTTTGACAATAGATGCGGCATGTAGCAAAACTGGTGCTGTTGCACCTGCTGCTGTCTGAGCTGCTGTTGGTCCGGTAGCATGTAGGAATGTATTTAGTACTAAATACGCTACAGTTGCGCCAAGTAGCTGAGCTACGATATAGCCAAGTGCATATATCCAGTTCATCTTGCGAGTGACCCAAGCACCAATTGTTACTGCTGGGTTAACGTGTGCACCCGATACTCCACCAACGATCAACACTACGCCACCAAGGGCAAATGCTACAAATAGTGGGCTACCTTGCATTTCAATGAATGCTGCTGTCAGTAGGAATGCTCCCACGAACTCAGCTACTAGAGCGCCAATAATTGGCATATCTTTTAGTGTCTTGCAAACTGCTTTGTATACAACTGACATAGACGTAGTTCCTTTTAGTGCCGATGTACTGGCCTTAGGTTTTGTTGCTGTCGATTTTTTGGTCGACGAGATGGCTGTTTTGGTTGCCATAGAATTCTTCCCTCCTTAAGTGAAATATAAACATAGTATATCACAATGTCATTCAAACAAACACAAGTGCTATACTAATATTATGGCACTATTTATTAGTCAAAACGATGAACGTTCTGAGCTTCAGAAACGGGTAGCAACGGAATTGCAACGTAAAGCCAAACAAAGTTCTGAACTAGCAGACAGGCCAGATGGTGTTGAGGATTCTCAGTATATTAAGAGTATGAAGACGACGACGAGCCTGGCGTGGGTTTGGGCTGTAATTATCGTTATCGTTGTTGGAATTATTATATGGTTGACGGTGCTGAGTATGGCACGTTAAGATTAAATAGACTTTATGCAAAATATTGATGATATAAATAAAGACCTTTTAGCACGGATAGCAGACAGCAATACTCCGCGTGAATTATTAAAAGTGCCGGAGCTAAAGCAGTTATATGCTGCAATAAAGACGCTATCACCAGAAGAGCGGGGTGGTTATGGCAAACGCATTAATGAATTAAGAATAAATTTAGAAGCGGCGATTGTTCAGCGTGAAGCCAAACTTGAGAATGAAACTATAGTGTCTATTGATGTCACTGCTCCTTGGGACATCAATAGTGTTCCGGTTAGTTTACTTCCGACCGAAGTTGGTTCACAGCATCCATTAACTCGTGAAATTGAAAATGTTGCAGACATTTTTACGAGAATGGGTTTTGATGTAATTGAATCTAGGCAAATTGATGACGATTATCATATGTTTGGTACATTAAATTTTCCAGAAAATCATCCTGCACGCGATGGCTACGACACTTTTCGTACCGAAGAGGGATTTATATCTCCGGCTCATACTTCTACCATGCAAAATAGGATATTGGTTGATGGGAAAGCGAAATTAGAGTCAGGTGGACAGATTGGAGTTGTTGCATTAGGACGGTGTTTTCGAAATGAGGATATCGATGCGACACATGAACATACCTTTTATCAATACGAGGGCGTTTTTGTTAGTGAAATAGCTAATCTTGGTCAGATGTTGGGAACGTTGCGTAGCTTTTTCGAGGCCTATTATGATCAAAACCTAAAAATTAAAACTCAGCCTAGCTATTTCCCGTTCGTTGAGCCCGGCCTTGAGTTTGCGATTGAAAGACCGGAGTCGCTTGGCGGAAAGTCAGGTGAATGGTTAGAGATGCTTGGGTGTGGCATGATTCATCCAAATGTCTTATTGGCCGCTGGAATTGACCCTCAAAAATACCGAGGTTTTGCATGGGGCGGCGGAATTGAGCGATTAGTAATGTTGAAATACGGGATTAATGATCTTCGCTATTTTGAATCTGGAAAATTATCATTTTTGAGGAAATTTTTATGATTATTTCATTAAACTGGCTCAAGAAATTTACCAAGATTGATTTACCAATTGATGAACTGGTTAGTTTAATTGGTTCTCGGCTTGTTGAAATCGAAGAAGTTATTAACTTAGGTCAAAAATACAAAGATATTTTAATAGTAAAAGTTATCGAATCGAACAAGCTTGAAGGATCCGATCATTTAAGCTTGACAAAAATCGATGATGGCGGAGTTACGAAAAATATTGAACGTGACGAAAATGGCTTAATTCAAGTTGTATGTGGGGCGCCTAATGTCCGTGCCGATCAATTAGTCGTATGGTTACCACCAGAATCTGTTGTTCCTAGCACTTTTGGAAAAACGGAGTCATTTACGCTTGGAACTCGCAAACTACTGGGAGTAACCAGTAATGGCATGATAGCCAGTGCCAAGGAGTTGGATCTTTATGATGAACATTCAGGAATATTGGAGATTACAGACGACATAAAACCGGGCACTTCATTTGTAGCTGCTTATGAACTAGATGACTATTTGCTAAATATTGAGAATAAGTCACTTACTCACAGACCTGATTGTTTCAGTATCGTCGGATTTGCTCGTGAGGTCGCGGCAATCATTGGTAAACCATTCCATACGCCAGAATGGCTGGTTAACTTGTCGCCAGATTTTAAATCATTACAGGTAAATAATGTTGAGCTAAGCGTAGCGATAGATAATCCAGAATTATCATCACGATACTTGGCAATCGTTATGTCCGGTGCCGATAGTAATAAAAAGTCGCCCTTTCAAGTTCAGACATATCTTTCCCGTGTTGGCGTCCGACCTATTAATGCCGTAGTTGATGTGACTAATTATCTGATGATGTTAACTGGACAACCTCTTCATGCTTTCGATTATGACAAGTTAGTCAAAGTTGGCGGTGGTAAGGCCGAGATTCATGTTCGTGTAGGTCATGAGGGCGAAAAATTAGAATTACTTGACGGGCGATTGGTTGAATTGACACCAAACGACATAGTAATTGCTTCGGGTGAGACAGCTATCGGTCTTGCCGGTGCAATGGGTGGAGCAAATACGGCAATTGATGAAAATACTAAAAATATTATTATCGAGAGCGCCACATTCAATCTTTACAACCTACGCGCGACTCAAATGCGACATGGCATATTCAGCGAAGCCATTACTCGTTTTACGAAAGGTCAACCTGCGGAACTAACTGCTCCGGTTTTGTTTGATGCTATTCGTTTAATGAATGAATGGTCTGGAGCAAGTTGCGTCAGCAACTTAGCTGAAACTTACCCTGATGTGCAGAAAAAAATAGAGTTAGAATTTACTGCTAGATCCATAAATACTATCCTGGGTAGCGCCTACAAAGTCGAAGATATGATTAAGACTCTGTGCAATGTTGAATTTGAGGTTAATCAATCCAATGACGATTCAATAACGGCAGTAGTTCCCTATTGGCGAGCTGACATTCATATTGTTGAAGATATTGCCGAAGAAATTGGCCGGTTAAATGGATATGATGATATTGGCTTGACACTACCAACTAGAAATTATTCTGCCGTAATGCCAAACGATTTTGATGATTTTAAAAGTAAAATTCGTAGTAACCTAGTTCGAGCTGGTGCGAATGAGGTTTTGACTTACAGTTTCATACACGGCAACGTTATCGAGAAAGCCTGTCAAGATGTAGATAATTCTTATCAAGTAGTCAATTCAATTAGCCCCGATTTGCAATATTATCGACAAACACTTACCCCGAGCCTACTTGATATTATCCATCCAAATATAAAACAAGGCTTTGATAGTTTTGCGGTATTCGAGATCAATAAATCTCACTCGAAACTCGATGGCTTAACTAGTGAAGATGTTCCAGTTGAGTCAGAGATGGTCGCATTGACAGTGACTAACAAAAACATCCAACCTGGAGCGTCATACTATCAAGCTAAGCGTATGATTAATTACCTATGTGATTCATTCGGCCTTAGCTTGTCTTATAGGTTGCTAGGTAAAGAATCAGTCGAACTAATTTATAAACCATTTGAGCCCAAAAGAAGTGCAGTGGTTATTGATAAGATATCTGGAACTATAATCGGTGTTGTCGGAGAATATAAGAAATCAGTAACCCGAGAATTCAAGTTGCCAGAATATACATCAGGTTTTGAGGTGAATACTAAGGCCCTATTTGAAATAGTGCAAAAACTAAATCTTAAATATATGCCCATAAGTCGTTATCCCTCATCAGAACGTGATATTTGCCTCCAAGTTGATGAGAGTATTGAATATGGTCAAATAATAAATGCCGTTAATAGCACCCTGGAGTTGATTAAGCTAGAAACTGCCGTTTCGCCAGTGGATATTTATCAGGCAAAGGGTGACAAAACAAAGAATATTACAATCCGGATTAAGCTAACTTCGCATGACCATACTCTAACTGGTGACGAAGTTAACGATGTGGTGAATTCCATGATATCTGTGGTTTCCAAAGAAACTAGCGCCACTGTTATCTAGTGGGCTTTAATAGGTCAACAGGTTATTTTTTGGTATAATAGTTTAAATTGATGATAACGATAAAAAAGGGATAAATTTATGGCGACACCAAAATCGCAACGAATTGGTATTTGGATAATCGCCATCGTATTGGCGATAGGTACACTGGGTTCTTTTATGGCGATAATATTAGCTAATCAAAATCAGACGACCGATAGTGCTAATTTGCAGAAAGCGTATGCAGAATATCAAGCAAAAGTTGATACTCAGACTAAAAGTCTATCAAGTAAATATTATGCAGAATTTAGTCTATATGAGTTTACACCGGCCGCATTTAGCGCTGACAGCATAACAAGCTTAACTACGACAGACTTGAAGGTTGGTGACGGTGCTGAAATAACGTCGACTTCAAATTACAGTGCTTATTATATTGGTTGGAATCCCAAAGGTGTCATTTTTGACCAGTCGGTTAAGGATAGTGCGCTTTTGGCTCCAATTCTTAGTGATAGTGTCGCACTTTCAGGTTGGAAGACTGGCGTTATCGGCATGAAGTTCGGCGGTATACGTGAACTCTCAATTCCAGCAAGTCAGGCTTACGGTGCTACTGCAGTTAATGACAATATTCCTGCGAACACGCCACTAAAATTCGTTGTCATGGTCATTCCGAAAGTCGCAGATATTCCAATGCCTCAAATCCTACTAGATTATTATAAGTCACAAGCGGCGACGCAGTAGTAAAATAGAAAGAGAATATATGAATGATAAAATTCTAGATGTAATCATGATTGGAGCCGGACCTAGTGCTCTTACGGCCGCTGTTTATACGACTCGTGAAGATATAGGTACGGTTTTATATGAAAAAGCTACGGTTGGTGGTTTGGCAGCTATAACTGATAAGGTTGATAACTATCCCGGTTTCCCTGACGGTATAGAAGGCTACGTTCTGGCTGGACATCTAGAAAAGCAAGCTAAACGTTTTGGTGCGCATATCGAATCTGGTGATGTGACCGCAATTCGCGACGATGGTGTGTATAAGGTTGTAACAGTTAATGGTGCTGACTTGAAGGCTAAAGCAGTTCTGATTGCTACTGGCAGCTCGTACGGCAAAATCAACGTGCCTGGCGAAGCAGAATATTATGGGAAGGGTGTTCACTATTGTGCAACTTGCGACGGTGCTTTTTATAAAGGTAAACGTTTGGTTGTAGTTGGCGGTGGTAATTCGGCTATTCAAGAAGCAATCTATTTATCTGGATTTGCTGATCACATCGATTTGCTTGTGCGAAGTACGGTTAAGGCTAGTGATGTATTGCAAAAAAAGCTGAACAAATTAGTAGATGCTGGTAAAATTACCATTCACCTGGAAACTTCAACTGACGAGATTGGCGCAATTGATGGTCGCGTAACTCATACTCACATTACCAAGAAGGGCGTACCAATGACAGTTGAGACCGACGGAGTATTCATATTTGCAGGTCTAAAGCCCAATACTGGGTTTTTAGAAGGAAGTGGAGTCGAACTCGATGATGTCGGATTTGTAAAAACCGATAGGAAACTTCAGACAAATATTCCTGGTATTTTTGCAAGTGGCGACGTCCGCAGTGGCTCAACAATGCAAATTGCCTGTGCAGTAGGTGAAGGCGCTACTGCTGCGCATAGTATTCGCGAATATTTACATAATCTATAGTTAATAAATATAAAACCCACAGAGACGTGTGGTACAATATTTGTTCAGGTGTACAAAAATTTAGGAGATAACAAAAATGGCAGATTTTAATCAAATACTTACTGCAGGCGATGTCGAAAACGGCATAATCAACGTAGTCATTGAGATTCCAGCCGGTAGCACTAATAAGATTGAGTGGCATCGTGAAAAAGCTGCTTTCCAACTTGATCGTGTGAAGCCGTCGATTTTTGCCAAACCCACAAATTATGGTTTTATTCCAAGAACCCTTGATGAGGATGGTGATGAACTTGATGCCCTTATCATTACAGAAGAGCCAATCCCAACCGGAGTTTTCATGGAAGCTAAAGTAATTGGGGTAATGAAATTTGAAGACGATGGCGAGGTTGACGACAAAATTGTTGTAGTGCCGGCCGATGATCGAAGCACGGGAAACTCAATCAATTCACTTGCCGATATATCTGAACACCAGATTCATCAGATTGCTCATCATTTTAATCATTATAAAGACCTAAGTAAACCAAACAGTACGAAGGTTAAGGGCTGGGGTGATATTGCAGAAGCTAAAAATGTTATCTATAAGGCAATTGAGCGTTGGGATAACCAAGAAGATAAATAAAGCTAGTTTTTAGCTTTGCATTACTGCCACAACTGCATATCGACCATCATCTGGTCGATTTCCTTTTAAAAATTCGCTGTGAGAATAATAATCTTGATTCTTGCTAGTGTCATCTGAATCATCGGTAATATTGTCGGGTAGAATTCCAGTCGATTGCAGTTGCTGGAAGACGACGTTTTTAATAGATCGTCCATTAAAATAATGTAAAGGATAAACATCCGGACCTGGTGCGGGTGTTAGCCAAACTAGCAATTCGCTAGGAATACAATTATAGTGCTCGGCCAAAAACTTAACTGACTCGTGCCCACCATTTTGCTCTAAACTATGTCGACCAAGATGCGATAACATTAGAATTTGTTTGTTAGGATCAAAAATTACCGCACCAACACAGTCGGCAATAGGCAGAAAAAGTGCATGATTAATAGTGCGAGTTACTAATGCATCGGCGGCTGCGACTTCACCAAACTCCATGCCACTACCAATATTATTATTATCAACTTCGAAATAGCGACAGTAATTATCGCCTTCGTAGACAATATTTACTCTAGTGGTCTGTTTGATGTCTATGCCGTTTTTCGCTAAAAATGATGCTCGATTTGCTATGACATCCCTGTCCGTATTATCGCCTGGCGTGAGCATATTGCCATCATTAGTTTTTGATGTGGCGACAAAAATATTCATTTATTTAGTCTTCTTTCTACGAATTATATTCGCAGCATTATTAATCATTCCAATAACTCCAGATTGTCTTAATTGGCCCTGTAGCTTACTTCGAGCATGAGTTGTCGTAACCATTTGGCGCCAGGCTTGATTTGGTTGCGAAGATTTTTTTGTGATAACTTCTATGATATCCCCATTTTGTAAGGGTTTGTCAAAAGGATGTATTTTGTTATTAACTCGAAATCCGTAAGCATTTCTGGCAATATCACTATGTACGAGGTAGGCAAAATCAAGTGGTAGTGCTCCTTCTGGTAGATCATAAATATCGCCTTTGGGTGAATGGACAAAAATACGTTTGCCAAACAGGTCTATATCAAGCTGATTTTTTGATATAGTTTCGCCATTTTTTAATTTATCCACTACTTCTTGCAATTGGGGAATCCATTTTAAGTTGTCGGGCAGAGATGCACTACTTTTGTTTTGGATATAGTCTTTTGATATTTTCTGATCATGGTAGTGAAAACTAGCGGCTAAGCCACGTTCAGCAAATTCGTGCATTTTTTGGGTGCGTATTTGAAATTCAACGATTTGTTCGTTAGGGGTCATGACAGTCGTATGGAGACTTTGGTAGCCGTTAGGTTTGGGTGTAGAAATATAATCTTTGATGCGGTTAATCATCGGCGTATATAAACTATGTAGAATACCTAGCACAATATAACAATCTTCTTTTTTATCGACAACAATGCGAAGTGCCATCAGATCATAGATGTCGTCAATATTACCATTAACTTTCGCCAGTTTTTTGTGCAAACTATAAATACTTTTTACGCGACCGTTAATCTCGGCTGTAATGTCGTGTTTTTTTAAGGCTTCTTCTACTTCAGTGCGTGTTATTCCTAGCTTGCGGGTACTTCTGCCTAAGCGTTTTTTCATTAAGATTTGCATTTTTTTGAATTCAAGTGGATCTAGGAAGCTGAATGCTAATTCTTCAATTTGCATCCTAACGCGTCCCATGCCAAGTTTGTCTGCCATTGGTCCAAAAACTTCTAGCGATTCACGAGAGATTTTTATTTGTTTTTCTGGCGATAGATATCTTAAGGTAGACAAATTATGTAAACGATCGGCTAGTTTAATTATGATGACCCTAATGTCTTGACCAACGGCGATTAGTAATTTTGATAAATTATCTTTCGTTTTTGGTAAATAGTTCTCAAGATCATTCATTTCGGAACTGGCTTGCGAAACTTTGGTAACGCCGTCTACTAACTGGGCAACGTCATGGCCAAAAAGAGTTTCGATTTGTTCTAGAGTGGCATTTGTGTCTTCGACCGTATCATGTAGAACGCCGGCTATGACACTATCAATGTCCATACCCCACGAAATTAACGTGTCGGCTGTAATGATAGGGTGAATCATGTATGGTTCACCGCTTTTTCTCTTTTGGCCCGCATGAGCCGAGGTTGCAAAATCAATAGAATGCCCCAGCCTTAAAAGTTGTCCCTCGTCATAAAAAGGCTTAGCGTTTTCCATCAAATCACACTTTTTCATATAACCATTATACGTTATTTTAAGTATAATCAGCTTGCATAATTAACCCTATACCGCTTATACTTTATGTATGAAGATATATCTTGGTAGTGACCATATGGGTTTTCGATTGAAAGAAAAAGTATTTGCCTATTTAGCAAAACACGGCTATGAAGTTGAGGACGTTGGCGGACAGACGCTTGATCCTGATGATGACTTTCCGGAATTCGCACAAGCTGCGGCGCTACAGGTCATCGGTAGTGACGATAAAGACCCACGCGGTATTTTATTGTGTGGAGGCGGTCAAGGTATGGCCATGGCAGCTAACCGATTCCGCGGAATTCGTGCAAGTGTTATTTGGGATGCGTACGAAGCCAAGATGACACGCAATGATAATGATAGTAATGTTTTATGTTTACCAGCACGTATCTTGGAAGATGATGACAGCGCGTGGCAGGGTATACTTGAAACTTGGCTTAATACTCCATTTGCCGCCGCAGTTCGATATAAGCGCCGGAATGCCCAGATTGACGAGTTGTAGATGAGTATAATTGCACCCTGTGTAACCGTTGAAACCGAAGACCAGTACAAAGAGGCGGTTGAAAAGTTTAAACCTTTTGCCCAACGTGTTCAGATTGATATTAGCGATGGCGAATTTGCGCCAGTGTTTTTGGTTCCGCCTGAAAAGTTGTGGTGGCCCCAGGAGTGGATTGTTGATATTCACGCTATGGTTGCGCATCCGTTGGATTACATCGACAAGCTAATTGCCATGAAGCCACATTTGATTATATTTCATGTTGAAACCGATGTTAATTTGGTGCCATTAATCGAAAAAATTAAGAAGTATGGCATAAAGGCGGGTATAGCTCTATTAAAGCCAACTGTACCTGAAACTGTTGCCGATGCCATCAGATTAGCTGATCATGTTTTGGTATTTTCAGGCGACCTTGGGCACTATGGCGGAACGGCAAGTTTGATGCAGCTTGAAAAAGTAAGACTTATTAAAGTCATTAATCCAAATGTTGAAATTGGTTGGGATGGTGGCGTCAGTGTTGATAACGCATTTACGCTAACACAAGGTGGCGTTGATGTTCTTAACGCCGGTGGTTCGCTTGCAAAAGCCGACGATCCCTCTAGTGTTTATGCTACAATGATACAAGAAATCAACAAGCAGGGGATTATCTAGTCGAATGGGTAGGAAGTTAACTATTGCGGAGTTGCAGCACAAGGCTAATGACTTGCGTGTAGATGTTATTTCTATGCTAGAAGCTGCTGGTAGTGGTCATACGGCAGGGTCTTTGGACTTAGCGGAAATCTTAACAGCACTATATTTTGATATTTTAAATATTGACCCAAAAAATCCTGGATGGCCAGATCGCGACATATTTATGTTGAGCAATGGTCATACGGTGCCAATTCAATATGCAGCTATGGCTGAAGCAGGTTATTTTGAAAAAAAAGAATTATTAACATTACGAAAGCTCGGCAGTCGACTTCAGGGTCACCCCGAGCGAGTTAAGCTTCCCGGACTTGAGACGACTAGTGGTCCACTCGGCAGCGGTCTTTCTCAGG
>Ga0209124_10000362_pt1 | contig 27049 bp, 16 predicted proteins | sample BarGraIncu01122A_FD_184502 | JGI IMG/M metagenome (GOLD analysis project Ga0209124, IMG submission 184502) | Arctic peat soil microbial communities from Barrow, Alaska - Barrow Graham LP Incubations 011-22A (SPAdes) (version 2) | ecosystem: Environmental > Terrestrial > Soil > Wetlands > Peat...
CTATGAAAATAAAATGCTAAAGAATAAACTTAAATTATGGAGGCCAATAAAATTGAGTGATGAACTTGAAGATATTTTCAAAAAACTGATGATCAAAATACCCGGTTTTGATGTGAAGGAATGTATACCTACAGATTTTTAACTATTTTTTAGTGTAATAGGCTCTATACATATTGATTATAGAAATTTTTTCAGTAAATTTTACTCAAAGTTGGGTTTTAAAATGGGTGCTGCTGGATCGCTCACATCAACGATCTCAAGACCATTATAATCCACCAGCTACATATGCGTAGTTCCCCGCCACCGCAATATTCTCAACACCGTTGACGTCTATCCTGCCTATTTCAACGGGAGTCGTTTTATTGCTAATGTTAAGTACTACAAAATCACTCCCTTGACTTGTGTACGCATAATTCCCGGATACTTCGATTGCAGAAATTGATCCGCCGTAATGTCCAATTTTTGTTATATTCACATCGCTGGTGGCGGCTGTCTGTACAGCCATAAATACTAAAAACACCAACAATGTTCCGATCGCGATACTGAGGGTGCGCCCTCCTCCACATAAATTATAAGATCTCATTTCCAACACTCTATCCATTCAGAGAAACCACTCTCGTTTGATTTTTAGGCAGAATCCCTACATACTATAATCAGTTGGGAAGTTATAAATAAACTGTGAAATTGATTCACGTCTTTCATCAAAAATATTATTAATAATAATACCATTATTAAATATAATATAAGAAGAGGCTATCGGAAAATTTTGAAAATTTTTCGAGATTCATTTTTCAGCGATCAAAATCAAGCTTCTGGTTTCAGTCTGATTCACAGCTCCTGCTAAGTTCTGAGCATATGCCTGGTAATGGTAAGATCCACCTGCAACATCAGTGAAATTCCTGTATAATCGATAAATTCCAGCATTGTAAGAGGCTTTTATTTCTTCAGGACTTAATGCTCTGCTATGTATCCGGGCTTCATCGAGTTTTCCATTGAAAACATTAGAAGAACTTGGGACCACATTTGGATAAGCTCCGAACTCAAGAATAGTATCGTATGAAGATATTGTTCCTGCAATTGGTGTTGTACCAACTATATTTCCATCCAGATACATCGTCATAGTTGAACCATCATAAGTTCCAGCAAGGTAATGCCACTTACTATAATTATAACCTAAATTTTTAATTTCTACATATCTCAAAACGCCATTGATAGTAAGGTAAAACTCAGCCGCCCTAGGTGATCCAACCGTATCTGCTAATGAAAGCATGTATTGGTAATATGGGGCAGAACGGCTCGTATATGGTTTTTGGATCAATGATTTCTGACCTGCAAGACCTCCTGAATTAGCGTTAAACCATACCTCAAGGGTGATATTTGAAGGGTTCAAGAGTGCTGAATTAGGCTCTGTAACATAATCATTTGAACCGTCAAAATTCAAGGCATTTCCAAACTTCCCGGATGCAAAAGACGGGCAATTTACTCCGGAACATGTCAGGTTATTTCCCCAGCTGCTCCTGTCCCTGAAAAATGATGGATTCTCGCCGCTTTCAACGTTGAATCTCCACCAGCCGATCAAAGAACGGTTCCAGTCGATGAAGGCTGTTGAAACATTAGAAACTGTCGTGTTAATGAAAGCGAAGTTCTGATTAACGGTTGCTCCGTTTGCAGGAGTGGGATTGATAAAGGAGATAGATGGCGTAGCAATCACATTCAAATTCAAAGTCCTTGTCTCAGTCTGATTCACAATCCCCGCTAAGTTCTGAGCATAAGCCCGGTAATTGTAAGATCCACCTGTAAGACCCGTGAAATTCATATACAATCTGTAAATTCCAGCATTGTAAGAGGCTTTTATTTCTTCAGGACTTAATGCCCTGCTATGTATCCGGGCTTCATCGAGTTTTCCATTGAAAACATTAGAAGAACTTGGGGCCACATTTGGATATGCTCCGAACTCAAGAATAGTATCGTATGAAGATATTGTTCCTGCTATTGGTGTTGTACCAATTATATTTCCATCCAGATACATCGTCATAGTTGAACCATCATAAGTTCCAGCAAGGTAATGCCACTTACTATAGTTATAACCTAAATTTTTAATTTCTACATATCTCAAAACGCCATTGATAGTAAGGTAAAACTCAGCCGCCCTAGGTGATCCAACCGTATCTGCTAATGAAAGCATATATTGATAATATGGGGATGCACGGCTTGTATATGGTTTTTGGATCAATGATTTCTGACCTGCAAGACCTCCGGAATTAGCGTTAAACCATACCTCAAGGGTGATATTTGAAGGGTTCAAGATTGCTGAATTAGGCACTGTAACATAATCATTTGAACCGTCAAAATTCAAGGCATTTCCAAACTTCCCAGATGTAAAAAACGGACAATTTACTCCGGAACATGTCAGGTTATTTCCCCAGCTGCCCCAGTCTCTGAAGAATGATAGATTCTCGCCGCTTTCACTGTTGAATCTCCACCAGCCAACTAAAGAATGGTTCCAGTCGAAGAAAGCTGTTGAAGAATCTGAAACTGTTGTGTTGATATATGCATAGTTCTGGATAAGGGTCGCTCCATTTGCAGGAGTGGGATCTCTAAATGAGATAGATGACGCTGCAATCAAATTCAAATTCAAAGTCCTTGTTTCTGTCTGATTCACATTTCCCGACAAATCCTGGCCATAAGCAGTGTAATTGTAAACGCCTGCAGGCAGGTTTGTGAAATTATTGAATAATCGATAACTTCCGGCGTCGTAAGAGGCTTTTATTTCATCAGGACTTAATGCTCTATTAAAGATGCGAATATCATCCATTCTACCGTTGAATGTTCTATCCAATGCAATCCTGTTACCTATCAACAACGGATTAGAATTAGTAGGCATAGCCGCTGTTCGTGTTCCATTTCCTTTTATGACTCCATTTATATAGATTTTTAATTGAGTGCTAACTAGGTCTTTATCGAATGTTGCTACAACATGGCTCCAAGTGTTATATGGGATTGATCCAGATGTCGTTTCAACAATAGAAGTAGTGTTTATCATCCAACCCAAACCGGCAGCATTGTTTATATAAAATACATATCCGGCAGCATCATTCTTACTCACAATTCTGCCAGAACCACCTTCTCCGGTTGTTCTTGGATTTATCCATGCCATAATAGTAATATCATCTTTGAAATTACCTGCATTATCCATATTTAAGTAATCATTTGAACCATCAAAATCCAAAGCATTTCCGAATTTTCCAGGCGCTGAAGTAGGGCAACTGGGTTCTGAACATGTCCCATTATTTCCCCAGCTGCTCCAGTCTCTGAAAACTGTCGAATTCTCACCGCTTTCACCGTTGAATCTCAACCATCCACCTAAAGAACGGTTCCAGTCGATGAAGGATGTTGAAACATTAGTAACTGTAGTGTTAATGAAAACGTAGTTCTGACCTAGGGTTGCACCGTTTGCTGGGGTTGGATTGATAAAGGAGATAGATGGCGTAGCAATCGAATTCAAATTCAGACTCCTTGCTTCAGTCTGATTCATAGCCCCTGCCAAGTTCTGAGCATATGCCTGGTAATTGTAAACTCCTGAAGGCAGGTTTGTGAAATTATTAAATAAACTATTAATTCCGGCATCGTAAGCGGCTTTTATTTCATCGGGACTTAATGCTCTATTAAAGATGCGAACTTCATCTATTTTTCCATTAAAATAATTTGCCCATCCTTCAGATCCAATTATGAGTTTATTACGATTTCCTTTAATGGCTGATATTTTATTTGAATCCTTAAGATCTCCATTCAAGTAAGATTTAATATCAGTTCCATCAAAAGTTCCTACGACATGATACCATTGACCAGCTGTCATGTTTTGCTTAACCCTTACCCATCTGCTGCCCTCAGGATTTGCGTTAAATTGAAAACCCAGATAACAACCACCACCGGGAGCTCCATATTTTAATTGCCAGCTCCAATTCACGCTATTTGCTGGTGCGCTCACCTTCCCCATCACTCCATAGTTCCCCGATACTCCATCCCAGCATTTTTCTTGAGCCACTGCTGGATTTATCCATGCTTCGATTGTAATCGCATCTGTAATGTTCAAACTTGCATCATTCCCTGCATCAACATAATCATTTAAACCATCAAAGTTCAAGGCATTTCCAAACTTACCAGATGTAAAAGACGGGCAATTTACTCCTGAACATGTTCCGTTATTTCCCCAGCTGCTGCTGTCCCTGAAAAATGATGGTTTTTCACTGCTCTCATTGTTGAATCTCCACCAGCCAACTAAAGAGCGGTTCCAGTCGATGAAGGCTGTCGCCGCATCGTTAACTGTTGTGTTGATGTATACATAGTTCTGGGTAAGGATTGCACCGTTTGCGGGAGTGAGAATGGTAAAGGAGATAGAAGGTGGTTCAATTGAAAGTGGCAGATAATCTATATTGTTTCCATCCAGAACAAGAGGTTTGTCGCAAATCCCATCACTTTTCACATCCGAGCAGGTCTGACTAAAACCCGTACCTTCAGGATTTGCCCAGAAGTTGCCAACAAGGAAGGAGCCTCCGACAATGTTAGTGCCTCGTTGCTTCGTAATGTTCCAGCGGTTAATATTTGAGCCATCGAATAGAACGTTATCTGTGTTGTTGAAAATGTTGTTGTAAATCAAGTTGTTGCTGGAAGAGGATGGAGAGATTCCGGCAATATTATTGTTCGCTACATTCCCGAACAGCACATTGTTGGAACCGCCCAGCGCGATGCCGATGCCACCACACCAATCGCCTCCGTTCGAGTTTACATTGTTGCCACTCAGCGTATTGTTGGATCCTCCAATTTCGATGCCTACGTAGGGGTTCCCGTTTGCATTGTTCCCGATCAGCACGTTGTTGGAACCGCCCAGCGCGATGCCAATGCCACACGAATCAGCACTGTTCCAGTTTGCATTGTTGTCAATCATCGTATTGTTGGATCCTCCACTGATTCTGATGCCAGAGCCGCTGTTCCAGTTTGCATTGTTGCTGATTAGCGTATTGTTGCTTGAAGAGGACAAAAAAATACCATCTCCATACATTTTGCCGATATTCCAGTTTGCATTGTTGTCGATCAGCGTATTGTTGTTGGAAGAAGAGAGAAAGATGCCAGTGGCTCTGTAACCACCCACACCAGTGCTGTAACGATTGTTTGCATTGTTGCCGATCAGCGTATTATTGTTGGAAGACGAGAGAAAGATACCGATGCATAATCCTTCCCCACCGATCCCGTTTGCATTGTTGCCGATCAGAGTATTGTTGTTTGAAATGATCTTAATCCCTCCATCCCAATAGCATCCATTCGCCACACTAAATCCGTCTAGCATAATTCCGTCTGCAGCAAGCGTGATCGCGATTCCGCTATACCCGGCGTCCACTACAGGCACTCCAACGCCGCGCAGGATCAACTTTTTAGTCACATTCACGTTCTCAAAATACGTGCCGTTTTGTACTTCGATTGTGTCTCCTGCGGTTGCATTATCAATTGCCCACTGTATATTGGCATAGTCCGTTGGGACTGTAATTGTTGAAGCAGTTGCACAATTTCCTATTAAGAATAATACTTGAATCGATATTCCAATAGCTATTCGAATTACATACCTCAAACAATTTCTCCTGTCCATACTTCCACAACAACCTTGCGATAACTGCCCGGATCTTTTATAGGCAATCGCCTCTGCTATATTTGCTGTCACAATATATACCAACTTCTTTTTCATCAAGGATTTGAATGTAATATTTCCGACATTAGCTCATTTATTAGATCATTGTTAAAGTCCTTGTTTCTGTCTGATTCACATTTCCCGACAAATCCTGTCCATAAGCCATGTAATTGTAAACGCCTGCAGGCAGGTTTGTGAAATTATTGAATAATCGATAACTTCCGGCGTCGTAAGAGGCTTTTATTTCATCTGGACTTAATGCTCTATTAAAGATGCGAATATCATCCATTCTACCGTTGAATGTTCTATCCAATGCAATCCTGTTACCTATCAACAACGGATTAGAATTAGTAGGCATAGGAGTTGTTCGTGTCCCATTTCCTTTTATAACTCCATTTATATAGATTTTCACTTGATTGCTACTCAGATTTTTATCGAATGTTGCCACGATGTGATTCCAGGTATTATATTTTATTGAATTTGATGGTGAATTTGCATATGGTAAAGAAGCTATTGTCATATATAATCCATTGCTATCAGTAAAAGCAAGAGTATATCCGGAAGCATCATTCTTGCTTACAATTCTTCCAAATACACCTTCTCCAGATGTTCTTGGATTTATCCATGCCATAATAGTAATAGCATCTGAAAAGTTGCCGGTATTGCCATCATTTAAGTAATCATTTGAACCATCAAAATCCAAAGCATTTCCGAACATTCCAGATGTTGAAGTAGGGCAACTGGATGCTGAACAGGCCCCGTTATTTCCCCAACTGCTCCAGTCTCTGAAGAAGGTCGTATTCTCACCGCTTTCACCGTTGAATCGCCACCAGCCAACTAAAGAACGGTTCCAGTCTATGAAGGCTGTTGAAACATTAGAAACGGTCGTGTTAATGAAAGCATAGTTCTGACTGAGAGTTGCACCGTTTGCTGGAGTGGGATCTATAAAGAAGATGCCGTTTGAGGTGGCAGGCAAGCTGGTTACGATCCAAGTCCATTCTCTTGAAACCGTACCGTTAGCATTTGTTGCTGTTGAATTTACGATCCAGGTTCCAGGCAATGAACTGGTAGTGGTATAGATTGCCTCGGTAACACTTGCATCGGACTGAATCGGTGTTCCATTGATAAACCAGTTCACATTTACGGTCTGGTTTAGGCTGATATTGAATGATCTTATCGCTCCTGAAATATCATTGACAGGTGATGCGGGATCAAAACCTGTAATAATGGGAGCACCTGGGAATAGAGGTGAAGTCACTGTCCAGGTCCATTCTCTTGAAACCGTACCGTTAGCATTTGTCGCTGTTGCATTTACGATCCAGGTTCCAGGCAATGAACTGGTATTTGTATATATTGCCTCGGTAACGCTTCCATTGGACTGGATCGGTGTTCCGTTGATAGACCAGTTCACATTTACGGTCTGGTTTAGGCTGATATTGAATGATCTTATCGCTCCTGAAATATCATTGACAGGTGATGCAGGAGCAAAACCTGTAATACTGGGAGCACCTGGGAATAGAGGTGAAGTCACTGTCCAGGTCCATTCTCTTGAAACCGTACCGTTAGCATTTGTTGCTGTTGCATTTACGATCCAGGTTCCAGGCAATGAACTGGTAGTGGTAAACCTTGCATAGGTAATACTTGCATTGGACTGAACAGGTGTTCCATTGATAGACCAGTTCACATTTACGGTCTGGTTTAGGCTGATATTGAATGACCGGGATGCTCCCGTATTATCGTTAACTATTGCCGATACCGGATTAAAACTTGTGATATATGGTGCTCCTTGAATAGATATAATTGTCAAACTCCTTGTTTCTGTCTGATTCACATTTCCCGACAAGTCCTGACCATAAGCCATGTAATTGTAAACGCCTGCAGGCAGGCTTGTGAAATTATTGAATAATCGATAACTTCCGGCGTCGTAAGAGGCTTTTATTTCATCAGGACTTAATGCTCTATTAAAAATGCGAATATCATCCATTTTTCCATTGAATGTTCTATCCATCGCAATCCTGTTACCTATTAATAATGGATTGGAATTAGTAGGCATAGGAGTTGTTCGTGTTTCATTTCCTTTTATAACTCCATTTATATAGATTTTTACTTGGTTGCTACTCAGGTCTTTATCGAATGTTGCTACTACATGGCTCCAGGTGTTATACGGGATTGATCCAGCTGTCGTTTCAGCAATAGAAGAAGTGTTTATCATCCAACCCAAACCAGCAGCATTGTTTATATAAAATACATATCCGGCAGCATCATTCTTACTTACAATTCTGCCAGAACCACCTTCTCCGGTTGTTCTTGGATTTATCCATGCCATAATAGTAACAGCATCTGAAAAGTTGCCGGTATTGCCATCATTTAAGTAATCATTTGAACCATCAAAATCCAAAGCATTTCCATACATTCCAGACGTTGAAGTAGGGCAACTGGGTGCTGAACAGATCCCGTTATTTCCCCAACTGCTCCAGTCTCTGAAGAATGTCGTATTCTCACCGCTTTCACCGTTGAATCTCCACCAGCCAACTAAAGAACGGTTCCAGTCGATGAAGGCTGTTGAAACATTAGAAACGGTCGTGTTAATGAAAACATAGTTCTGACTGAGAGTTGCACCGTTTGCTGGAGTAGGATCTATAAAGAAGATGCCGTTTGAGGTGGCAGGCAAGCTGGATATGATCCAGGTCCATTCTCTTGAAACCGTACCGTTAGAATTTGTCGCTGTTGCATTTACGATCCGTGTTCCAGGCAATGAACTGGTAGTGGTAAACCTTGCATAGGTAATACTTGCATTGGACTGAACAGGTGTTCCATTAATAGACCAGTTCACATTTACAGTCTGGTTTAGGCTGATATTGAATGATCTGATCGCTCCTGAAATATCATTGACAGGTGATGCAGGAGCAAAACCCGTAATACTGGGAGCACCTGGGAATAGAGGTGAAGTCACTGTCCAGGTCCATTCTCTTGAAACAGTACCGTTAGCATTTGTCGCTGTTGCATTTACGATCCGTGTTCCAGGCAATGAACTGGTAGTGGTAAACCTTGCATAGGTAATACTTGCATTGGACTGAACAGGTGTTCCATTAATAGACCAGTTCACATTTACAGTCTGGTTTAGGCTGATATTGAATGATCTGATCACTCCTGAAATATCATTGACAGGTGATGCGGGAGCAAAACCCGTAATACTGGGAGCACCTGGGAATAGAGGTGAAGTCACTGTCCAGGTCCATTCTCTTGAAACTGTACCGTTAGCATTTGTCGCTATTGCATTTACGATCCGTGTTCCAGGCAATGAACTGGTAGTGGTAAACCTTGCATAGGTAATACTTGCATTGGACTGAACAGGTGTTCCATTGATAGACCAGTTCACATTTACGGTCTGGTTTAAGCTGATATTGAATGATCTGATCGCTCCTGAAATATCATTGACAGGTGATGCGGGAGCAAAACCCGTAATACTGGGAGCACCTGGGAATAGAGGTGAAGTCACGGTCCAGGTCCATTCTCTTGAAACTGTACCGTTAGCATTTGTCGCTGTTGCATTTACGATCCGTGTTCCAGGCAATGAACTGGTAGTGGTAAACCTTGCATAGGTAATACTTGCATTGGACTGAACAGGTGTTCCATTGATAGACCAGTTCACATTTACGGTCTGGTTTAAGCTGATATTGAATGATCTGGGTGCTCCCGTATTATCGTTAACTATTGCCGATACCGGATCAAAACTTGTGATATATGGTGCTCCTTGAATAGATATAATTGTCAAAGTCCTTGTTTCTGTCTGAGTCACATTTCCCGACAAATCCTGACCATAAGCCATGTAATTGTAAACGCCTGCACGCAGGCTTGTGAAATTATTGAATAATCGATAACTTCCGGCGTCGTAAGAGGCTTTTATTTCATCAGGACTTAATGCTCTGCTATGTATCCGGGCTTCATCGAGTTTTCCATTGAAAACATTAGAAGAACTTGGGACCACATTTGGATATGCTCCAAACTCAAGAATAGTATTGTATAAAGTTATTGTTCCAACAATTGGTGTTGTACCAACTATATTTCCATCCAGATACATCTTCATAGTTGAACCATCATAAGTTCCAGCAAGGTAATGCCACTGACCATAGTTATAACTTAAATTTTTAATTTCTACATATCGCATAACTCCATCAACGGTAAGGTAGAAATCAGCCGATTTTGGCGACCCACCCGTATCTGCTAATGAGAGCATGTATTGGTAATATGGGGCTGCACGGCTTGTATATGGTTTTTGGATCAATGATTTCTGACCTGCAAGACCTCCAGAATTAGCGTTAAACCATACTTCAAGAGTGATATTTGAAGGGTTCAAGATTGCTGAATTAGGCACTGTAACATAATCATTTGAACCATCAAAATCCAAGGCATTTCCAAACTTGCCAGATGTAAAAGACGGGCAATTCACTCCTGAACATGCTCCATTATTTCCCCAACTGCTCCAGTCTCTGAAGAATTCCGAATTCTCACCACTTTCATCGTTGAATCTCCACCAGCCAACTAAAGAACGGTTCCATTCGATGAAGGCTGTTGAAACATTAGAAACGGTCGTGTTAATGAAAGCGTAATTCTTACTGAGAGTTGCACCGTTTGCTGGAGTAGGATCTATAAAGAAAATCTTGGTTGGAGAGGCAACATTTATGTTCCATGTAATGATATTTGATGTACCATTACTGCTGGTTGCTGTGACCTTTATTGTTTTTATTCCTCCTGTTGACCAGGAAGTAGTGAAATTATTAAAGTTATTATTCTGATTCAGGTCATCTTTAAACCAATTCCATAAGATTATTGTCTGGTTAGCTGTAGCATTAAATTTAACAGCTTCACTTGAGTTTATAGTCAGGGTTAGGCTCTTGTTATTGGTCTTAGTGTTACCCCATGAAGTTATATTGGTATTGGAATTAGGCGGTTCTTGACTCCAGATTGCCCATGATGGTTCATTCGTTGCGTATCGTGCAACAGCTATATAATCAATAAGTAGATCAAAACCTATGGATTTCATTACCTGGATATATCCACCCCTATACGTTCCATCAGATACCACAATATTATTTGCTCCATCCCTGGTTGATCTGATAGACGATGAATTATAATACGATATATAAGTATGCCACACATCAGGAGATCCAAGTGACCGGATACCTAATAATGAGTTAGATGAACTTCCGGTCTGCTTTCTTAACTCATCTCTATTGGCTGTAATATTGACAAACGGGTCGAGATAGCCATTATTATTTGAACCATAAACACCTCCGTTTGATTGTATAATTAAACCGCCATAACCTGAACTGCCGCTTGAATATTTCATTCTTGAAATTACTTTATTATTTGTATTAACTACCTGTTCTGCTGTTCTGATTTGCACTGTTGGGTAACGTTGTCCTAAACCGTTTGTAAGGGTACTGTTATCTTCTCTCCATGCTCCCATCTTAACATCTATCCATTTAGATTGTATGTTTTTCGATGTATCGAGTACACCCGCAAAGGTTGTTCCCCGATCATCCGTACCATGGCCTCTTCTTCCACCAAATGTGTAGATTTTATTATCTATTACCCCTCCACTTACACCATCTGCATCCCAGTATCCCAATTCACCCCAATCCCATGAATTAGTAATTATGTTGTAAACCCAGTATCTTGAATAGAAATCGAAATTATTCCATATACCTTGCCCCTGCAAAATATAAATTTTATTATTTATTATTGGATTCTCTCGCAAAGTCCCATACAACCCTATTGGCATGGGTGCACCATTTCTCCATACGTTATTTGTCAGGTTGTATATCTGTACATAATTTATTCCATTATCGAGATAATTACCACCAAGGATATATATTTCATTATTATAAAAAGCCATTGAAGGCCAGTTATTCACATTGTTGGGGGTTGCACCACCAAGTAAAGTGAGATTAATATAAGAATCAGCTATTGGGTTGTATTTGTATAAATTACCGCCCCTGAACAAATAAATATATGCACCACCAACAACAGCCGTTAATCCTTGATTCTGCAATGGAACAGGCGGATTTGTCAGAGTTACCCATGTATCGGTCCCGGGATTATATTTTTCTGTAACATAATTAGGAAGACCGCCAAAACAGTAAATATTACCACCATAACCCGTACAGACCGGTCCCCACCTTGCAAAGGTTAAATTTGCCCTCTGGCGGTATGAATTAGTAACCGGATCATATTCCCAAACTAAAGCTGCGGGCTGGGTATATGCTGTATCATATCCACCGATCGTGTATATCTTCCCGTTTAACACTGCTCCTGCTTGATCAGCATGCGGTTTTGGCAATTTCTGCAGTTTTTGCCAGGACTCTGGCTCAAAATCATCAAAGAACTCGAAAGTCTTCTTTCCATCACTTGTTTCTGTTGCAGATGGATTGCCATAATATAGATTAACAGTGCCATTAGCTGTAACATTAACCCATACCTTACCTGTGTCCTTCTCTATCCAATAAGATAAAGGTGTCGTATTATCCAGGGTAAACCTGACATCTGTAAAGTTTATGTTTGAATGGCCATTTAAGAAAACATGAGTTGCGTTATTGTTTGAACCTGTTGCATTACTCAGGATAAGCGAAAGCTGATAGGGTCGTGTACCATTCGAAATTGGATTATCAATTCTATAGTCCCATGAAGCATTCCACCAGGTCAAACGTTCTTCTTCAACTCCCGCAAACCTGGGAATCGTTTTAATTGAATTCCTTCCAGTATCTGCTTTCTTAGAAAAGGTTAACTTTACAGTAATACTTTCATTCCCTTTTATTGTTTTGCCCGCTGGCGAAAATGGTCTCCATTCGTCACGATATCGAATTACTTGATGGCTGCCAGTTTGTTCCTGTTCATACCAAAAGAATGTTATATTTAATGGATATGTTGAAGTTATTTCAAAGCGGTCAAAACCAACTGTCCCTTTTCCCTCAGAAGTTATTATTTCCCATTTCTCTTTTGAATTAACTCCCCATTCTAATAGCCATGGATTGAGATCATAAATCTCAGTAACATTGGTATATGACAAAATGTTTGGGATTTCTTGTTTTTTTTCAATTAATTCAAAATCTGGTAAAGTAACATTATATCCGACGATTTCCAGAATTTCCCATTTTGCTTTTGTAATATTGTTCTTTCCATTGTATTTTTGCCAACGGATATTGAAATCTTTAGTATTATTGAAAGTGTAATTCTCATATGAAGTAATTTTAAAAACTTCTTCCATGGCAACAAGATCAGGTTTAAATGAGACCTGTTCAATTTTTAAAAGATCATTATTCTTTAGAGGGTTTTTTATAACAAGAGTCTTATTATTGTCATCAAATCTGGTACCAGAACTGACTGCTAAAGTCGTGCTTATCAGGGATGATCCTATAAGTATAAATAAAATAATAATTTTATAATTCATATCTAAACCACCTCGGTATCTTTTTTTTTTAAAACAACTCTATAGCTTAAATATATTTCTCCTACAAAATACTAAGTATAATGATACTTATCATTTGTGCTGAAGGAGGTAGCTATCCATGTTTATTGTTTTGAAAACAGTGCTATTATCATTGGAAGTAAACAGTTTAGTTATTCAAAGGAAATTACTAGAATAAAGATAATTCAATAGTAATTTATCCACAAATATTATTATATTTAATACATAATTTAATTATTTAGATAAATATATTTCTATTAAAATTATAAATAATATAATTATTATGATTAAAGCCCCCAAAGTAATGGCACCGTCTTCCTTAGTAGTATCTTTATTGTGTGAAGAAACAACATTTATATTCCATGTAATAATATTTGAATTACCATTACTGCTGGTTGTTTTGACTTTTATTGTTTTTATTCCCTCTCTTGGCCAGGAAGTAGTGAAGTTATCAAAATTATTGTTTTGAGCCATATCATCTTTAGACCAAATCCATTCGATTATAGTCTGGCTAGCGGTAGCATTAAAACTAACAGCTTCACTGACGTTTACAGTTAGGTTAAGGCTGTTGTTATTGAGTTTGTTGTTATTCCATGAAGTTATTTCAGGAGTATTAGAATTTGAATATTCTTCACCCCAGGTTGCCCATGATGGCTCAGGTTTTGCGGATCGTGCAACAGCTATATAATCGATAAGTTGATCAAAACCAACTGATTTAAATACCTGAATGTATCCATCTTTAAACGTTCCAATTGGCGCTAGAATATCATATGTCCCATCTCTAGTTGATCTGATGGAGGATGAGTAATAATATGATATATATGTATGCCACACATCAGGTAATGCAAGAGACCGAGCACCTAATAATAAATCCGTTGAATCTCCGCTTTGCTTTCTTAACTCATCTCTATCAGCTGCAATATTGATAAACGGGTCGAGATATCCATAATTATTTGAACCATAAACACCTCCGTTTGATTGTAATATCAAACCGCCATAACCTGAGCTACCGCTTGAATATTTAATTCTTGAAATAATTTTATTATTTACATTAAATACCGGTTCTGCTGTTCTGATTTGCACTATTGGGTAACGTTGTCCTAAACCATTTGTCAGGCTGCTGTTATCTTCTCTCCAACTCCCCGACTTTACATCTATCCATTTATTTTGCATGTTTTTTGTTGTATCAAGTACACCTGCAAAGTCTGTTCCCCTATCATCTATGTTATGACCTCTTCTTCCACCAAATGTGTAAATCTTAGTACCTATTACCCCCCCACTTACTCCATCTGCATCCCAGTACCCCAGTTCCCCCCAATCCCATGAATTAGTAATTATGTTGTAAACCCAAAATCTTGAGTGGAAATTGTAATTATTCCATATACCTTGCCCCTGCAAAATATAAATTTTATTGTTTATTATTGGATTCTCTCGCAAACTCCCATACAACCCGATTGGCATGGGTGCACCATTTCTCCATTCGTTATTTGTTAGATTGTATATCTGGACATAATTTACTCCACGATCATTGTAAACACCACCTATTATATATATCTCATTATTATAAAAAGCCATTGAGGGCCAATTAATCACAGTTTCAGGGCTTGCACCACCAAATAAAGTGAGATTAATATAAGAATCATCTATTGGGTTGTATTTATATAATATAGAGCTCCTGAACAAATATATATAAGCGTCTCCAGCAACAGCCGCTAATCCTTGATCCTGCAATGGGGCTGGCGGATTTGATAGAGTTTCCCAATTATTGATTGCGGGATCATATTTTTCGGTAATATGTTTTGGAGTACCACCAAAACAGTAGATATTGCTATCATGAGAAGTACAGGCTTGTCCCCACCTTGCATATGTTAGATCTGCCTTTTGGAGATAAGAATTAGTACCGGGGTCATAAGCCCAAACTGAAGCTGAAGGCTCTTGATGTGATGTATCATATCCACCGATCGTGTATATCTTGCCATCCAGCACTGCTCCTGCTTGGTCTGCACGGGGTTCTGGCAATTTCTGTAATTTTTGCCATGACCTGGGCTCAAAATCGTCAAAGAACTCGAAGGTCTTATCTCCATCACTTGAATCGATTGCCGAAGGATTGCCATAATATAGATTTACAGTGCCATTGGCAGTAACATTCACCCATATCCTCCCGGTTTCTTTTTCTATCCAATAAGATAATGCATTTGTATTATTCAGGGTAAACCTGATATCTGTAAAGTTAATGTTGGAATGACCATTTAGGAAAACATGGGTTCTATTGTTATTTAGACCTATTGTATTCATTAGGTTAAGTGAAAACTGATACGGTCGGACACCGTCAGAAATTGTGTTATCTATTCTATAATCCCAGGTTGTATTCCACCAGGTCATAAGTACATCATCAATGCCATCGAACCTAATAATTGTTTTAATGGAAACATTTCCTACCTCTGCTCGCTTATAAAGAGTCAATTTGATTAGATAAACCTCATTTTTCTTTATTGTTATCCCATCAGGAAAAAATGGTTTCCATTCATCAAGATATCGAATTTCCTGACGATTAACTATGTGTTCATTTATATCATTAAATTCAAAATCAGGAACTGTAACACTATAATTAGTAGTTTCAAGAATCTCCCATTTTGTATTTATTATGTCACTATTTCCTTTGAAATTTTCCCAATTGATGATGAAATCTTTGGTATTATTGAAAGTGTAATCCTCATATGAAGTAATTTTATAAACTTCTTCCATAGTAACCAGATCAGGTTTTGCTGATTCTAGTTCAATTTTCAACACAGCCGTATTCGTCACAGGGTCTCCAATGATAAGAATCTTATTAGCTTCATCTTTGGGGCTAGCTGCAAAACTCGTATTTATCAGAGAGAAGGCTACCAAAACGGATAAAATAATGATAGTTCTTTCGTTCATTTGTTCTTCACCATTTTTAACTCTTGGAGTGTCATTTGGAGAATTTTATTCTACCGAAATTGGGAGAAATTAGACAGGCATTGACAAGAGTTATGTCAAATATAACTTTAAGGTTAAATATTTTTCTATTAATATTCTTATAATTATAATTGTTATCGTTATGATGAACTATTATGGATCAAAATATTTGGATAAAAAGCTACTAAAATCTTTTTTTAATACTCATAATAGTCAAATACTCTTATATATCTCAAGTACCTGCTTTGCAATTTTTTTTGAATCATGATTTTCTTCAACATATTTTCTCCCTTTTTCTCCTAACTCTTTTCGTAAATCTGGGTTCTCAATTAGCAGTTTAAGATTCTCATAAATATTGTCTGGATCAGTCCTTAGAATTGGTATATCCTGGTAATATTTCATCAATTTTTCATCGATACGACATAATACGGGTTTTCCAAATGCCATATTTTCAATAAGAAAAACTCCATGCGATTCTAATAATAATTGATCAATGATAATATCTGCTTTTTTGCATATTTCTTTCACTTCATCATTGGTTTTATTTTCCACTAAAATAAAATCAATATTATATTTTTCTTCTAATAATCTATCTATTACAGGCAATACATACTTTGTCCCTTTTTTTTCTCGATTACTTGGTGCATGAACAATTTTTATTTTTTCATTCTGGTTTTCACATCCAATGAAATCAAACTTTGCTATATCAATAGCCATATGAACAACTATACTGTTGGGAGAATACATCAATAATGGATAATCATCTACTATAGTAATATTAGCATATTTTTGGATTTTTTGTATTTTTTTTGATTTGGATATGTCCTCCTTTCCGGAATAAATTTTTTGTAGTTCATTGATTTTAAAATAAACATAGTTTATGGCAATATCAGATCGTCTTATATCACTCCCATAGTAATGCATAACTATTTTTTTCCCAAAAAACTTAAGAATGGGCAAATCGATATTCCCTGGTAATAAGCTGCCACCAAAATGGAAATGGAATATATCATATCTAAAAAAACATTTTATGAAATTAGAAAATAGTACGATGTATCGGGTCATCACATTTTTTTCCGATAAAGATAAATTAATATCAAAATATCTCTTTGAATATTTTTTATCAAATATTAAAAGATCGGCGTTTATGCCAAGTTCTTTTTGCGCCAAAACTAAAGTACTTGCCTGTCCTGCAATGTCATCTGGTGCATGCAATACCCTCATAATTTTGTTTCCTCCATACATCAATTACTTAAGATCCTAAATTTGGACAAAATTGGCCCAACAATTGCTTTAATTAAATTAAATTGCACAAAATTTTTTATTCCGGGTAAAGGATCATTAAAATTCGTGATTGCCCAAATCTTATTTCTTAACATAAAGCTATTAATAGAATTTTGTATAAATTTTGATTTTGGCTTATGATCAATAATATTTAGAAGTTCACTTTCCATAAAAACAATATGTGCGAATTTTTTATTTTGTTTTTTTTGCATATGTCCTAATTTATTTTTTTCACCTATCATATGATAATATTGAATTAATGGTAAATTCACACCACCTTGCATACCTACAATATGCCACATCATGTATCGAGGATTAATTTCCATAAGCTTGTATTTACCATCTCGATAGTCATACTTAAATTCTGGTTCGCCAAGCCCAATAAAGTCAAATGCCTTTAATAACTTGATTCCTTGTTCTTCTACAATTGGGTTTATCTCGCATCTTGCTGCGCTGAAAACCCCAAAGTAATATGGTCGCTGAGTAAGTTTTCGTCCAGTCCAACCTGCAAGGACGTCAGATTTTTCGTCAAGATATCCTGTATATGCCCAAATATTTTCAGGTTCTCCAGGAATAATTTCTGAAACTAAAAAACCATGATTTACATAACCTTTTAATTTTGGAAACAAACGTTCAAAATCTGAATAACAGTTAATTTTTATTGTTCTAAAATCAAGACTATCGGCAGGATTCTCAGCACGAGAAAATGGCTTGATCACCACAGGAAAGAACACTTTCTTGATTTCAATTTTTGATTTTTCCAGATCTTCATCTGAATTTATATAAATTGTCTTAGGATATGGAATTCCCATTTTTTCACACATATCATATTGGTTCCTTTTGCTAATCACTTTTGGAATCGTCTTTGGGTTTATTGGCATATGATAAAACTCTTTTAATTCGCTGTAATATTTTGCTAATAATTTTGTGTGGTGATCATGGGTCGGGTAAATAACAATTTTTTCATCGTGTTTTTTTCCATAATTTATCAGGAAATTTAAAAATATATTATCGTCACCCTTATAATCAACAACGAATCTCTCTGATAGATATCTTGATGCTAAACCTATTTTTGCTCTATCGTTATCCACTCCCACAATATTAATTGTTGGATCTTTAGCTAACTCTCTTATTATACTATAACCATTAATATATAATCCAAGTACCAATGCTTTATTTTTCATTTATTGCATCATATCCAATGCCTTCAATTCCTTTCTCTATTTCATCTCCACTCGTCATCCATGCTCCTTTGTCATAGCAATATTTTAAAATTTTTTCATATAATTTCAGATATTCATTAATCATATATGTATTATGCCATAATATTGTAATTACGCCATTATATTTTTCAACAGCATCTATAAGCAATTTAATAATATCCCACGCTCCTTTAATATCTAACTTCATATAATTAAATAAAGTGGAATCCATGATTGTTAAAGGAATCTCCAGAATATCAATCTCTTTATTTGTATCCAAATTGAATGGTTTAAAAGGATGACACATACCATTTCGAAATCCTACACAATCTGCATAGCCAAAAGTTGTATCGTATTTAAATCCCGACTTACTTACAAATTCCCATGTTTCGGGAACTTTAAACCGTAAATAATGATTTCTATAACCTGTCACTTCTTTACCTAAAACCTTTTCGAGATTCTTTTTCTCTTTATTAATCTCCTCTAAATTATTATACGCTTCATGCCCACCGTGCAAACCAACCTCCCAACCATTTTCAGTAATACTGGCTATTTCATTCTCTAAGTCCTCAATGTTAAAATTAAAATCCAAATCATCTTTATTCAGCGCCAGGAAATAGAAACTGGATTTGGCATTATATTTATCCTCAATAGACATAATCTTCTTAAAATTCCACAAGGAATTCCAGTTATTATTTATATTGTAAAATGGCATCTTAAAGGCGTTCATAATTTTTCCTGATGCCAGCGATTTGGCTGCTCCATACAAAAGGTTTGATCTTGGAAAATTAACAACGTCAATGTCATGTGTTAAGCAAACAGCAAATTTCTTGCCTTCGGGGTATTCGACCTTTAAACCATTTTCTATTAAATATTTCGATGCTATTGGCTCTAAAATAGTTCTATTCTTGCTTAAGTAGTATGGAAATCTTTGATGTACGTCCAAGAGAAGGGGATTGTATTCCTCTTTTTTAGTAAATAAATCCCAGAGTTCGTTATTTATTTTCATCATCTGTACGATATTTTATTATTTTAGCAGGTACCCCAAATGCCATAGCATATTCAGGAATATCTTTTGTTACAACAGCTCCAGCGCCAATGACTGCGCCTCTGTTTATTGTTACACCTTTTAGTATAATAGCACCTGCACCAATCCAGACGTCATCGCCTATTATGATCTTAGACTTAATATATGGTTGTAAGCGTATTAATTGGCCTCGTTTTATTCCATGGTCTCTTGACCATATGATAACCTTAGAACCCACGAGAACATCATTTCCAAATTCTATATCTCCCACAAAATGGCAAAATGCATTAGCATAAAAATCATTTCCTATAGTTATTTTGGGGTCACCGAACAAACGACTATAAGCTCCTATTCTGCAGTTATTACCAAATTCGACGCGATCAATCTTTGCCCCCTCTGCAAGGATTACACTTTTAGATGTAAACTTCATTTGAAGATTCTTCATTTTAGATTTTATTTTATTAAACATTTAGTATTAATACCACCTATTTCCAATTTTAAACCAAATATTTTCATTGAAGCTCCAAAAATCACAATTCGAACAATCAGAGATTTCACCCCATTGTCCTTTAAGATGCTTTTTCTGAAAGTCCTTGAGTCTTTTTTCAGAATAAATTTCTGCTATAGACTTTTCTTGAATATTACCCAACAATAAATCACTCTTCTCTCTTGTTGATTGTGCTTCACAACAAGAATATACATTCCCGTCGTTCAATATAACAAAGCCCCCCGTCCATAGGCTAGGGCACGGATACCTATCACCTTTTTCTCGAATCTGAATATCTTTTATATCCACCGTACCCCCCCAATTCAGAAGTGGCCTAAAATAAATCTTATCGTTTTGACCAATAAGAGGGTTCCAGAATTTTTTAAAATTTTCAAAATCGTATGCGCTCTTTCTTACCTCTAATAATTGAATGGTGACTTTTGGGCCATTTCCAATTTTTTCCCGGATTTTCAAGAAATCCTTTATATTATTCACTACCTGATCAAATTTATCCCTGCCCATTAGCCATTCATATACCTCCCGATTGTCTGCGTTAATACTGAGTAAAAGTATATCACGCTCCCCAAGTAATTTGCAAAGCATTTTAGCGTTATCTTCATCTAATAATGTTGCATTGGTATTTATATGGATAGAAGAATTCGGAGATTTTATCTTTATATATTCTAATGCTTCAGGAAGATCTGGATACATTAGTGGTTCTCCTAGTCCTACTGGTGTAATTGTAATATTTTTGCTTCCAAATTGAGCGATCTCATCAACAATTTTCTTAAAGATTTTTAAATCCATGTCCTTAACCTTAAGATCCACCATCTTAGGATGAGGGCACATTTTACACTTGAGGTTACATTTATTTGTCAATTCGATAGTCATATTCAAAGTATCTGGAAGACCATTGGCATTTCTCTGTAGATATCTTCTTCTTGACTGCAAGCGATGAATAAAATTATATATTAAAGAGGATCTTATTGGACGTTTGACAGTTTCTGGCAAATATTTCAAGTATTTATTAGTATTCATTTTTCTCGGTTTAATAGTTAATTTCTAATTATTCTTATACCATTCTATGGTTTCTTTGATTCCTACTTCAAAGCTTATTTTTGGATCAAAATCAATAAGTTTCTTTGCAAGTGAAATGTCTCCTTTATGCCTTCTAACATCTGCCAATCTTTGAGGTTCATGAATCAATGGCTTATCATATTTAAAAAATTCTGCTATTGTTGTTATAATTTTGTTTATGGTTATCTCCTCACCACTTGCAATGTTCAATATTTTTCCTCTAGTATTTTTATGTTTGTAGATGTCGATAGCTGCCTGGGCCGTATTTGCCACATATAAATAATCCCTTGTCTGTTCCCCGTCCCCATGAACAATAGGTGCAAGACCGTTAATTAGTCTTTTTATCGTTATCGGAATAACTCCGGCATAACTTCCTTCGTTCTGTCTTGGTCCGTAATTATTAAATGGCCTAATAATGGAGGCATCAATTCCGAAAGTCTTGTTATAAGAAGTTACGAGATGATCCCCAGCCGCCTTGCTAGCGGCATATGGTGTAGTAGGATTTAATGGATGTTCCTCATCCATAGGTATTTTTTCTCCATTACCATATGCCTCTGACGATGAAAAATGGATCAAAGTCGAATAATGGCTCTTCTTGAGTAACTCACATAATACCATGGTTGTATTAACATTAACATCCCAGGTCATCTTTGGTTCTTCATGGGACGTCAAAAGTGGAATTACAGCCAGATTGAAGACCACATCAATTGACTCCATTTCAAGAATACCTCTCATGGAATTGACATCAGATGCATCTTTATATTCGATCTTAAGCCCAGGATATTTTTCTTTTGCACTTTTCAAATTTCGTTTTTTTCCAAGAAAAAAATTGTCAACTACGACCAGATTATCGGGTTGATCTTTTATTATTCTATCTACCAGATGACTTCCAATAAAACCTGCTCCACCCGTTACGAGGACAGATTTATTTTTTAAGCTCATTTTAATTCACCTATTTCTTTTTTTAGAGACCCTGCAACCATATCAATATCATTTTCTTCTAACTTATAATACATTGGTAAAGCCAATGATCTATTAAATATTTCTAAGGAATTCGGGCATTTACTCTTGAAATTATATACCGGCTGGATATGGGAAGCATAGGTCCCAATTTGTGTTTGAATGCCTTTTTTCATCAACATTTCTATTATTTTATTTCTATTTATTCTCTTGTCAATGATGGATACATAGCTCTGATATATATGTTTCACATTTTTATTAATATAAGGAGGTTCTATAAAGTCCATATATTGAAGTTTTTCATTCCAATATTGTGCGAGTTCTCTCTTTCGGTCAATGATTTTATCAAGTTTTCTTAATTGTGCAACGCCCACAGCTGCAGTTATATCGCTCATTTTGTAATTAAATCCTGCATCTTCAAAAGTTGGTATTATGAATTTGTCGCTCTTTTCCCGATCCCATGCCGAAGTCATTCCGAATACAGATAAATGTCTTATCTTTTCCGCGAGTTCTTTGTTATCAGTAACTACCATTCCCCCTTCTCCTGTCGTAATACCTTTCCTTGCATGGAATGAAAAACAACCTGCATCCCCAATTGTCCCGGCATATTTATCTTTATATTTTGAACCAAGAGCACAAGCAGCATCTTCTATTACTTTCAAGTTATATTTTTTTGCGATCTTGTTGATCTTATCCATTTCAGCAGGTTGTCCAAATGTATGCACTGGTATGATCGCTTTCGTTTTATCGGTAATTTTTTCTTCGATATATTCATGATCAATGTTATAAGTATTTAACTCGACATCAATGAAAATGGGTTTGGCTCCACAATATAATACTGAATGTCCGGTTGCAGGAAAAGTAAAATCAGCAACCAGGACCTCATCGCCAGTTTTTATACCGATAGAGAGTAAGGCTAAATGTAACGCTGCCGTACAATTATTTACAGCAATTGCATATTTGACATCCAGATAATTGGCAATCTTTTCCTCGAATTCTTTAACTTTAGGACCTTGGGAAACCCAACCAGAATCCAGAACACTTTTAATTTCTTCCAGTTCTTCTAAATCAAAATAAGGCTTAGACAAAGGTATTTTTGAGATCATTATTGTGTCTCCAATTAATTCAGTCCTTTAATTATTTTTTTAATACTTAAACTCGCGTTTTTTTTTCAAGAAATATGTTTTGTTTATTAAGAAGTGAACTACCAATCTTAAAGGGCTTGGTGTTTCTTCATGTTCATCTCATCACAGATTTTCAGAAAATAAAATGTTCGAAAAGGAACTTTTATTAACAGTCTCATATACGGGAAAGTGCCAAAATCGAAACATTTAATGAAATTCTACCCCTTAAATCGCTATGTATAGCCACATTGAAATTTGATGGGTTGTTGAAATATATCAAAATATTGACTTTTCCATCATTCTCTATGTTGCTCAAATATAAATATTATATCATGTATTAACACATACCCTATGTTAGATTATTACTTTATAGAAATATAAATAACATTCTACAAGAGATATGCTAATATGCAACAATTCAAACCCCCCCGTATTTTGTTAATACCCCTTGCATGGTCCTTACTTACACTAATTTTTATGTTATTTTCTCCTCAAGGCAATAGTCCTATAAGAATGTTATTTACTGTACCAATGTTGCTTTTGATCCCAGGATATGTTCTGATAATAGCGTTATATCCAAAAAAGAATGAACTTGAAACCATAGAACGCATCGCTTTGAGCTTTGGTCTCAGCATAGCAGCAGCCCCACTATTCGGTTTGATTTTGAGCTTCACCTCTGGAATAAATCTAACTTCAATAATGACCGCTCTTTGTATATATACAATAATTCTTGTCTTCATTGCAGCATACAGACAGGGAAAACTGCCTGAACAAGAGCAATTTTCAGTCCGATTCAACACAATATTAGAATTTATAGATAACGAATTCAATACCAATAGAAGTAGAAAGGATAGATTTTCAACAGGAATACTCATTTTTTCAATCGTTCTTGCAATAAGCCTGGTCTACTTTGTGATCACAGTTCCCAAGATCGGAGATAAATTTACTGAATTCTATATCCTCGGTCCAGAAGGAAAAGCAGATAATTATAGTACGGAACTAAAATACAATTCTCCATCCCATGTCCTAATAGGTGTCGCAAATCATGAGTATATTCCTGTCAACTATACAGTTCAGGTGGTTCTAGAACAAAACATCCTGACTGATACCTCGTTCAGGCTGAACCAAAATGAGACCTGGGAACAAAACGTCACTTATATACCAGAAAAAATAGGGAAAAATTTGAAGCTTGAGTTCTTGCTTTTCAAAGAAGATAATTTCACTGCGCCATATCGAGATTTAAACATGTGGGTGAACATAGGAAAATGAAAAAAGAGATATTACTTGCTTCACTGGGGATAGCTGTTGGTGAGATAAACATATTTCTAGGTCATACCTATTCCGGGATAGTAATCCATATTATCAACCTTCAAATATTAACACTTGCTATTATTTTTGGACGGGTTTCATCGGATATCGAAAATCTATTTCATATCAAAAGTGTATTTCAAAGTCTGCTTTTATTACTGTTGTTACGCATAGTAAATATTGCAATGCCCCAGTTCTTCACAAACACTTTGCTCTGGTATTCATTGATCTATGGTGTGATGTTTCTACCGATTTATTCTATTATAAATAATCAGAAAATAACTCTTAAAGAATTAGGGATGAATTTCAGGCGCCTGCACATTTACCTTCCTGCCGCCCTTTTGATAGGTGCAGTAGCGGCTTTTTTTGAGAGTCGCATTATTAATCCTATCCCACTCATAGAAAATATTAATATTTCAAGTATTTTAATGTTAACTGTTGTTATGTTTGTTTTTGTAGGGGCTGTGGAAGAACTCATTTTCAGGTCAATACTTCAAACAAGACTTGAAAAAGCACTGGGTTTAAAGTCCGGGATACTTCTAAGTGGGGCTTTATTTGGAATAATGCATTCGAGTTATGGTATATTAAACGAGATACTATTTGCATGTGTTTTTGGTATTGTACTGAGCTACATTTTCCAGAAAACAAGAAGCTTCCCATTCATACTACTAATTCATGGTTTTGCAAATGTACTATTATTTGGCCTAATGCCTATATTATCAAAATGATCTTATAAATAATTATTCCTGCGAATGTTAGCAATAAAGGGTTGGAACAAGCATCAATAGTACTTGAAGCCCAACTATTAAAGTATTTAGAATCTGAGATTGAAAGTCCTGTGGCAAGAGAAATTACTAGAGAAAGAGTGACAAGTAATTGTGCCTGAGATGCTACCTCAGATGGAAATGAAGTTTGCACGTTTGAAATTGCAGCTATTAAACTCATGTATTTGATATCACTCTTTAATTAACCTAATTCTTTCGCCTGATCCCTATGAACACAAGACTTATTGGAGCTATTAAAACCAGCGCCATAGCAACTATTCCAGTTATTCCATATTCCTTTATAATATATTCTGCATAGGTGATGTTTTCTGATTTTGCATGATCATACATAGCCTCAAATAACTCATTCTCTACAAAACCTTTTATTGAATTAAATGTTGCGGTCTCGTTATTAATAACTGGTGATGATAGTCGTATCATAGTTACTGCATCATTGTCACCAAACTTCTTGAACATGAACCAGTAAACCATCACCTGCTTTTTATCTTTCTTACTTATATCAAGCCTGTTTGCATAAAGTCTTGTATAAGGATTAGGTGGATCTGAAACCTTAAATTCTGCGATGCTCTCATTATCGACATTCCACCCTGAGGCCCTGACACAAACTTTCTGGTTGTGAAAGCTTTCTCCCACCTTGCTGTTGATAATATCCATCCAGATAAGATCCTTATCCAAAGTGTAACCCCTGCTCATAAGTATATCTGCTTTTAGCATTGCATAAACCGAATCAGAATATCTGAAATCGGATCCTTTCCAATTTCCAAGGTTAACAGGAAAACTCTGGATATCATCTTTGTCACTATATTCATATGCGGTCTTAATTAGCAAACGGTTCTTTGTCTCACTCCAGTATGATGTATCAGCTACTGTATAGTCAGCAATGTCTTTCGGAGCAAGAAGGAATATTATAATATATGAAAAAAATATGATACCTATCAGGATCAGAAGATTTTTTTGATTCGCAGCCGTCCAAAACACCTCCCTATCAAAAATAAGCCTATAAGAACCACGCAGAATAAAATAAGGCTTGAAACATCATGAAAGTAATTCATGGCAGTATTCTGCCCATATTTATTTGCAATTGCAAGCATCGAAGTAATCCTCATAATGTTCCCTGCAATTGCTAAAGGAATAGAGGATATGATAATCGCAAACTTCATAAGCATCCTCCCATCCAGAATAAATGAATATAATACTGCTATAGTTAAGAGTGATATTATTGAATTCAATCCACTGCATGGAAGTCCCACCTCAAAAGAGCCTGTTGGAATAGTTAGTACAAAGCCATCCCTCACAACAGGTATTCCTAATATGTTTGACATCATTGAAGAGCCAACAGCAGATAAAGTCTGAATTGGGGGGGCAATGATATCCACGAAAGGCAAAGGTATCATGAATACCAAAAAAATGAGAGGGAAAAGGATCTTTTTCATGAACTTCCAGCCAAATAAATATAATATCACGCCATAGACTGTTACTATAGTTAAGAACCTAACATTTCTAACTTATTGTCCATAAACTTTTCAATCCACCTCTTTGCAAAACTCAATTTTGATGAAAATTTCTGAAAACTGCCACGGATTATCTTTTTCATATGATCTAGGTCAATGATGAAATCTTTGGAGATTATTTTCTTGATACTTTTCCAGATGTATTCGATTGGATTCAGATCGGGTGAATATGGCGGCAAAAATACCAATTTGATTC